>MDSW01046285.1_pt1 | contig 16431 bp, 11 predicted proteins | sample 811171 | NCBI WGS metagenome assembly MDSW01 (sample SAMN05326641, study PRJNA326480) | marine metagenome | isolation source: seawater | place: Atlantic Ocean: North West | collected 2012
CTTCAGCGTCTCCTCCACGATCGCCGCCGTCGCCTCGTCCGTCGCGGGCACGGGCACGCCCTCGAAGAGCTCGGGCTCGGCCTCCGCGAGGGAAGCGAGCATGCGACGCAGGCGCGCGACGTGCGCGCCGTACCACGCGACGTGGATGCCGCGGAAGGTGCGCGCGGAGGTGTACACGCCCCGGGGCGTCCACGTCTCGAGCCAGGCGCCGGGCGTCAGCGGCGGGGGGCGCTTGCGACCGCGAACGACGCCGTCCACCACGAGAACGACGTCGTCCGCGTCGTAAGCAACCATCGGAGAAGCGCGGAAGCGCCGAGAGGCCGGCCTAGCGCGAGGAGTCAATTCAACGCCGCGCGAGATGGAATGACGACGAAGCAGTGGGGGCAGCGAAACATCGCAGGACGCCTTCGATCACGACAGGGGCGGTGCGTTTCCGTGTGCCGCGAGGACGCGCACGTTATTCATACTCGTGGGCGCGCTTTTAGTCTGAAAGAAATGTCCGTCTCCTCGGCCGACGACGATATTTTCCCGCGATTCGGCGATCCTGGGAATCTCAGATACTAACGCTTTCCACGTTGGATCGTCGATCGCATTGCCCCCCCTCCCCCGCTTCTCGCACACACGCCTCCGCGCGTCCCTCGCACGATGCCGTTCGCCGCCGCGCTCCGTCTCCCCACCCTCCCTCTCGCGCGCTCGCGCCGCGCCGCCCCCCGCCTCACCCCCCGCGCCGCGTTCAACCTCTTCGGCGCCGAGACGGACGGCGTCGCGAAAAAGCGCCGCGGGCGGTACGACGCCTTCAAGGTGGATCACACCGCGACGACGACTCCTCCGAGCCGCTCGCCGCGGCGCGCGGACGCCTCCTCCGCCCCCGACGACGCCTCCGCGCCGCTCCTGTCCCGTTACTCCGACTCCGGCGCGTGGTCCGACGGGGACACCGACGTGACGGTGTTCAACTGGTCGGACGCGCGCGCGCGCCTCGCGCTCGTGAACGACGCGCTGCGATCCTTCGTGGACGAGAGCGTCGCCGAGTGCGCCGTCAACTTCGACGGCCGAGCGTGTTCCGCGGCGGTCGCGCGCGTCATGGTCGTGCTCACCAACGCCACTGAAGCCGACGCGGAGAAAGTCACCTCCAAGCTCATCCTCGCGGGCGGATCCGACGCCGCGGACGCCGTCGACGCGTGGTGTTGGGCGCACCCCGAGCAGACGCACGCCAGGGCGATGCTACGCGTCGCGTCGAAGACGCGAGCCGCGCTCCTCGATCGCGAGGGGGGTGCCGAGGGTGCCGCCGCGGGCGCCGCCGCCAACAACGCCGTCGCGTTCTACGCGCGGGACATCCAGCAGGAGTGCCCCGCGGTGTGGGGCGCGGGGGAACACTGCGCGGCGACGGTCGACGCCGCGCTCGAGACGCTCGAGCTCGCCGACGCGAGCAAAGCCGCGGAGGCGCTCGACGCGCTCCTCAGCGCGGGCGGATCCGCCGCCGCGGAGGCCGCCGCCGCGTGGTGCGCCGCGAGGCCGGACGCGAGGCACGCCGAGACGTTCGCGAGGATCGCGCGGAGGGCCATCGAGGACGAGCGACGCGCGAAGACGGCGCGTTGAGCGCGGAAGAAGATGAAGGGAGAGAGAGGAGCGAGAGGAACGAACCGACCAAGGGCGAGTCGAAATGCGATGAACGAACGAACAGTCAGAGCTTCACGTCATCCCATCACGCTGCTCGGTCGCGCTACTCGTATTGGCGACCAGTCTCGGGAAAAGGACGCACCGCTCGCGCGCGACGTCGCGTTTGAAATTTTTTTCCGCCCCCGTCGGCGCTCCCGAGGTTGGGTTGGACGCCCGCGATCGGCCTCCCGTCGCCTCGCCGTCCCTCGCCCGCGCCACATCGTCCTCGCGCCGCGTTTTCGCGCGATTCGCGTTTCCCCGGAGCGATGGAGTCGTACGCGGCGCGGACCGACGCGGCGGTGATGGGCGAGGGCAAGCACGTGACGTACAAGTGGCTCGCGCGCGAGCTCGGCGTCAGCGCGAACCTCGCGAAGCGCCTCCTCTTCCAGCGCGCCGAGGCCGGCGGGTGCGACGTCACGCACCTCGTGTGCGGGTGGCGCGGCGCGGGCGCCGAGCGCGTGCGGGTCGTCCAGCTCGCCGCCGCCGGAGACGTCGCGGCCGCGAAGGCCGACCTCGACGAGGTCACGGACGAGCACATCTACGCCGTGCGCAAGGCGGACGAAGCATCCGATTCCGCCGCGGACATGCTCGCGGAGACGACGCGTCAGACCGACGCCATGTTCGACGCCGCGCCGGATACCCCCAACGCCCTGCGCGACAACCGCACGAGCGCGGTGACGTGCGCCTCCGCGAAGCGCGACGCGACGAAAGGGAGGCTGAGGCGGCCGGCGCCGCCGAACAAACCCGCGCCCGCCGCGCCCCCCGCCCCCACCGCCGCCGCCGCCGCCGCGAAGAAGAAGATCGCCGACGCCGCCAAGACCGACGAGCCCGCGCCCGCGCCCGCGAAGAAACCGTTCGCGGGGTTCAAGCCCGCGCCCAAGACCGAGCCCGCGTCGTCCCCGACCCCCGCGGCGAACGACAGACCCCGAACCGCCGCCGCGCCGAAGCCGCCGGGCGGTCCGAAGGCGAAGGCGGCGGCCGGGAAGAACGCGATGGCGGCGATGTTCGCCAAGGCGCCGATAAAGAAGGCCAAACCCGAACGCGAAGCCCCAGAGGCGAAGGCGACCGCCGCGATCGCGGACGCGTCGAAGGCGGCGGGCGCGGACTCGGACGACTCGGAGGAGGAGGAGGAGGAGGAGGTCATGGAGGCGCCCGTCAGGCACGCCAACAGGCGCGGGAACGGCAGGCGCGTCGTCGACCTCGGCTCCGACGACGACGACGACGACGACGACGCGGAGGCGGAGGCGGAGGCGGCGAAGGCGGCGGAGGCGGCGAAGGCGGCGGAGGCGGCTAAGGCGGCGGAGGCGGCGAAGGCGGCGGAGGCGGCGAAAGCCTCCGCGAAGAAGCCCGCTGCGAAGAAGGAGAAGAAACGCAAGTCCACGGAGCCCGCGGAGCCCTCGGGCGCGACCCCTCCGAAGGCGCCCTCGAAGGCGCCCTCGAAGGATCCCTGCTCGGCGCCTCCGAAGGCGAACCCCATGGACGCGTTCGTCGCCGCGCCCTCGCTCGGCGCTTCGGGCGGCGGCGTGGCGAAGAAGAAGAAGGTGGTGACGGTGATGGACGAGGAGACGGGCGAGGAGTTCACGAAGACGATTTGGGTCGACGACGACGGGAACGAGGTCGCGCCGGGGTCGGCCTCCGCGGCGCTCGGGGAGAAGACGAACGCGAAGGCCGCCGCGGGCGACGCGCCGCCGGCGAAGAAGGCGCCGAAGCCCCCGACGGGCGGAGGCATCGCGTCGTTCTTCGGGAAGAAGTGACCTTCATTCGAAGCGCGGCGACGACGAGCGACGTTTATAAAACGTTTCGTGCGTACTCTCGAAAATAGTCTTCGCGTCGCCCGCGGCGCCCTCATCACGCTCTCATCGCGCGCGCACCCTCGGCGCTCTCACCGACACCCTCGACCGTCGGCGCTTCCGTCACAGGCTGGGTCCCCATCCTTGTTGGCTCACGCCCGGGGCGTCCGCGTCGAGTCCCTCGAAGAGTTCGTCCCAGGTGTTTCCTCGGCGCTCTCGTCCGCTGGCGTACACCTTTTCGTCGGTCGTCCCCCCGAGCGCGTTGCTGAGCCCGACCTCGCCGAGGCTCTTCCCCGTGTCCGCCCAGTAGCACTCGAACGTGGCGTCCGCGGCGACGGGCGTTCCCGCGCGCTCGGCGGCCTCGACGCAGATGGCGGCGACGTCGGCGCGCGCGATCCTGCCGCTCTTGTCGTCGCCCTGATTGAGTTCGATCGCGGCGACCCCCCTGGGCTCGTCCTCGGTGAGCCCTCCCGGGCGGACGACGACGTAGTCGCACCCCTCGCGGTCGAAGTACAGCGCCCTCACCGCGTCCTCGCCCTCGATCTTCGCGCGCATGATGCCGCCGAAGAGGTTGAGGAAGGCGTAGATCGGGGAGAGGGGCTTCGAGACGGAGCCGCTCGAGACGATCACGAGGCGAGGCACCTTGGCGACCAGGCACGCGCGCGCGACGGCGACGAGGCCCGCCTTGTCCACCTCCCAGGGGCTCCCGCCGCTCGGGCTCGCGCTCGCGGCGAAGATGCACGAGCCCGCGCCGTCGAGAAGCGTCGCGAGCTCCGCGGCGGACGCCTTGGAGACGTCGCACCGCTCGGACGCGACGAGCGCCGCGGCGGAGGCGTCGGCGACGCCGGCGTCGCGCGCGGAGAAGGCGCCGGAGCGCGTGCACGCGACGACGGGGAGGCCCTTCGAGGCGGCGTACGAGACGCAGCGCCTGCCCGTCTTGCCGCTCGCGCCGATGACCACGACGCGGGGGGCGTCGGGGGGCGAGGGCGGGGTCGCGGACGACGCCGCCGCCTCCGACGCCGGGGCCTCCGGGGCGTCGGCGTCGGAGGCGACGGGCGCGGCGTCCTCGGCCGCGGCGCGGCGCGTGTGGACGCGGGCGGAGCGGAGCGAGGACGCGCGCGAGGAGCGCGCGACGGCGCGAACGGGCGCGAGGCGAGCGCCGGCGGCGAGGGAGGTCATGGCGAGACGCGCGGAGGCGCGGGGCGGCGCGGAGGGGGAGTGCGCGCGGAGGAGGAGACGACGTCATCCGGGCACCCGTTTCATTCACGTCGCGGCGCTTCAGGGCGCGCCAAGTCATCACAGACTGCAGAGTGGGCCACGACGAAGTCCGACGACGCGAACCGTCGTCGTTCGGCGTTTTCGTCTCCCTCCTCGGGAATATGATAACACCCAAGACGTATGGGCAAACAGTCTGGATCGGCCTTTTTTTTTTTCGCCGCGCGACTGGAAAAACTGAAAACACCACGTCTCCGGTGCCCGGGCGGGTGTTTCCGCGCGCGCGCGACGCACCGCGCGGCGCGCCCCTCGCTCGCGCGCGACGCGACCCGCACGCCCCCCGATGGGCGGCCCTCGCGACGAGACGCGGGCGCTGCTCCCCAAGACCGGCGCGGTGGCCCCCGTCCCTCGCGCGCGCGAGGACTCGCGCGCGCCTCGCGCCGATGTCGCCGCCCTCTCCTCGGACGCCTCCGGCCCCCGCGCGCGCGGGGATCGGCGCCGGCGCGTCGTCGGCGTCGTCGCGGGCGCGGCCGCGGCCGCGCTCCTGCTCGTCGCCGCGCTGATCGGCCTCGGCGCGGGCGCCCCCGTCGCGGCGCCGCGCGGGGCGATCGCCGCGCTCGGCGACCAGGTGGACGACTACCTCCGCGCGCACGGCCTCGCCGTCGACGGCACCGGCGCGCTCGGGAAGCCCACCGGGCGAAGGTCACGCGCGACGACGCCCCCCGAGACGCCGCCGGCCGAGGGGAAGGACGAGGCGAAGAAGACGAGCGGCCACGCCCCGAGGAACGCCGGCGCCGCGGACGCGAAGCCACCGGACGAGACGTTCGACGCCTCCGCCGGATCGCCCGGCGCCGCGTCACGCGACGCGCGGCGCGCGTCCGCCGACGCGTCGGCGAAGACGACGTCCGCGGATCCGACGGAGAAGAAGACGACATCCGCGCGGCGTCCGAGATCCGCCGCCGCCGAGGCTTCAGCCTCCCCGTCGGATTCGGGTTCGGCTTCGGATTCGTCGGATCCGGAGGGCGCCTCGTCCCCGCCGGCGGCGAAGAAGCCCCGTGTGCTGATCGCGATCATGTCCTGGAACGGCGGCGGCGAGGAGCTTCAGGCGATGCAGGACACGTGGCTCCCCGAGCTCGCGCCGGCGGGCGACGCGCTCGACATGGAGGTGGAGTACAAGGTTTTCGTCGGCCGCGAGGAGGAGACGCCGGAATCGGCATCGGGATCCGCTCGCCTCGGCGGCGCCCCTCTCGAGGACGGCTCCGAGGACGGCTCCGCGTTCGCGCGCGCTCACGGCGGCGCCGGGAGCAGCGCTCGCGCGGCGATGGGCCTCCGCGCGGGCGCCGCGGGCGACGGTCGCGCGGAGGGTGACCAGGGCGCGACGTTTTCCGTCGTCCCGACCATCGGGTCGATGATCATCCCCAAGGACGAGAAGGCGGAGAAGGAGATCAAGCGGCTCAGCGACGACCTCGTTCGGGCGACGGAGGAGTTCGAGACGGTCGTCGAGGAGGTGAAGCGGGGTGAAGCCTCTTCGGGGTCGACGACGAAAGATCACACGGACGCCGACGACGCGCTCGCGCGGGATCTCGAAACCTTGGACGAAGAATCCGACGAGGCGAATATGGCGACTCTGGCCACGGAGAAGAATCGCAAGAACTTCGAGTTGGTGGACCGCCTCGCGCCCCTCGCGGCCGAGGCGCGCAGAGCCGCGACCGAGAAGCGCCAACTCGCGCGGATGGAGCGCGAGGCGGCGGAGAAGATGGCGGAGCGCGAGCGGCTCAAGGCGGAGCACATGATCGTTCTCGACACCGGCGACGCGTACGAGGATTTGCCGTCGAAGGTTTTGGGCGCGATTCAGTGGTCGGTGGATCGCGATTACGACTACGTCTTCAAGGCGGACACCGACGTGTTCGTCATCCCGGACGTGTTTTTGCGCTATTTGAAGGTGAACGCGATCGACGAGGGCGTGGATTGGATGGGCACGGAGAACAAGATGTACAAGCTTGCGGACGGCGAGTCGCCCAACTCGCCTGAGAACCAATCGGGGTTTAAGTGCGGCCTCGCGCGCGACTGGCACTTCGGCAAGTGCTCGCGCCCCGAGCTCAACCGCAAGCCGTACTCGGGCGTGAACCCCGTGAGCGTGGACGGCGGGCACGGGTACTTGCTTTCCAAGGACGCGATGTGGGCGGTGACGGACTACGTCTTCAAGCACGAGGAGGACGAGCTGATTCCGAACAAGTACGTCAACATCTACGAGGACCAGCTCGTGTCGCACGTCCTGGTCAAGCAGGGGTTCCTTCCCGTCGACTTCAGCGGCGTCGCGCCGTTCGCGGTGCCCGGGATGACGCGCGATCGCGCGGACGACGCGTGCGGGGTGCTCGAGGGGGCGCTCGGCGCGAAGGTGGGCGAGCGCCTCCGCGCGATGCACGACTACAGGTTCGAGTCGGGCGCGAATTTGTACGAGACGGGCGCGGGGTGGAATCCGACGACGATGGACGCGAGGATGTTGCCCACGAGCCTCGTCCGGGTCGGCCTCCAGCCCTACGTCGGCGCAAGCGCCTTCAGGCCCAAGTGGGAGTACTACAGGGACCGCGCGAAAATCGCGAGGCAGAGGCGGGACGGGACGTACGAGCCCGTCACCGTGACGGGGGTGGAGTTCAGGCCCGACATGGAGGCGCTCGCGCTCGACGACGACGACGCGTTCGAAGAGCTCCTTCCCGAGTGCGAGGGGTGCGCGCCCGCGGAGGCGCCCGGCGCGGCGGAGGAGGGGGAATTGGACCGTGACGGACGAAGCGGTGCAGCCGGCGAAAAGGCTGATGATGATGAGGCGAAGAAGAAGATGACCCCGGGGGCGATGAAAAACCACGGGATGAAAAAGGGGGCGAAGAAGAAGACGTCGGCGTACGAGGAGGACGAGGCGGAGGACGAGTTCGACCTCGAGATCGCCGCGGAGGAGGCGGAGGCGCGGGAGCGGGAGGAGGCGGCGAACCGGAAGGGGGCCATCACCGTGGAGGAGCTCGACGACGACGCGTACGACCCGTACCCGGACCCGGAGTGGAAGGGGGATAAGACGGACCTCGCCAAGGCGCAGGTGGACGCTCTGCTCCGCGAGCGAAGCGCGCGGCGCGAACGCGGCGACAACGCCACCGACCTCGAGTACGAGGAGTCCGAGGACGAGTTCGGAAGCCTGCCGAAGACGCTCCCGGTCAAAATCGTCGGGCTCATGGAGGACGAGGAGGATTCGGACGGGGAGGACGGCGCGGGCGGGTCCGAGGCGGAGGTGGACGTGACCGGGGCGGACGGCGGCGAGGGCGGCGCCGAGGAGAGCCAGGACGCCGCGGCGGCGGAGGAGGAGGAGGAGGAGGAGGAGGCGTACGAACAGCTCCCCGAGCCGTACTCGGAGGAGGCGTACGACGAGGAGGCGTACGTCGAGCCCGCGGACGAGGGCGCGGACGATTCCGATTCCGATTCCGATTCCGACGACGCCATCGCCGGGTCGAAGGGGCGGAAGCACGCGGCGGGGAAGAAGGAGAAGGCGTCGAGGTCGAGTAAGGCGTCGAGGTCGAGGAAGGCGTCGTCGAAGTCGAAGGCGTCGTCGAAGGCGTCCTCGGCGAAGACCTCTCCTCAGAAGACCTCCCTCTCGGTCGACGACGCGGTGGCTCGTAAGGTGGACGCGGCGGCTAAGGCGAGCCGGTCGAGCGGGGGCGGCGTAAGCGGCGGCGAGAATCCGTACGGCGAGCGCCACCTCGAGACGAGCCTCGACAAGGCGATGAGCATGGCCTTCGGCGGGCGCACCAGGGACGCCGACGACGTCACCCAGGAACGGTGAGACGCCGGAGGACCGAGAGCGGCGGCGAGGGCGAGGGCGAGGACGAGCGTCGAGCGTCGAGCGTCGAGTGCCTTCTTGTCTTCTTTCGGAAGGACGCGTCTTTCATATCCCATATACAGTAAGTACTGGTACTCCTCTCGTCGACTCTACTCGGCGCTTCTCGTCGTCTTTTATTGTCCAATAATCACGTCTTCTTTTTTGTCCAGCAAAAACTCACGCGGAAGACACACTCGTCGCCTCCTTTTTCCTGCTCGGCTGTTCGATCGGCGCGCCGTCCTCGCGCCTCCCGAACACCGGCACGCACCCGCGCTCCGCGCCGCACTCGATTGGGATGAACCCCGCGTACCACTCGACGAAGTCCGCGAACCCGACCTCGCCGTCGCCGTTCCCGTCGAGGACGCGCGCGAGCGCGTCGCGTTTCTCGTCGTCGTCGACGGCGACGCCCTGCCATCTCGCCATCGCGCGCACGCGCTCGGCGTCGAGCGCCCCAACGCCCAGGTCGTCGAACCTCGCGAACGCGGACGCGAGGCGCCGCGCGGCCTCGGCGTCGAGCGCGGGGTGCACGCCCGCGGCGTCGACGAGGTCGGGGCGGGACTCGCGCGTTCGAGCCAGCGTCGTCAACACCCCGAGCCGATCGACGACGTCGCGCGTCGTCGACGCGCTTTCGCTCGCGCGCTCCGCCGCCGCCTTCTTCACTCGTCGTTCTTCCCCCCCACCGGCACCGGACCCTCTCGCGGCGGCGCACACGACGTTGTTCGCGAGCTTATCCTTGAGCTCGGCGGCGATGGCGGTGGCCTCGAGTCCGCGCTTACGTCGTTCGCGGCGCGTCGCGTCCTCGGCGACGGCGCCCAGCGCGTCGAGGAACTCGTCGGCGTCTGCGTACCACGCCGCGTGCGAAAAAGCGACGGGCGCGGCTTTTGACGCGAGCGCGATGGATTCGCACGCGAGCGCGAAGCCCAGGACGCCGAGTCCGAACCGCGCGAGGGGCGCGAAGGGTCCGGCGGCGGGGTCCAGGGCGAGGACGAGGTCGAGCGCGTCGCGGGTCAGGAACGACGCGTACGCGCCGAGGCTTACGACGGCGATCTGCGCGGCATCGCCCGCGAATCGGGGCGCGGCGTGGTCGCGGAGGTACGCGCGGAGGTGCTCCGACGAGCGCACGCCCCGGGCGCGGAGCGAGAGCAGGAGCGCGCGCGCGGCGTCGGTGTCGTACCGGCGCTCGACGAGCCGGCGCGTGAACGACGGGGGGGTGGTGGGGGAGGAGGAGGGGGACGGGTCGTTGGCGGCGGAGACGACGCGATTCGTCGCGCGAAGCGCGAAGCGTCGCGACGGACCGCGGCGGGAATCGGCGGGGGAGAATCCGCCGCGAGCGTCGACGAGACGACGACGGGGGGGCGAGGCGCGAGCGCCCGCGGCAGGCGCGAGGGAGCCGTGAGCCGTCGAGAGCATGGCGGTGCGCGCGGGGGACCTGGGGGGTGGGGGTTGGCGAGACCGCCGCGGGGGGGTGTGGACGCGCGAGGCGAGGCGAGGCGAGGGGCGAGGCGAGTCTCGGGAAAAGCGACATCTGACGTGGAAATATGATAAAAAGCGCCGAGACGATCCGTCGGACGCGACACCGCAGGTCATCCGCGGGTTCCGACGTTGGAATCGGTCGGTGTTTCAGCATGACCGATCGGAGTTCCGACCCTCGCTGCTGGTTTCAAAAAGGCCCGATCGATACGAACGGTAGTTGCAGTGCTAACAACCTCCGATCTCGTCAGATGGGCTCGCGCGCGGCCTCGAGGTTCGACGCGCCTTGGACCTCCCGACGCCGCATCGGCCCTCGGCGCGCGCGACACGCATGGACGACTCCATCCGCGCCACGTTTCCCGACGGCGACGGCCACGTCCTCGGGCCGTTCCTCGGCAGCTTGCCCCCCGAGATCCTCGACGTCGTGGTGAAAGATCTCGGATGGTCCCAGACGACGTTCGCGTTCGCGGGGAAGGCGTGCCGCGAGGTGGTGAAGCGCGTGCGCGACACGAGCGCGGCGCCCAGGCCCAAGTTCTTGTGCGAGTACGCGGCGCAGGAAGGCCACCTCGGGGTCCTCCGGTGGGCGCGTCAGAACGGGTGCCCGTGGAACGAGGAGACGTGCGCGTACGCGGCGCGGGGAGGCCACCTGGAGGTGCTTCTGTGGGCGCGCCTGGAAGGGTGTCCGTGGAACGAGTGGACGTGCGCGTACGCGGCGAAGGGAGGGCACCTGGAGATGCTTCGGTGGGCGCACGAGAACGGGTGCCCGTGGGACGAGGAGACGTGCATGTACGCGGCCTCGGGGGGGTACCTGGAGATGCTTCGGTGGGCGCGTCGGAACGGGTGCCCGTGGGATTCGAGGACGTGTCAGTTCGCGGCGGGGGGAGGCCACCTGGAGGTGCTTCAGTGGGCGCGTCAGAACGGGTGCCCGTGGGACGAGTTCGTGAGCGGGGCCGCGGCGAAGGGTGGCCACCTGGAGGTACTTCGGTGGGCGCATGAGAACGGGTGCCCGTGGGACGAGATGACGTGCGCAAACGCGGCGGAGGGAGGCCACCTGGAGACCTTGCGTTTCGCGCGCGAGACGGGGTGCCCGTGGGACTGCGAGGCGTCCATCTACGCCGCGCGAAACGGCCACTTAAGGGTGTTACAGTGGGCACGCGCGAACGGGTGTCCGTGGGAGGCGGCAACGTGCGCACACGCGGCGGAGGGAGGCCACCTCGAGGTGTTGCGTTGGGCGCGCGAGAACGGGTGCCCGTGGAGCGAGTACACGTGCATTTGCGCGGCGCGGAGAGGCCACCTGGATGTGCTTCAGTGGGCATATGGGAACGGGTGCCCGATCGGCTGGTGGACGTGGAAATCCGCCCACTCTCGCTGCCGCCCGTACTTGATCGAGCACGGGTGTCCGCGAGGTCCGTGACGCTTCGCGAGCGAGCGAGCGCTTCAAACGAGGAGTCTCCTACGAATAAAAAATAGACTATCGTACCGTCGCGCGACCCTTCAAACGCCTTCCGTCTCCTCCCCCTCCCCCCTTTTATTCGTCTCATTCCGGCGCGTTGGCGATGATCGCCCTCGCGAACGCGGCCTTCATCGCCATCTCGTACCACTGGTCCGCCCCGTGCACGACGTCGCTCGGGCCGACCATCTTGAACCCGGCGCCTTCGTAGAATCCGACGAGCTCGCGCTTGCAGAGCAGCGCGATGGTCTCCACGTCCGGGTTCGCGGCGACGACCCAGCGCACGTACGCCTTGAGCGTCTTCGACCCGATCTGTTTCCTTCGGTGACCTCCCTCGGTGACGACCGAGTGCACGCACAGCGTCGCGCCGGCGGGGTCGTGCTCGGCCATGGACTCGTGCGTGAGATTCGCGGACGCGACGCGGGTGCCGCAGACGTAGCTCACGAGCTCGTCGCCGCCGCCCGAGGCGGCGCCGGAGAGGACGCCGAGCAGGAAGAAGTCCCCGGCGTTGGCCTGGCGGAACGCGAGGTTCTCGGGGCTCGCCGCCTCGTCCGCGGGGTACGAGTTCGCCTCGATCTCGGCCACGCGGGGCACGTCCGCGGCCTCGCACGGGCGGAAGAACAGGGAGGACTCGGCCACCTCGTGGAATCCGCCGGTGCGATCGTCGAGCGGCATCGGAGCGGCGCGGGGGGGGGAGGGGGCGGAGCCGACGCGAGCGGCGCGGGGCGCGGGGCGCGGGGTGGCGGGGCGCGGGGGGGCGCGAACGAAGCCGCGCTAAGCCGCGAGGGAAGCCGCGGACATGCGCGTCGCGCGTGCGCGAGTGAAGCGAGGCGGGCGAAGGAGAACCATCTCGCGAGCGCCGACGCGCGCTGTGCCGACGAGTCGCGCGCGCGTCCGGCGCGCGCCGGCGGGGGCTCCATCATGAAGATTTCCAGGTCATCGCCGCAGCACTTGAAAAAAGCGCGAGTGCTTTTTCAGTCACAAACTTCCGCGCGCGGTGGGCCGCTTCGGCTTTATCGGGCGCGGATAGCGGCGATTCGCGCGCGCCGCGCGATCGCGCTCGTCGCTCCGCGCACACCCCCGCGCGCGGTCGTGCACGCCGCCCGTTTCCGACTCCCCAATCCCCCCGCCGCGCGTCACCATGCACGCCGCGTTCACCTGCGCCACGCGCGTCCTCGCGCGCGCCTCCCCCGCTCGCGCCTCGCTCGGCGCTCGATCGTTCGCCGCCCCGCGCGCCGCCGCCCTTCGCCCCGTCGCGCGCGCGGCTCGCTCGGCGCCGCTCCGCGCCTTCGCCGCGTCCGCCGAGCAGACGGTCGAGAAGGGCGACAAGGTGGCGATTCACTACGTCGGGACTCTTGACGACGGCGAGCAGTTCGACTCGTCCCGCGAGCGCGGCGAGCCCATCGCGTTCACCGTGGGCGGCGGCATGATGATCCCCGGGTTCGACAACGGCGTCCTCGGCATGGCCGTCGGCGAGACCAAGTCGCTCAAGTGCCCCCCCGCGGACGCCTACGGCGAGGTCAACGAGGCGAACGTCATGAAGGTCCCCAAGGCGGAGGTCGTCGACGCCGTCGGCGAGGAGCACGCGGTCGTCGGCTCGAAGCTCATGGTCGGCCAGGGCATGACCGCCGTCATCTCCGAGGTGACGGACGACGAGGTCACCCTGGATTGCAACCATCCGCTCGCGGGGAAGACCCTCAACTTCGACATCGAGGTCATGTCCATCGACCGCGTCGAGGTGAAGCACCGGGACAAGTTCAAGTGCTTCTTCGACGTCGAGATCGGCGGCGAGGCGGCGGGGAAGATCGTCATGGAGCTCCGCGGCGACGTCGTGCCCAAGACGTGCGAAAACTTCCGAGCCCTGTGCACGATGGAGAAGGGATTCGGGTACAAGGGATCGCCGTTCCACCGCGTCATCCCGGGCTTCATGTGCCAGGGCGGCGACTTCACCAACCGCAACGGCACCGGAGGGAAGAGCATCTTCGGCGAGAAGTTCGAGGACGAGAACTTCCAACTCAAGCACGAGGGCGAGGGGATCCTGTCGATGGCCAACGCCGGACCGGGAACCAACGGATCGCAATTCTTCCTCTGCACCGCCGAAACCGCGTGGCTCGACGGCAAACACGTCGTCTTCGGGAAGGTCGTCGAGGGAATGGACGTCGTCAAGAAGGTCGAGGCCGTGGGAAGCCAGTCCGGGAAAACGTCCGCGGAGGTCATCGTCGCGGACTCGGGAGAGATGTGAGCGAAGAGGACGAAGAGCGCGCCCGAGTGTGAACGCGAGGACGAGCGCGCCCGAGTATATGAACGCGAGGACGAGCGCGCCCGAGTATGAACGCATCGGGAGCCCCCCGCGAGCGCTTTTATGTACGGCCGTCGAAACGCGAGACGCCCCCCAGCGGCGCGAGACGATTCGAATCGAACGTTTTATACATAACTCAAACGCGTCGAAGCCGACGCAACCGCTCCGCGTCATCACCGCTCGAGACGACCAAAACCGTCTACTTGCTCGCCCGTCTACTTGATGTACTTGTTCAGGAACCTCCTGTGGAAGTCGCTCCGGATGGTGTCGTTGACGAATCGTTTCTTGCGCTCGGGCTCCCCGCGCGTCTGATTCTTGAACACGACGTCGTCGTCCCACCGCCGCTTCACCGAGAAATCCGCCGCCGCGCCGTCCCCGTCCCCGTCCCCTCCCCGCCCGCCCCGCCCGAGGTCCAGGAGCGGGTTCCCGCTCGCGAGCTCGTCGGCTCGCTCCATCGCCTCCGCCTCGGCGGCTTCCGCCGCGCGCCTGCTCGCCTCCGCCGCGCGCTCGGACTTGACGCGCTCGAGCTCCGCCAGGAGCGCGGCGGTGTCGTCCTCGTCCGAATCCAAGTCGGAGTCGGAGTCGGAGTCGGAGTCGTCCTTGTCGATGTCCTTCGGAACGAACGTCGGGCCTCCTCCCGGGTCGTCGTCGTCGTCGGGGGGGGGCGGCGCGGCGAGCCGACCCCCGGAGGCGTCGTCCGCCGCGTCGCCGAGGGGGGAGGGTTTCGTCTTCTTGCCGAAATGCTTCGCCTCCTTCGCCTCGAGCTCGGCGCGGAAGTCGCGCATCATGAGCTCCTTGACGCTCATCTGGCCCGGGGCGCGCGTCTTCAGGGTCATGTGCGCGTTGTCGTCGAGCTTGCTGTGCTTGCGGCTCGGGCCGAACATGCGCGCGCCGCCCTGCTCCTCGCGGCCCTTCGCGGGCGCCCACGTCGGGCGGTGCGCGGTCGTCATGGCGGCGAGGGGGGGCGCGGGGAGGGGGGCGGTGGGACTGGGCGCTGGCGCGCGGACGGGGCGAGCGGCGCGACGACGGGGCGAGCGGCGCGACGACGCGACGCGACGCGCGACGACGCGGCGCGACGACGCGGGACGACGCGGTGGCTGCGGCGCGAACGCGACGCGGGACGCGCGCGCGGGAGAGATCTGGCTGCGTGTCGCGAACGAGAGCCGGTGCGCATCACCCTGGACGAGCGCGCTATTCCACGCGACTTCATCCCGCACACGCGGTCGTTCGTCGTTCGAGTGCTGACGTTTGCCCCCAGCACGTTTCGGCCTCGAGGGGTTGGGTTGCTCCGCAACCCTTCCCCGGCTCGACCCCCCCCGGGCGCTTCCCCGGCACTCGCTCCCGCGCGGCGTCGCGCCCCGTCCATGCGCGCTCGCGCCTCGAGCCCCGCGCGCGTTCTCTCCGACCCGTCCCGCGCCGCGCGTCGCGCCGCGCGTCGACCCCGCGCCCTTCCCCCGCGACGCGTCCCCCGCGCCGCGAGCGTTATTACCCGCACCGCCGCGACCATCATGTCCTCCAGCAAGCGCGCTCGCGCGGACGCGCCGGCCGCCGCCTCGGCCGAGGGCTACCCCGACGTCATGGCGCCGAGACCGCGCGGCGAGGGCCTCCCGGGGCTCACGCGGAGCGTGTACGAGCGCGATCACGCGCTCATCACCCCGGAGAGCCGCGTCTGGTGCGGGTGAGTGCCGACGCGCGCGCCGACGCCCACCCCAGAACGCCCACCCCTCTCTACGCGGACTGACGACGACGCCGCGGAATCCTTCCTTCTCCCCACTCGCAGACTTCCGGGCTGGACCGATGGGAAGCACAGCGGCGCGTACCTCGCCTCCCCGCAGATGAACGGCGCCCTGTTCTCGATGTGCCTCGTGAAGATGTCGAGCGGATGCGTCGCGGCGAAGCCCCTCCCTGGCGTCGAGCGATTCCTCCTCGTCCTGGAGGGAAGCATCGACTGCACGTACGTCTCGGACACGGATGAAGTTACGTCGTTTTGCATCGCCGCAAGCGGGCCCGTCGCTCCCTCCCCCGAGGGGCGATCCGGCGACTACGTCTTCTTCCCGGCCGATAACGCCCCCGATGAGTGCGAGTGCGATGAGGACGGCACCGTCGTGCTCATGTTCGAGCAGCGCTATCGCCCTCCCGGGGGCCACACTGCGTCCCGCCCGCGAAATTTTTTATACGGTTTCGTGGATGACCAGCCGACGCTCGACCCCGGGGCGCCGGAGGTGTTCGGCCTGCGCAAACTCCTCCCCCTGGACGAGACGTACGACTTCAACATCCACGTCATGGACTTCGAGCCCGGGCAGTTCCTGCACTGCAACGAGATGCACTACAACCAGCACGGCATGCTGATGCTCGAGGGCCAGGGGGTGTACCGCCTCGGCGAGAAGCACTGGTACCACGTCCGCGCGGGGGACGCCATCTACATGGCGCCGTACGTCCCGCAGTGGTACGCCGCGCTCGAGCCGGGGAGGACCAGGTACGTGCTCTACAAGGACACGTACAGAGACCCGCTCCTCAGCGGATCCGCGGGGAGAGGCACGCGGGAGATGGGCGACCGAGCGTAAAAAAATGATTTTATTTATCATAGACTACTATCGGCGCGCTACATGAATAATATTATACGCGGTATACCTCACTAGGTATACTACCTTCCCCCCCCCCCCCCCCCCCCCCCCCCCCCCCCCCCCCC
>MDSW01146603.1_pt1 | contig 16431 bp, 7 predicted proteins | sample 811171 | NCBI WGS metagenome assembly MDSW01 (sample SAMN05326641, study PRJNA326480) | marine metagenome | isolation source: seawater | place: Atlantic Ocean: North West | collected 2012
GACCACTGCTTCAACCTCGCCGCGGACATGGGCGGCATGGGCTTCATCCAGTCCAACCACTCCGTCATCTTCTACAACAACGTCATGATCTCCTTCAACGTGATGGAAGCCTGTCGCGTCGAGGGCGTGACCCGCGTCTTCTACGCCTCCTCGGCATGCATCTACCCCGAGGGCGCGCAGCTCACCACCGAGCTAAGCGCGGGTCTCAAGGAATCCGACGCGTGGCCCGCGCAGCCCCAGGACGCTTACGGCCTCGAGAAGCTGGCGTCCGAGGAGGTGTACAAGCACTACCAGAGTGATTTCGGGATCCAGACTAGGATCGCGAGGTTCCACAACATCTACGGCCCTTTCGGGACGTGGAAGGGCGGTCGCGAGAAGGCGCCGGCGGCGTTTTGCCGCAAGGCGGCGACGGCGACGACGGAGGTTGAGATGTGGGGCGACGGGAAGCAGACGCGGTCGTTCACGTACATCGACGATTGCGTCGAGGGGATTATCCGTCTGACGAAGTCTGATTTCGCGGAACCCGTGAATCTCGGCTCGGACGAGATGGTCACGATGAACCAGATGCAGGAGATGGCGCTGCGGTTCGCGGGCAAGCCGGAGATGCCGATCAAGCACATCCCGGGGCCCGAGGGCGTCCGCGGGCGCAACTCGAACAACGATCTGATCAAGGAGAAGCTCGGGTACGCGCCCAGCGTGAAGCTCGAGGACGGCCTGAAGGTGACGTTCGAGTGGATCAACGGGAAGATCCAGGAGGAGGTCGCGGGAGGCGCGGACGCGGAGCAGGCGTTTTCGAAATCCACCATCTGCGGCACCATGGCGCCCACCGAGCTCGGCGCGCTCAGGGCCGCCGACGGCGCGGAGGGACTCAAGGCCAAGTGAAAGGCTTCGAAGTGAGCGTTGAAAGGCTTCGAACGGAGCGGAAGGCTTTTGACGAACGGCTTTCGATCGACGAGGAGAAATCCCGCGAAAGAGGGTCGGGTCGAGCGGACGACGAGCGCGAAACCGCGCGAAAGAAAATGTTTTTTTAACACGTGCGCCGCTCCTCGCGAACATTCTCTCGTCACCACTGCTCGCCCACGTTCACGTCCCGCATCTTCCTCCCCCTCTTCTGCGCGGCGGTCATGAACCTCCCCGGCGCGAAGTGCGTCAGGTCCGCGCTCGCGGCTTTTCCGTCGGCGACGAGCTCGGAGACCACCTTCCCGCTGATCGGCGCCCAGAGAATCCCCCAGCAGTTGTGCCCGCAGTTCATGTACGCCCCCCGCACGCCCGGCACCGCCCCGATGATCGGCCGCGCGTCCGGAGGGCACGGGCGCATGCACGACTGCGTCCTCGCCGGCCCGCCTCGGCCCCCCACGGATCGCGACAGTTGCCCGAACGAATCGCTCGCCGCTCGCACGCGCGTCTCGTCCGTCCAAACCTTCTCCGCCGAGTCCAGATCGCCCCCGGGCATGAGCCTCGCCTCGTCGACGTACTCGCTCCCGCCGCACCCGCAGACGTACACCTCGCCCGTGCTCCGAGGGTACACCTCGAGGTGGCACCCGTTCCGGTCCTCGGCGCAGAACAGAGCCGCGGGTTCGGCTTTGACCGCGTCGGACGCGGGAAATTCGAGACTGACGCTCTTGACGCCCGTCATGGGCACGTCGACGCCGAACCACGCGCTCGCGCGCGTCGACCAGGGGCCCATCGCCACCACGCAGACGTCGCAGGGAAGCGTGATCGTCTCTTCTTCCCCGTCGCTCACGCCGGCGGCGGACGATTGTTTTTTCACGACCACGCCGACGACGCGCCGCTCGCCCGAATCCTTCGCGTCGTCCGAATCCGAATCATTTTCGACGGGTTCGAGCGCGACGGATTCCGCCTCGCCGTAGATGGTCTCGGCGCCCTCCATCTTCATCGCCTCCTCGTGGAGTCTCGTCGTGAGCTCCATCGGCGTGACCTGCGCGGTGGTGTCGTCCATGAGCTCGGCGCGGCGGACGTCGCCGTCGAGCCACGAGACGGGGGGCGGCGCGGCGTTCGAGGAGTTCGATCCGCCGCCGCCGTCGCCTCCCGCGACGGAGAGCGTCGGGATCTTGCGGTACGTCTCGAGCGCGAGCTCCTCCGCGAGCGCCTCGTGGAGCGCCGCGCTCTTCGCGTGCAGGGGCTCGGTGACGCGGTCGCCCCAACCGCCCGCGAGGAACCCGCCGGCCTTGCCGCTCGCGGCGGCGGCGACGGAGACGCGCTCGACGATCGTGGACGGGATGCCGCGCTTGGAGAGATAGTAGGCGGTCGCGCACCCCTGGATGCCCCCGCCAAGGATCACCACCCGAGGAGGCGTCCGAGGCTTCGCATCGTCGCGAGCGTCGTCGGAGGAGGAGGAGGTGCCGTCCCGTCCCGGCGCGTCGGACGACGCCCTCGCGTCGGAGGCCGCGCGCGCCGCGACCGCGCCCCCGCGGCGGGGCGCGCGGCGGAGAGGGCGGCGCGGCGACGCGGAGGAGACGCGCGCCGGCGAGGAGGGGAGGAGCGACATCGACATCATCCAGCGCGCGAGCGAGTCTAAAGAGTACTGCGCGGCGGCCTCATCAGCAGCAGCGCGAGACACTTGGACGGAATGCGATCGATCCGTCCGCTTCTCGGCGGATCCGATTCTGTGGCGCTCGGCGCGCTCTGGTTTTCGGTGATTCGCACCGGGCGCGGCGACGGGTCAACAGACCCTCGAATGTCGCCGCTTCACCGCCGGTTACATTCTCCGGCGCTACTTCGTAGTCCCGCGCGTACTACTACGCCATACACTCGCCCTTACGCGCCTCGGTTGCGTTTGGGTCGCCGCGCGCGATCCCCGCGCGCCACCCCCCTCCGCGCGCACCGCACGCACGGGCTTCGCACGCGTCCCCCGCGATGGCGAAGAAGAACGCCCCCGATGAGGAGCAAGGTGCGTCCGCGCGCGTCACGTCTCGCGGCGCGGCGCGCCCGCGCGGATCCCACGCGGACGCGTTTCTCTCCCCGCGCGGAACCACCAACACCCGACGAGATTCTTTCCCATCCTCGCGCCCCCCCACGCCCCTCCGCGCGCCACCGCCCCTCCGAGTCTCCGCCCCTTCTCACGCGCCGACGCCCCCCCCACACCCACCCACCAGGTCTCCTCGACGGCCAGTCTCGCCGCGAGAACAAGCTCTCCCCCACGTCCGTGATCCTCAGCAGCTGGTTCATCGCGCTCGCGGTGTTCGCGCTCGTCTTCGTCGCGGGCACCGCCATCGGGAGCGCGTGGTCCGGCGCGGGCCCCTCCGCCGAGCCCGGCGCGACGCTCGCGAAGCACGACCACTCCATGAACACGCTCCACGCCCCCTCCCGCTCCGCCGCCTCCGTTAGCAGCGGCGCGCACAAGGCGACGCTCCGCTCCGCCAAGGGCCCCCGCGCTTCGTCCATCAAGAAGCCCGCCCCCAAGCTCACCAAGGCGCAGCGCGTCGCGGAGAAGAAGGCGGCGACGCAGAAGGAGCTCGCGGCGTGGTACGACTCCATGGCGGAGGCGACCGCCGACCCCGCGGCGACGCTGGGCGGTGGCAAGGGCCCCAAGAAGGTCCCGAGCGTCGGCGACCGCCCCGAGCGCGCCGCCATGGGACGCGCGGTGCCGCCCCAGAGGATCACGAAGACGGCGGCGCTGGAGACGTGGAACACCGAGGTGGAGGCGCAGATGCAGCGCGCGAGCGCCAAGGAGAAGTCCGCGCGCAACACCATCTACGAATCCCTCAAGGCGCTCAAGGCGAACCGCAAGGCGGTCCCCGAGGCGTCTACCAAGGCGGCTGAGCCCAAGCCGTTCACGCAGGCGGCGGAGGCGAAGGCGAAGCTCGAGAGCTGGTACGACGCGCAGCCCGACGCGATGAAGGCGAGGGTCGCCGCCGGCAAGAACAAGGCGGCGAAGCTCGGGAGCGCCGCTTCGTCCAAGAAGACCGCCGCCGCCGCTTCCAACAAGAAGGCCACGGTGGCGTCCGAGGGTCACTCGTACACGCCCGTGGTGAAGCCGCACACGATGCACGTGGACAGCGCCGCGCCGACGACGATGGAGCTCGGCGTTCGCTCGTTCCTCCGGGGGTTCGAGGGGATGTCCACCGTCGATCTCCTCGCGCGCGCGCACGTGAACCTCGAGCGCGTCGAGCGCTTCGAGATTCTCGCGCACGACGTCGACCCCGCGATGAACCCCGACCTCGCGGAGAACGCGGAGGACCTCGACGAGCTTCCCGAGCCCTCCGGGTCGTCCAACACTGGCACCGCGGCGGACGTCACGAGGCAGATTTTCGGCACCGAGACCCGCACGCACCCGTGGGAGAGGGACCAGACGAACCCCTTCGAGACGCCCATGACCCGCCCAGGCTTCCTGGGCGACAAGAAGAAGTCCTCCGCGAAGACGTCCTCCGTCACCGCGCGTAAGCTCCTCGGCGGCGGGCCCGGCACGGGCGCCAAGTCGGCGACGCAGTTCGCGGACGAGCTCGGCGCCGCGCTCGACCTCTCCGCGGAGGACGCCGTGGCCCTCCTCCCGGACATCGCCGACGCCGCGCCGAGCGTCGTCGACGGCGTCTCCAAGAAGGAGGGGCCCGAGGTGACGGACGCGACGCGCGCGATGGCGGCGGCGCTCGACCTCCTCGCCGTCGCGGCGAGGGCGGCGCCCGCGCCCATCGGCAAGGACCAGGCGGACGTCTTCAAGCCCGCCTGGGCCGCGCTCATGGAGGTGCTCCCCGTCGCGGGAGCGGACGAGTTCAGGAAGGCGTGCGGATCGGGAAGGTGAAGGAGACGACGGCGGCGGTGACGCGCTCGACGCCGACGAGGGACGCGCCTTCGACGCACTCTCGAGGAGGCGATGACTTCCTCGTCGTCGTTCGAGAATCCGGGTTCGAGAATCGTCGCGTCGCGATCCCCGAGAGGAGAGGCGAGCGACTTTCCAGCGGGCGTGAGGCGTGAGGCGCTCGCCGAGCGCCGAGCGCCGAGCGCCTCGCGGCGAGGCGCTCTGAGGCGCTCGCCTCGCCTCGACGATTATGTATACACGTTCATTTCAAAGCACGACGTCGTTTAATCACCTCCTACTTTTATCAGAAGGCGTGCGCGAACATGACGGTCCCCCCGTCCCTGTGCGCGTCTCCCGCCCTACTCCCGACGCCGTCGACGACCACCGCGCGGCACAGCGGGCACGTCCGCTCGTCCCGGTCGAACCACTCCGCCACGCACCCCTCGCAGAAGACGTGCGCGCACCGAAGCCGCGTCGGGTCGCGGTACGGCTCCTGGCAGATGGCGCACTCGTCGCCGAGCGCGCGCGCGTGTGTATTTTTTATACCCGCGGAAGCCCCGTCGTTCGCGAATGAACCCTCATCATCGGCATGCGCATTCCCCTTTCCGCCGCCACCAAAGCCGCCGCCTACCGAGGCCTCGCCGGGTGCGAGACGCACGCGCTCGCCGACGCGGTCGCTCGCGCACGCCGCGCCGAGCGCCGCGTGCGCCTCCCCGACGGCGCGCGCCGCGGCGAACAAAACTCTGCCCTTGTGCGCGAGGTACGCCCCGGCGCACGCCGCGCTCGCCGCGCGACCCAACCCCGCGCCGGCGCGGAAGTACGCGAACCAGATCGGCGCCGGAATCGCGGCGCGCCAGAGAAGGGTCGCGTGCTCGAGGAGGGACAGGCGCGCGCCCAGCACGCGCCGAGCGCGACGCGCCGCGCGTCGCGTCGCCGCAGCGTCGCGAGCGGTATTCGTCGAAGTTGAATGATGACGCGAGGAGGAGGAGTAGGTCTTCGCGTCGTGCTCGGCGCGCCAGTCCCCGACGAGGACCGAGGCGCACTTCGCCGCGACGGCGACGAACTTGGCGACCACGTCCGCCATCGCGCTCGTCCAGAGCGCGGCGAAAAACGCGCCGCTCGAAAACGACCCCGCGTCGTTCGCGCCGCCGCCGCCGAGTTTGGGGTTTTCCCACCCGAAAGAATAATATCCATACCCCGGGTTGTTTCTCGCGCCGCCGTCCGTCGTTTTTACGCCGCGGAAGAAGAATGCCGACGAGAAGAGGCGCCTCAGCGCGCCCGCGCCGAGGTCGAACGGAAACGCGACGCGCGCCCAGAACTCGTCCTCGGAAAAGACGCGCCGCAGGACGACGAGAGAAACGACGCACAAAAGGATCACCGCCGCCGCGTCGCGCGTCGCGCGGATCGATCGGCGGCGGCGACTCCTGTTCGTAGGAGACGCGGCGGCGGCGGCGGACGAGGCGCTCTCGTCGCCGCGTTCGCCTCCTCCTCGGGACGATGCCCCCGCGCCGGCGGTGGTACCGGCGGTGGCGCCGCTCACGCCGCTCATTTGACCGCCGATCGATTCTTCGTCCCCGGCGATCGCGATCGATTCTTCGTCCCCCGCGGCGTCTTCTTTTCTGAAGTCGCGCGCTAATCGTTTCGTCGCCTCGTTGGCGCGCATGAGCGCGAGCGTGCTCCACGTGTACGCGAGGATTCCGACGGCGTGCGAGATGGCGAACGCGAGTCCGAGGATGACGAGGACCGGGGCGGTGTGCTCGAACCACCGGGAGGCGCCGCGGTGGTCGAACCCGAACGACGCGGCGGCAGAGGAGGAGGCCCTTCCCTCGTCGGATCCGTCGGCTCGGGGCGCCGCGCGCCCCCCGAGGCGGTCGCCGTGCGATCCGCGCGTCGCGTCGTCGTCGTCCGAGGCGGCGGCGGCGTCCAGGCGGTTGAGCTCGCGGTTGATCTCGAGGAGGCGCTCGAGGTCGGAGACGCGCGCGGAGACGTCGCGAGCGGCGGAGGCGGGGGATGAACTCGCGGGGTGGGTCCCCGGGGCGGGGGACGGCCGCGGGGATGATGTTGATGCGCGCGCGCGGATGAACTCGCGCAGCGCGGCGCTCAGCGTCGCGTCCGCCGCGGTGACCCGGACGGACGCGCCCGACGACGACGCGCGCCCGACGACGACGCCCGCCTCCGGGTCCGCCTCGGGTCCGGCCGCGGAGGCGCCTGAGGACATCCCGCCGCGGCGCGAGTGGGGGGTGTGAAGACGACGCGAGGGACGCGGTGTGTGCCTTCTCGCGGGAAAGGAAAAAAAAAACTCGGAGGTGACGACGAAAACTCCGCGCCGGGACGCGACTCGCGCGCCTCTCGGGTCCGTCTCGAAACCGAAAAGCATCGATCGATTCGAAACCGACGACCGACGCGGGGTCGTTTCGATCGATCGAGACCGGTTTCAAATTCAAGAGCGCTTTCGAACCGACCCTCCCGCGGATCCGACGACCCCGTCCCGTTTTCGCGGGACGGTTTCCGGCGGGCGTTCGACTACTTTTTTCCGTTTAGCGCTCGGCGGTCGTGGTCGTCCCCCTCTCGTCTCGTTCGAGTCGTCGCCGCGGTCCCCACTCCCCGCGGGCGCACGCGGCGCCCCTCGCCTCCTCCCGCGTGCGCGCATCTCTCCGCGCATCTCCCGGCCGCACGCGCCCCCCCTCGGTCTCGGTCGCGCCCCGCCGCGGCGCGCCCGGCGTTCGGATCTGCTCGCGCGCGCGTTCCCGTTCCCCTTTCATATTACACGCGACGCCCGGGTCCCCGATGCCCCCCGCGGGCCCGCTGACGCGCGCGGACGGCAACGCGCCGCGCGCCGGCGCGCACCCGCGCGTCCGCCACTGGCTGAACAAGGCCGGCCTCGCGCACTACTGGGACCGGCTCTCGAGCCTGACCGAGCCCGAGTTCGGCGCGCTCGGGATGGTGGACTACGCCGCGCTCGGGATCGTGGACTCCGCGGACAAGCAGAAACTTTTCCGCCTCATCAAGAACCTCAACGCCGAGGGCGCGTTCAAGACCGACGCCACCGTCGACGCGACCCCGGCGCACCCCGCCGCGCCCGCCCCGCCCGCGCGGCGCGGCGTAAGCAGCGCCGAGGTCGTCCACGATCCGGGCCCCGCGGACGACGTGAAGAAGCCGAAGTCTCCGATCGGATCTTCGGACGCGATCGGCGAAGGTGAAGGAGCCGGGGATCTTCGCGGCGGCGGCGACCCGAGTTCGCCCCTCGAAGAAGACCCTCTCCCCCCCGTCGTCGACCCGCGCGTGACGGCGTTCGACCTCGACCACGCGCGCCGCGCCTCGTCATCGGGCGGCGGCGGATCCGATCCGATTCGAAACGACCGCCACGTGGCGGCGTTTGAGTCGGCGGGGTCCCACTCGCCGCTGGACGACGCGCTGTTGACCGAGGCGGTGGGCCTGGGCGCGGATTTGATGGAAAAAAATCAAACCGACGGAAACCACCGGGGTGACCTGATGGACGTGGACGACGGGGAGGAGGAGGAGTTTCTGCTCTCGCCCGTGGCGGCGCGACGCGGACTCTCCGCGACGTTCGCGCCGAGCCCGACGCGGGTGGGGAGCGGCGACGACGATCGAGACGACGGCGGATCGAGACGAGAGCGCGCCCGAGCCCGCCGCGGGGGCTCTTCTTCGCCGCTCGACCAGCTCCACGAGCTCAGCCTCGAGCGCGCGGCGCGCCGCGCGGACCCGTCCACCGCCGACGCGACGACGAGAGGCGGCCACGACGACGACGCTCCGGGAGAAGTGCGTCATCATCATCCCCCGCCCCTGGCGCCGCCTCCCGCGGACCAGCCTCGGATCCGGGTGGTTGTGCGTAAACGCCCCCTGAACAAGAAGGAGCGCGCGAGCGACCAGGAGGACGTCGTCACCGTCGACCGGGGACCCCCCTTACCCGTCGCGCCTACGGACCGATCGACCGACGCTGAGTCCGAGCGATCGGGAGCGGGCGCGGTCGAGAACGCCTACGCTCGCTCGTCGGCTTCTCTGACGGTTTGGGAACCGAAGACGAAGGTGGATTTGACCAAGTACACCGAGTCGCACGTCTTCGCGTTCGACGACGTCTTTCCCGAGGACGCGAGCAACGACGAGGTCTACCGCACCACAGTCAAGCCGCTTTTGGGTTCCATCTTCGATAAGTGTAAGGTGACGTGCTTCGCGTACGGCCAGACGGGGAGCGGGAAGACGTACACCATGAGCCCCTTACCGACGCGCGCCGCGGGGGAAATCCTCGGCGAACTCGCGAGGCGCGACGACGACGACTCGCGCGGCGGCTCGAGAGGGGGTCCCGACGCTCAAAGTCTCTCGTTACACGTCTCCTTCTTCGAGATTTACGGCGGGAAGGTGTACGACCTCCTGAACGGGCGGCGGAAGCTGGTCATCCGCGAGGACGCGCGAAACCAGATGTGCGTCGTCGGGCTCCAGGAGTTCGAGGTGGACACGGTGGACCTCGTCGAGCGCCTCATCGAGCACGGCACCGCGGCGCGGTGCGTGGGCTCCACCGGCGCAAACGCGGAGTCGAGCCGAAGCCACGCCATCATGCAGTTCGCGCTCAAGGCCAAACAGAGCGAGGACGATCTTCATTCGGCGACGAACGGATCATCCGCTCTCGGCGGAGCAGGTCCCAACGGCGGTCGGAACCTGCACGTCCCCGCGTCGGTTTTGGCGCAGCGGCGGGAGAAAGCCGCGGGCGGCGCGAATTGCCACGCGATCGTCCACGGCAAGTTTTCCTTCATCGACTTGGCGGGATCCGAGCGCGGCGCGGACACCTCCGAGAACGACCGCCAGACGCGCATCGAGGGCGCGGAGATCAACAAGTCTTTGCTCGCGCTGAAGGAGTGCATCCGGGCGCTGGACCGAGGGTCGGGGCACGTCCCGTTCCGCGGGTCGAAGCTGACGGAGGTTCTGCGGGACTCGTTCATGGGGGACAGCCGAACGGTGATGATCGCCAACGTCTCGCCGGCGACGGGGAGCTGCGAGCACACGCTCAACACCCTCAGGTACGCGTACAGGGTCAAGGAGCTCAGGAGCGAGGGGGGCGAGAGGGAGGGCGGGAGGGCGACCAACGCAGGTGGTGGGTCCCACAGGGACGCGACCGAGACGCTCGGGGAGAGGGCGCTCGAGGCGGCGCGCGCGGAGAAGGAGGCGGCGGCGCAAAGAGAGGCGGGCGCGAAAAAGGGCGGCGGAACCCTCGGACGCGCCAGGCCGCAGACGGCGAGGCCCAGGCTCCAGGCGGCCGCGGAAGCAGCCCCCGAGAAGGCGAGAGAGCCGACGACGTCGAACTCGGCGCGGGACGCGCGGCGCGCCGCCGCGCAGCGCGTCGCCGTGCGGCGGAGCGCGGAGGACGCCGGCGGGGGAGGGCTCATGTCGCCTCGGAAGCGCGGGTTCAGAGACGCCGAGAAGGACAGGGCGCAGGCGGCGGCGATTTCGCAAACGCGGCGGGGTGAAAAGAAAGCGGACGCGAGGGAGGCGAAAGCGGACGCGGCGTTCGGCTCGAAAGCGGACGCGGGGGGACTCGTCAAATACCCGAGGTGGGCGGCGCGAGCGGATCCGCATCCTTCGCGGCCCAAGTCGGCTCTGCCCCGCGCGTCGTCGTCGTCCGCGGAGGCGTCGAGTCTCGGCGGCGGCGCGGAGAAGACGCTCGCGCGCGCGTCGAGCGTCGGCTCCGCCGGGGCCACCGCGCATCCCGCGTCCTCTCGGGCGGCGGCGGCGAATCCGGCGGCGGCGGGTACTAACGGTCCCCCGCGGACGCCCGAGCGCGCGAGCGCCAAGGCGGCGCGCGCGCTCCTCGGGGCGGAGGCGGGCGACGATCGCGACGACGAAAAAGCGCCGCCGTCATTCTCGGAGGGCGCTTTCGCGCCGGTCTCCGCGGCGGTCGATCCCGCCGTCCCCCCCGCGGGTGCGTCCCCCCCTCATCCCCTCCCCTCTTCGTCGTCTTTCGCGCGGGCGCTCGCGGCGGCCACCGGTTCGGGTCCTCCTGTTCCCGCGTCGGAGATGGCGGCGGCGCACGACGATCTCATCAACGTCATCCTCGAGGAGGAGGAGGAGGTTGTCTCGGCGCACCGCGCGCAGATCGAAAAAGCGATGGAGCTCGTCAAAAAAGAGATGGGCCTTCTCGCCGAGGTGGATAAGCCCGGGAGCGCCATCGACGTGTACGTGGAGAGGCTCGCGGAGGTGCTGGAGAGGAAGGCGGCGTCGATCGCCGAGCTCGCCGCCAAGGTGAAGACGTTTCGCGCGCACCTGAGGCAGGAGGAGACGCTCTCCAAGGCGGTGGGGCTGCACTGAAATGGGTACGACGCGAGGGCGTTGTTCGAGGAGACGATCGATCGAACGATCGATCGAACGGGGGGGCGAGCGAGCGACGGGGGGTCGTGTCGATATCGACATCGACATCGACATCGCGGGGGGGAGTGAGAGAGAGGCGTAAAATTCCCACCCGAAGACACGAAGACGCGCACGCGACGCGCGACGGCGACTGCGGACGACGCGAGCGACGATGGGGATGGGCCCCGGCGTGAAAAATACAAATGGACACCAGCCACCGTTTATTGCCTCTTCGACGAAACTGTGACCGAATAAACGAAAACACGCAATAAAAAACTCCGTCCGCGTCGATCGGTTTCCAGCTGGCGTCTCTCGCGGCACCCGTTCGGCACCTGCGCGGTTTCTGGGTTCGCGAACCCCGCGTTCCTCTCGATGCGTCCACCCTTTTCGCTTTTCGCGCCGACAAGTGTCCAACGAACACGCGCGTTCGCCTCGCGGCCCCCCAAAAACGGGCGGGGGCGCGGCGCGGGCCACATCCCCGCGCGCCGCGGTCGTCGTCCCCGACGTCGTCGTCGCACTCGCCCCTCGCCCCCTCCGCACGACGCCGATGTTCGCCCTGCGCCGCGCCGCGTCGCGGCTGGCCGCGTCTCGCCGCGGCGACGCGCAGAGGTTCGCCCTGCGCGCGTTCGCGAACCAGTGCCCGCACGATCCGAGCAAGCCGTATCACAAGAGCCCGCTGCCCCTCGAGGCCGCGGGCGGGCTGCTCGAGTACTCCGTCGTGTACACGGACAGGGCCATGAACCACATGTCCAAGCCCTTCTGCAAGGTGCGCGACGGAGCGAACGCGCGCGCGCGCTCGAAAACCCCCGACGCGCGCGACCCGGGCGCGCGTGCCGAGCCGAGGCGGAGCCGAGGGGAAAAAATATCGCTCCCGCGAGTCCCGCGCATCGTCGCGCGCCCCCCTCCGCGCCTCCCCCGAGGGAGGGAGGGACCCGCGGAGACGCGCGGCGGGACGGGATCCGCGCGTCGCGTCGCGCGAGCGTCGGCGCCCCTCGCGCGCGCGGTCCCCGTTGCCGCGAGGGGGGGCGCGCCCGACCCGCGCGGGGCCCCCTTCCCCCCTGCCCCCGTCCCCCGCGCGCGTTCGAACCCCCCCGCGCGCGCACACCCGCGAGCGAGCCCCGTCAGCACCCCGTCCGAGACGCTCTTATCCGCGCGGGACCGCGAACCCACCGGCGCGCCGCGATCAAGCGCGGTTCGACCGCGGGTCCCTGACCCGCGCGTTCGAAACCGACGTTCCGATGGGATTTTTTCGTAAAATTGTGCCTTTCTCCCCCTCCTCACCCTCTAAAAAAAACCACCCACTCAAACCCCTACTACGCCGCCAGATCATGAACGACATCAACGACACGATGAAGGAGGCGTACAACGCGACGTCCACGATCGTCATGCCCGGCAGCGGCTCGTACGGCATGGAGTCGGTCGCGCGCCAGTGGGCGACGGACAAGAAGGTGATGGTGCTACGCAACGGCTACTTCAGCTACCGCTGGACGGACATCTTCGAGCAGACGGGCATCCCGTCCGAGGTGATCGTCGTCAAGGGCCAGCCCGTGGACAACTCGAGCCAGCCCCAGTTCGCGCCGCACGACATCGACGCGGTCGTCGAGAAGATCCGCGCCGAGAAGCCCGCCGTCGTCTTCGCGCCCCACGTGGAGACGAGCACCGGTATTATTTTACCGGACTCTTACATTAAAAGGGTCGCCGAGGCTGTGCACGCACACGGCGGCCTCTTCGTCCTCGACTGCATCGCCAGCGGAACGGTCTGGGTGGACATGAAGGCGACGGGGGTGGACTGCATCTTATCCGCCCCCCAGAAGGGGTGGACGGGCCCCGCGTGCGCGTCGCTCATGATGCTCTCCGAGCGCGGAGACCACGCGACGAGGAACAGCGTCTCCACTTCCATGGTGATCAACATGCGCAAGTGGCTCGAGGTGATGGACTCGTACGTCAACGGGGGGTTCGCGTACTACACCACCATGCCCACGGACGCGCTGACGCTGTTCCGGGACGCCGCGCTGGAGACGAAGGAGTTTGGGTTTAAGAAGGCGGCGGAGGCGGCGTGGGCGCTCGGTGACGAGTGCAGGGACATGATGAAGGCGAAGGGGCTCAGGACGGTGTCGGCGCCGGGGTACGAGGCGCCGGGCGTGAGCGTGTGGTACACCCAGGAGCCGGACATGTTCAACAAGTTCAAGAACCGGGGGTTCCAGATCGCCGCGGGGGTGCCGTTCATGATCAACGAACCCGCGGGGAACTTCACGTTTCGCATCGGGCTCTTCGGGCTCGATAAGATCACCCAGCGGGAGAAGACCGTCGCCACGCTCGAGGAGACGCTGGAAAAAGTGCTGACCGAAGACTGCGCCCAGGCGCCGCGAGCCGCGAGCGCGTGAGAGGGCGCGACGCCTATCACAGGGTGCGACGCCCATCGCGCGCGCGACGCGAGGGAGGGAGGGCGTTTGAGGGTGGGCGTTTTTGACGTCCGTTCTTTTTCGGCGCCGCGCCGCCTAGAGTACCGCTCGAGTGCGAGGAGAGACAAAGAATAGGAGAATTCGTTTCGAGGCGCGACGGGGTCCGAGGCGAGAACGGAAAACGAACGACGCGGGGAGAGCTCTAAAACGTGAGAAAACTTGAGGGACTCGAGACTCGTCGTCGGCGCTTCTCGTCCGCCCCGGCCCCGCCTCTTCGCCCACCTCTTCTCCCGTCTCTTCTACCGCCGCTGCCCGCGGAAGGCGTTTCCTCCCGGGCGGCCCTCGCTCCGCCGCTTTTGCGCCGCGCGCGCCTCGGCGCGGCGTCGCGTCACGATCGCCGAGGCGGCGAGCGCGAGCGCGAGCTTAGACGCCGCGTCGATCCATCCGCGAACCGTCGTCGGACTCCGCCTTCGACGCGGACCCGCCGGATCCGGGTCCGCCCGCGATGGACCCGCCGCCCCCCGCGAACGCGCCCGCGAGGACCCCGGGGACGCCTGAGGGACCGCCGGCGCGCGCGTGCGCCGCTCGGAGGCACGCGTCGCGCCGCGCCGCGGCGAGAGCCTGGACTGGACGGAGCGAGACGACGGAACGGGGGGGAACCGGGGGAACCGGGAGTCAGCCGAAAGAAAGAACATTTTTAGCGCGAGGAGGAGAAGGAGGAGAAGGAGAAGGAGAAAAAAAAGAGTCGCCGAGAAGAAAAGGGGGTCGCCGAAACGTCTTCCCCGCGGTACGCACCGCGGCGTCGCTCTTCTTCCCCGCGTCCTTTTCCCGCGCGCGCGCGAGGAGCGCGGCGGCCTTGCCTCCCTTGGTCGCCCCCGGTCCCGCCCGGCGAGAACCCTCGTCCGGCGCGCGCGCGTTCGCCTCTTCTCCTCCTCGACCTCCTCTGACCTCAGCCTCGCTCCGCGCGCGTTCCTCCTCCTCCTCCGCCTTTTTCCGCTCCTTCGCCCTCCGCTTCTTCGCCTTCTCCTTCTCCTTCTTCGACAAAGGGTGAGGGACGGCGCGACCCTCCTGGGACCCCTCCGCGCGATGATCCTCGAGCGCCAGGTTCGAGACCGAGGGGACCTCGGTCTCCGCGTTCTCCGAGGTCTCCGGCGCGCTCGCGGCGCGCGCCGCTCGCGCCGCGATGGCGTCCAGCCTGGCCGCCTGCGCCGGCGTGAGGCCGTTCCCTTCGGCGCGCGCCGCCTCCTCGGCGTCTTTATCGGACGCCGCCTCTTCTTTCCCGGAGACGTCGTCTTTTTTTTTCCCCCCCCGCGTCTGGAAAGAAGGTTCCAAAGTCGTCTCGCCCGGGCTTTTGTCCTCTTCGGACCCTTGGTCGACGGCTCGGACCCGTGGGTTCACGCCCGCCAACCTCGCGACGACCCTCCGCGTCTCCGCGAACGTCGGCCGCTTGGTCGCGAACGGCACGCGCCTGACCCTCGGATCGTCCGCGCGGATCGGCGATCCGCCCTTTTCGTCGAAAATCGTCGACGCGTCCGTCTTGCTCGCGGCGACGAAGATGAGCGCCGCGTCGCGCAACACGCCGCGCCACTCGGCCAGCGTCTTCAACACCTCGTTCCTGAGCGCAAGCTCGTTCTGGCGCCGCATGCTCGACCCCGCGGATTTGATCGTCTTCCCGCCGCCCTGGTCCTTGACGCTCTGTCGCCCGCCGGCCTTCGCGCGGACGACATAGCGGTGGAACGTCTTGTGCGCCACGACGGCGTTCGAGGGGGCGATGGCGTCGCCGCCGCGCGACGAGCCCCCGATCGCCCTACTCGCGCCCGATGATCGCCCCCGATGATCGCCCTCGCCCTCGCGCGGGAACGCGTCTCCGAACCGCGCGGGCTCGAACGCCGCGCCCGCGAAGTGGCCCCCGCGGCTCAGGATGACGACCCAGGGTTTGCTCGGGTCGGCGCGGAGGCGGAGGAGGGCCGAGCGGAGACGCGTCGCGGAGGAATCGGAGGAGGCTCCTCCCCGCGCGCTCTGCTGAGGCTCCAACACGCAGCGCCACACCGCGTAGGGAGGCGGCGCGGGGCTCGTCGCGGAGGACTCGGCGCGCGGGTCGGGGGCGGGGAAACAGACGACCTGCGGTCCCTCCGCGGCGCCGTGGACCGCGCGGTACGCGGCGGGGGAGGGGGCGAGTCGCGAGGGGTGGTCAGGAGCCCCGTCGTCGTCGTCGTCGTCGTCGTCGGACGAGTCGTCGTCGTCCGAGCCGCTGATGCTGCTCACGTCGTCGCCGCCTCCGCGCGCCAGCGCCTGCGCGAACTCCTCCTCCGTCACCTCCGCGCGGCCGCTCGCGGCGCGGCGGAGGTTGTGGCGGTGGAGGTCGGACTTGCGGTGCGCGCGGTGCTCCGCCGCGCTCGCGAAGCCCCGGTCGCGCCACGCGTCCACGCGCCCGACGTGCCCGAGCGCCGAGCGCGAGGACGGCGCGGCGGAGAACGGCGCGGGAGCGCCGGGGGGGGAGTCGCCGGAGGCGCCCGCGGGAGGGTCGCCGGAAGCGCCCGCGGCCACGCGCGCGGGCTCGGGCGCGCTCCAGAGCGTCGACATCGCCGGCGAGACGTCCGCGCGCCACGCGCGAACCGCGCGCGCGCGTGCGACGGACTGACCTTGTGGCCGTGGCGAAACCCCGCGCGCGGTCCTCGCCCCGCGCGCCTAGCGAGAGCGCTGACTGACGTATGCTGGCGGGGCCGCGGGGAAAAAAAACGAAGTCATCATCACCACTCTGATGAGCTGGTTCCGGAGTTTCTCGTCGCGGTCTTCTCTACCTTCGCTATGAAGCAAGATGACGTCACGGCACCTCACAAGTGGAGACGCGCGGGAGGGACATGTCCGGCCTCGCCGCGGCTCACGCCTTCTTGGCCAGGGGGCTACCCACGCCCC
>MDSW01021231.1_pt1 | contig 16429 bp, 12 predicted proteins | sample 811171 | NCBI WGS metagenome assembly MDSW01 (sample SAMN05326641, study PRJNA326480) | marine metagenome | isolation source: seawater | place: Atlantic Ocean: North West | collected 2012
AGAGGCGGTGCTCGACGCGTTCGAGGAGGTGTTCGAGACGACGCTCGTGCGGAGGGGGGGGAGGCCGCCGGTAAGGGGAGTCCAGGGGGGGGGGGAGGGGCGACGAACGCACCCGGGGCGGGGTGAAAGAAATATTCGATGGTGGAAATGCCGAGAGGCGATGAGCTGCCGCGTCAGCCGCGATTCATTTCATCGGAGATCCTGATCGGATCGCACGTGGCGCGCGACCTTTCGGGTCCCCACGCTTTCTGGCGTCGTCTCGGTCGTCCCCCGCCCTCGCCTCGTCTCGCGCGCACACCGTCTCGCGCCTCGATGACTGACTCGTCTCGCCTGCTTCGCGCGACGGCGTGCTTTTTGGCGGTCGCCGCGGCCGCGGCTTGGCCCGGCTCGGGCGCGGCGACCGCGGGGTCCCCGTACGCGGCGGTGGATGCGCGGAACGAGGGCACGCGCTTCGACAACCTCCCCGGGCACACGCGGAGCGCGTACGCGAGCGACCACGCGCTCATCACGCCCGAGTCGCGCGTGTACACCGGCCTGTTCGGGTGGAAAGACACCCTCGCCGCGTGGTTCATCACCCCCGCGATGGCGGGGAAGCCGAACTTCTCCATGTACCAGGTGCGGCGCGGCGACGGCGCGATCGCGCGCGACCGCCGCCGACCGCCGACGCGTCGCGCGTCTTCGTCCTCCGGGAGTCCCCTCGTCGCCGGGTCCGTCTCGACTCGACCCGCCGTCCCCTAGACGCGCCTCGCTCACCCGACGTCGTCCCTCTCTCTTCCTCCCGACGCGCGCGCCCAGGCGCTCATGAAACCCGGCGCGTCCGCGGGCGTCCCCGCGCCCGGCGCGTGGCGCTTCGTCTTCGTGATGGACGGCGAGGCGGAGGCCGCCGGGGAAACCGCCGACGGCGCCCTCTCGCTCGCGTCGACGCTGCGCGCGGGCGACTTCGCGTACTTCCCCGCGGACTCGAAGCAGAGCCTGGTCTCCAAACCCGGCGCGAGTCTGCTCGTGTACGAGAAGCCCTACGTCGAGCCCACGGGCGCGGTGCTCGCGGCGCTGGGCGAGAACCCGCCGAGACCCGCGTTCGTGTTTGGGTCCACCGACGACTTACCAAACATCGAGACCCCCGGGGAGGTGTTCGGACTGAAGAAGCTCCTCCCCCAGACGCTCGAGTGGGACGCGAACTTCCACGTCATGGACTTCAACCCGGGCGAGTACCTGTACGTCAAGGAGATCCACTACAACCAGCACGGCCTGATGCTCCTCGAGGGGAAGGGCGTGTACAGGCTCAACGACAGCTGGTACTCGGTGCAAGCCGGGGACGTCATCTGGATGTCCCCCTTCGTCACGCAGTGGTACGCCGCGCTCGGAACCCAGAGGTCAAGGTACATCATCCTGAAAGACACAAACAGAGACCCCATCGGACCGACGTGACGCGTCTCAGAGTACGAGCACGCGCACGAAACGATAAGAAGAGGTGCGATTCCTTCTCCGGAGGTATCACGGGAGTCTCCTACTCGCGTGGTAAAACGCGTAGACCGCCGCGCGGTGAATATTAAAAATAACACTTCACCTCGGTCGTCTCTCGTCGGTGGTTTCTTCTCTCGCGTGCCGGAGCAACCGCATCGCGCGCCTCAGGTTCCTCGCCTCCGCCTCCGCCTCCGCGCGGATCACCCCCGCGCGCATCGCCGCCGCGCCCTCGGGCGCGTCGGGGTCCACGGGCATCGCCACCGCGAGCCCGTCCCAATAAAGCACCAAAAGACGCCGCGGCGATTCGGAGGGGGAAGCGTTCGCGGCGTCCAATTCTTTTTTTCCCGCGAGCGCCAGCTCCAACCACCGAACGCCTCCGCCTCCGCCGCCCGGCCCCCCGGCGAGCACCGCCGCGGCCGCGTGCGTCGCCTCCACGACGCCCTCGAGCGCGGCGACGGAGATCCCGGCCGCCCGCGCCACCGCCGCGGCGACGTCGTCGTCATCGGCGGCGGCGGCGGCGGCGGCGGCGGCGGCGCACGCGTCCTTCGACGCCTCGTCGTCTTCCGCGCCCGCCGCCGTCCTCGTCGCGAGCTGCGCGACGCCGACGTCCGCGGCCCCGACCGGATGCACGCGGCGGACCGCGGCGCGCCCGAGACAGAACCAGCCCCCCGGGCCGCCGCTCGACGCGTCCGCGTTTGGGCGGACGTCGGACGCCGCGGCCCCGAACGGCACCCCCGACCGCGACCCGACCGCCGCTCGCTTCGCGACGACGGCCCCTTTTTTCATCCTCCTCGCGTCGCGCGCGTCGCGCTCGCGCGATTCGCCGTCCGTGTCCTCCGCCCACCACTCGAGGTTCGAACCCGAGACGCCCCCGTCGTCGGACCCGCCCCTCTCGCGATGCATCAGCGACACGTGCACCCACGGCGCGCTCGGGTTCGCGCGCCTGGCCATGCGCCTCGCGGCGGCGACGGGCTCGGCGGTTATGGCGTCGCGGAGCTCTCGGGCGAACTTGAGCGTCTTACTCGGCGCGCCGAACCCGACGTCGAGTCTCTCCCTGTGCTTCTCCACGAACCGCGCGAGGAGCGTCTCGGCGAGGGCGGCGGCGTGCGCGTCGTCGGCGGCCGCGTCCGCGAACAGGGCGCAGAGGACGCCGAGGCGGTGGTCCTTTCTGAAGTGCACCGCGCATCGGCCGGAGGACCATCGCCTGAGCGTCCCCGGGGGCGGGGATCCGTCGAGACCCCCCCCCTCCCCGGACGCGTCCTCGACGGTGAGCTCGCTCGCGTGCGCGTCGACGGCGAACAGGAGCCCCGCGAGCTGCATGGCGCCGTGCGAGCGCCCGGTCGGGCTGACGCTCGCGCCCTCGCCGTGCGTGCCCCACGCCCCGGGGAGGCCGAAATCTTCGCGGAACGCGCGCGCGAAGAGGCACGCGCCCGTGCGCGTGGAGACGAAGATGACGCCGTTCATCGCGGGCGGGAGGGGCGGGCGGCGGGCGGGGCGGCGCGGGGAGGAGTGCGCGGTGGCGCCCCGCCGGCGCCCCGAGCGCCCCGCGCGCTGGGCGAGTGGGACGGACGGAGCCCGAGACGACGGTCAACGCGACGTCCGCGGCGCCGACGAATTGTATTTCAAGTGCGCGTGAAACTTCTCCTGGTCCGACGCGGCGCGCCTGGTCGTCGCGACCCGCCACTCGCGCGGGCGCGGTCGCGGCGATGTTTCGCGCCGCCTCGACGCTTCGCGCGACCGCGCCACTCGCGACGCCGTCCACGCTTCGCCGCGCGCTTCGCGTCGCGCGCGTCGCGTCGCGCGCGTCGAGCGCCTCCGCGCCCCCCCCTCCCTCGGCACCCGCGTCCCACGCGAACGCCGCCGACGACGAGAGGTTCATGCGCCTCGCCCTCGCCGAGGCGCGCGAGGCAGCCTCGAACCAGGAGGTCCCCGTGGGCGCGGTCCTCGTGCGCCACGCCACGGGCGAGGTCCTCGCGGCGCACCACAACTCCGTGCTCGTCGAGGAAGACCCGACCGCGCACGCCGAGCTCAAGTGCATCCGCGAGGGCGCGCGCGCGTTAGGCACGTGGCGAAGGCTCGCGGAGACGACGCTGTACGTCACGCTGGAGCCCTGTCCGATGTGCGCCGGCGGCATCCTCAACGCCCGCCTCGGCGCCGTCGTCTGGGGCGCGCCCAACCCGCTCATCGGCGCGGACGGAAGCTGGGTCAACCTCATGGGCGACGCCGCGAGCGACGACGACGACGACGACGGAAGCGGCGGCGGAGGCGTAGTACGCGGCGAGTCCGAAGAAGGCGGGGGGTCGTCGCCATCGCGCGCGCGCGCGGGGCCGGCGCGCCCGCACGCGTTCAAGCCGAGCCTGGAGATTCGGCGGCGGGTTCTCGAGGAAGAGTGCGCGGAGACCATGCGCGCGTTTTTCCGGGCGAGGCGGGAGGCGCTCAAGGCTGAGCGCGCGGCGGAGCGAGAGGCGGAAGGGTGAGTGAGGGGACCGAGCGTCGTCGACGCGAGGATCGAGAGTACGAAAACATTTTCGAGTGAGTGAGTGCTCTCTCTCTCCGCGAGGGTTCGGGTTCTCGCTTCGCTCGCCGCCCTCGCGGACGTTTCGCTACGAGAAGTCCTCTCCGAGCTCCCACGGGTGCACGGGCCGCTTGAGCGGGACCATGGATTTGCGCTCCGGGTCCCTTCGCAGCGCTTTCCTCATGTCCAGGGCGTCCTCCTCGCCCGAGTAATAGTCCAGCACGGTGCGGAACGTCACGTACCCCATGCCCTCGTACATGGCGATGGCGTTGCTGTTCGACTTGCGCACGAAGAGGTCGACGAAGTACCCGTCGTGGACGTTCTCGCTGATTTCCTCGAGCTCCGCCATCAGGCGCCTCGCGAGGCCCATGCGGCGGAAGCTGGGCGCGACCGTCACCGCGGTGACGTGGCCGTGCCAGTTCCGGTCCTTCCCCTCCGCCTTGCCCATGACGTACCCCGCGACCGCGCCCGAGGGGCTCTCCGCGGCGCTGAAATACTCGGGCCACTGCGCGAGGTACGTGAGGTAGAAGTTGAGGTTGAACGTCTCCGTGAAGACGTCCGTGTTCACGTCGTTGTACACGAACAGGTCGTCGCACGTGAACGGCCGGATCGTCGTCATCGCGCGGGGCGTCGCGAGGAGCGCGGAGGGATCTGCCGGGGCGTCAGCCCGTTCAACTTTTTGGCCCCAGATCGGCACTCGCATTGAACTGAACAAATCTGCGCCGCGTCTAAAAATCGTATTGTTAAGATCTCCAGCGTGGCACCTCACACCGCCATCCCCCCCCCGCGCCGCCGCGATGTCGACCCCCGGCCCCGCGGCCTCGAGCCGCTGGCGCCTCGACGGGTACCGCGTTTTGATCACCGGGAGCACGAAGGGCATCGGCTTCGCGTGCGCGAGGGAGTTCCTCGACCTCGGCGCGGAGGTGCTCCTGAACGGGCGAAACAACGAGGATCTGTACCAGGCGATGAAGGCGCTGGGCGGTCCGGGCCCGCGCGTGTTCGGGATCCAGGCGGACATCTCCACCCCCGAGGGCCGCGACCGGCTCGTGAGCGCCGTGCGCGAGTACACCTGGAGCGCCACCCCGAGCGCGAGGCGAGAGGACCACCTCCCGGTTCTGGACTGCCTCGTGAACAACGCGGGCACGAACGTCCGCGCGAGCGTGCTCGAGGCGTCCGACGCGGATTACGCGCGAATAATGGCGCTCAACCTCGACGCGACGTACCACCTCACGCGCCGACTCCACCCCCTCCTCGCCAACTCGCCCCGCCCCACGATCGTCAACGTCGCCTCCGCCGCCGGCGTCGCGAGCACCGGCAGCGGCGCCGCGTACGCCATGAGCAAAGCTGCGGTGATCCAGCTCACCAAGACGCTGGCGTGCGAGTGGGCGCCGCGCGTGCGCGTCAACTGCGTCGCGCCCTGGGTGACGAGGACGCCTCTGCTCGAAGCCGCCGTGGACGGGGACCCGCGAAGCGCGCGAGCGCTCGAGGAGGCGGAGCGCGCGACCCCGCTCGGCAGGGCCGCGGAGCCGGAGGACATGGCGGGAGCGGTGGTGTTCCTGACCCTCCCGGCGAGCGCGTACGTCACGGGGCAGTGCCTCGGCGTCGACGGGGGGTTGTCGGCGGAACACTTCGCGGGACCGTGCGTGGAGAGAAAAAGTAGTCGGGACGCGGAGGTGTAAGGAAGTGTCTCGAGTGATCGGGGGCGTTCGTTCGCGGTTCTGGTTTGTACCCGCACTTGTCCTCTTCGCGCGCGCCGACGATCCCGATCACTGCGCGGTGTTTTTTTGCGCCGGGTCGGGTTGGACTCTCTCCGCCTCCTCCGGGGGCACGCCCGGTAAGGGTTCCGCGACGCCGTCCGGCGCGTCCGGCAGGGCTTCGTCCTGCAGGTAGCTCGGCACCTCTTCCCCCGCCTCCTCCTCCGCCATGAGGTCCTCCAGCGCGTCGAGCTCGCCCATGAGCTCCTCCTCGTCGATGTCGTCCGGGACGTTGTAGTTCCTCCCGAGCGTCTCCTGGATCTCCGCGCTCTGGTCCATGAGATCGGCCATCTCGTCGTTGAGCGCGTCGATCTTGTCGATGTCGAACGCCTTCGTCTTGAACTGCGCTCTGAGCTCCTTGGCGCTCGCCTGCATCGCCTGCACCTGCACCGCGGTGTCCTTCGCGGACTGCGCCGCGAACGACACCTGCTCGAGGTTGAACTGCTGGTTGTACAGCTGTTCGCGCTGGCCCTCGTACAGGCGCTTCTGTTTCAAAACCTGAAGCGCCCGGCGCTTCGCCGCCTCCTTCGCCGCGGGCGTGCGCGCCTGCTTGATGATCTCGCGGTGGCGCGCGAGCTCGGCGTCCAGCTTCTTCAGCTTCTCGTCCACCGACGCGCCGCGCTTATCGAGCTGAAGGAGAGGAGCCGCGGAAGAGCGAGGGTGGGCGGGGGGGGACGTCAGCGCGACGCGCGATGTCAACTTCGCGCGAACCCCGGGGGGGGGGGGGCGCGGGGAACGACCGCGGGCGAACGACGCGCGAGGGCGCGGGGAGGAGGCGGGGGGGGCGCACCGAGCCCGTGGCATCGTCGATCGTGGGCGTCGGCGGCTTCTCTTTCTTCACCCCGAAGAGGCGCTTCATGGCGTCCGGCGCGAGCGCGCGCGCCCCCAAAAGTGGGCAGGACGGCAAGGCGACGACCACGACGCGACCGAAATTGCTCGCGTACGACTCGACAAACGCAAGTGGTGGCGCGCGGCGCGCCTCAGCGAAAGGAAAATATGGTACACACCGTCATCAAATTTCGCGAACGCGACGAGCGCCCCCCTGTTCGGAATCTGACGCATCCGTTCCCCATCCGTTCCCCGGGGCCCGGACCCCTGGGCGACTCGCCTCCTTCGACTCCTTCGCTCACTCGTCCTCCTCCTCGGCCGCCTCCCGCTCGACGGCGTCGAGGAACCTCCCGAACGCGGCGACGTTCCTCTTCTGCATGAGCCTGTACCTGACGCACATCTCCATCCTCGGCGCGAGCGCGTCGTCCTCGAGCGCCGCCTCGTCCTCCGCCATCGTCGTCGCCGCCGCCTTCTCCCACTCTGCCGCCGCCTCCCGCATCGCCGCGACGCACCTCAGGTCGCCCTCGCGCCCCCCCGCGCACGTCGGATCCGCCATCGCGAACATGCACCTCGCCGCCCACTCCGCGCGCTCGTCCCCCGCGTCCCGCAACGCTTTCCCCGCGTCGGCGACCGACGCGCTCCCGAGCCGCCGCGCCCCCGGGAGCGTGCACTCCATCGGCAACTGGTCGTTCGGGTTCTCCGGGTCCATGAACCCGTAGTGCAGCATGAGCAGCGCGTTCGGCATCCTAGCGCCGTAGCAGATGAGGATCTCGTCCCCGAGTTGCGGGTCCGCGGGTTTCCGGCGCTTCTTCGTGCTGTGCTCGAGATCCCACCGGAGCTCGAACGCGTCGCCATTTTCGCTCGTCCCGAACGTCGCGTTCGGCACGAACGAGTGGTTCGCGAGGTCCACGCCGGGAACGACGAACGCGCACGCGCCGCCGCCGAGCTCGCCGCTCATCGCGCGCGTGTGCGCGGTCGCGCGCGCCCACTCGAGGTCCGCGGGGGAGAACGGAGCGAGGGCGACGTTGTTGTCCTCGTCCATCGCCGCCAAAACGGCGGGGGACTTCTCCTCCAGGAACGCCCACCCCGCGGCGTAGTTCGCCTTGCTCCCGACCGCCATCCGGCGCACGGTCTCGTCCTGGAGCGCCTCGAGCTCCGCCTCGGTGCCCAGGTACAGCGACTCATACTCGGCGGGCATCACCTCCTCCGCGTAGCGTCGCCACGCGGGGACGAATCGCCGCGACCACGCGAGCGCGACGGCCATCCTGAGATCCTTCGGGGCCTCGCCCCGGACGAGGAAGTCGACGATCGCGTCCGGGGGGGAGAGGCCGCCCGGGGTGGAGTCTTTCCACCGGGCGTACAGCGCGCGAACCGCGGCGGCGCACGGAGAGTCCTCCTCCGCCCCCGGGTTCACCGCCTCGGGGACGCACAGGACGACGTCGAGCGGGGCGGTGACGAGCGGCGTCTCCGCGTCCGCGCCGGTGTGGAAGAGTCCGCGGCCGCGCGAGCCCGTCCCGGGCGCGGAGGCGGGGTACGCCACCCCGAACGCCGCCGTCGCGTCCATCTCGGACGCGCTCGCGGGCGCCCCCGCGGAGGCGGCGCGCGCGAGCGGAGGAGGAAGACGCCGGGGACCCGCGGCGCCTCCGCCGCCGACGCCGGAGCGGAGGCGCGGCGAAGCGCGGAGCGGAAGGGCGACCGCGGGGGAAGGAAGCGACGACGCAGGCGCGGGCATGAGCGATCGAGGCGAAGGGCGGCCGGACTCGGCGCGCGTGAGGACCGTGAGGACGCGCGCGGGGGGAGACGCGGCGCGAGGGGAGGTGCGCGGCGAACGATGGCGTAAAGGTGCACGATGGAAACCCGCGCGGCACTGGGCTGCGTCATCACGACGCAACCTGCTGGCCAACCTGAACGCTGGATGAGAGACACGCGCGGGCCTTTTGACCGTCGTTTCTTGAGTCCTCGCGCGATTTCATCGGGGCGCTTTAGACGGTCGTTCACCGAGTCGCGCTCCGGATTCGCGCTGATTTTCATTGCGCGGCTCTGGGCGACTTGCAAACGCGCCAAACCTTGATCCAAAGAGGGGAGCTGATCTGGAGGTTGGAGTGACAGATTGGCGACGCGTTTCAGAAATTCAAGACTGGTTCGCCTGCACGATCAACGCGGCTTATCCTTCTCCTCGCTCACTCGCGGTCAGGTGCGTCTGCAGAGGGTGACTCAGGCGGAAGGTGCCTTTGTGAAGAAGATTCCGCCGGCGCCCCGGAAGAGCGCCAGAACAACCCGCGTGCCGTCGCACCGATCGTTCAACACACCAAGTGATCATGTCCGCCGTTACCATGAGCTCGATCATCGCGCCCGTCGCCAAGGTGCGCGTCGCGCGGGCGTCCGCGGCGCGCGATCGCGCGAGGGGGAATCGCGAAAGTCTTTTCCGCGCGGACGCGGGTCCCTTGTCAACCCCGAAAGGGTCGAGAGGGCTCGGCGAACGCGCGGCGTGCGGCGCCGCGACCTCGAACCTGACCGATCGTCGATCCTCCCCACCCCGCTCCTCTCGCAGGCGACCGGCCGCGTCGCCCGCCACCAGCTCGGCGCCACCCCGCCCCAGCTCGACAAGGGCAACGGCGTCAAGGTGCAGATGTCCCGCTGGAAGGGCATGGACGAGGACATCTCGGACGACCAGCAGGACATCGCCCGCGGCCGCGGCATGGTCGACTCCAAGTTCCAGGGCGGCTTCGGCCTCGGCGGCACCCAGGTGCGTGACGCGTCGACCCAAACGGCCGCGAGTCGCGACCGCGCGTCGCGTCGCGCCGAACGTCCTCGGCGCGCTCCGGCGCGTCGTCCGACGCGGATGATTTTTCCTCGCGGCGCGCGCCTTCCGGGAGCCGCGCGTCACCGGCGTCACTCGGAGCGACTCGGCGCGCGTTTCTTCTCGCGTCTCGCGACCCGACTTTTTCTCTCCTCCCCGCCTCCTTCCCCCCCTCCCCCCGGGCTCCGACGACCGACAACGTCCACCCCCCTCACGCGTCATCCACCCCTCCGAACGCTCCCCCCACCCCCCAGAACGCCGTCATGTCCTCCTCCGACTACATCTCCGACGGGTACAAGGACCTGTCCAACATGACCACCGAGGGGTACTACATCTCCGAGGAGTTCCTCGACAAGATGACGGTCCACATCGCCAAGAACTTCATGGACCTCCCCAAGATCAAGGTCCCCCTCATCCTCGGCGTGTGGGGCGGTAAGGGCCAGGGCAAGACGTTCCAGACCAACCTCGTGTGCGCCAAGCTCGGCGTGCAGCCCATCGTCATGAGCGCCGGCGAGCTCGAGTCCGGCAACGCCGGAGAGCCCGCCAAGCTCATCCGCCAGCGCTACCGCGAAGCCTCCGACATCGTCAAGAAGGGCAAGATGTCCACGCTCTTCATCAACGATCTCGACGCCGGCGCGGGCCGCATGGGCGGCGCGACGCAGTACACCGTCAACAACCAGATGGTGAACGCCACGCTCATGAACCTCGCGGACAACCCGACGAACGTCCAGCTCCCGGGCCAGTACCAGGTTGAGGAGATTCCCCGCGTGCCCATCATCGCCACGGGCAACGATTTCTCCACCCTCTACGCCCCGCTCATCCGCGACGGCCGCATGGAGAAGTTCTACTGGGCCCCCACCTTCAAGGACCGCGTCGGCGTCGCCTGCGGCATCTTCAAGGCGGACGGCGTCAGCGAGGCGGACGTCGAGGTGATGGTGCGCACCTTCGAGGGCCAGTCCATCGATTTCTTCGGCGCCGTCCGCGCGCGCGTCTACGACGACGCCGTCCGCGAGTGGATCAAGAAGGTCGGCATGGACGAGATGGGCTCCTTCCTCATCAACCCCTCCAAGGACAAGGGCAAGGTCACCTTCGACCCCCCGCGCATGTCCCTCGACGTCCTCCTCCAGTACGGCAAGATGCTCGAGATGGAGCAGGAGAACGTGAAGCGCGTGCAGCTCGCCGACGCCTACCTCGACGGCGCCGTCCTCGCCGGTGAGGGCGGCTCCTCCAACCCCCAGCAGTCCCTCCTCGCCTAAATCGTCCCTCGACGAGCGCGACGGTGAGGCGAACCACGGAGGAGGAGCGGTGTCGGCGGTCGCGCGCGGGAGGAGGTGAGACGGACGACGCGCGCGACGAGTTGGGCGAAGAGGAGAGATTTGGAAACACACGGTTCACATTCGAACGTTTTGTTTTTGCGAAGAGCGCGCGCGCGGGGCGCCGACCGCGCCGGAGAGAAGACTCCGGCGCGTCGGAACGACACCGCGACCGTCGCGCGTATATTACGATGAAATGAATGAGACGCGCTTTTTCAATCGCGGCGCACTGTCGCATTCGTTCGATCGCGCCGCTCGTCCTCCGCCGGCGCGAACGTCCTTCACGCCTCCGCGTCCGCGGCTCCTCCTCCTCCTCCGGACCCCGACCCCGCGCCCCCCCCCTCCTCCCTCCTCCGCGCGCGCCTCTCCCTTCGCTCGCGCGCGCCCAACCACGCCGCGTACGGCGCCCCCGCGAGCGCGCACGCCGCGCATCCCGCGTTGACCGCCCTCGCCGCCGCCTCCCCCCTCAGCGCCGCGTCGAACAGCGGGTACTGCAGCATGGACGCCGCCGCGCTCGTCAGCATCCCGAACCCCGCGAGCCCCCCGTAGTGCTCGAACCCGAACCGGCGGCCGATGGCGCTGAAGTACATCGCGAACACGAACAGCCGCCCGACGCTGTACGCGGCGATGCCGCAGACCGCCAACGGCGCGTTCACCGATCCGCCCTCGGGGTCGTCCGATTCGCCGAGCAACGCCAGGAAACCCGCCGCGACGAGCGCCGTCCCGACGCCCTGCGCGAACCCCACCCCCGCGCGATCCGCGACCATCCCGCCCAGGGGCGCCAACGCGGCGGAGGCGCCGTAGAGGAGCGTGAACCACCGCGCGTACGCGCCCTCCGCGTCGCCCTTCCGCTCCATCTGGTACCCGATGGAGAGCACGTAGTACTGCGACGGGACGACGACGAGGCTGAACCACGTCACGAGGCCGACGTACTCGGCGCTCGCGAACTGTTCGCCGCGAGACGCGCCGAAGTGAGGCGGGGTGCCCTCGTGAGGCGGGGTGCCCTCGTCGGCGGCGCGCGCGGCACCGTTCGAAATCGAAGACGTCTCCTCGCGGAGGGGAGGGGCGGGCGCCGAGGCCGAGGCCGAAGACGAATCATTTTTTTGAGTCCCGAGGACGACCTCGTCCGACGACGCTGCGTCGTCGGCGAATGCGGCGGCGGCCGCGTCGGACCCCTCCGGGGCCGCCGGTTCGTTCGCGGCGGCGGCGCCGAGGTCGCCCGGAGACTCGCGCGGGTCCCGGCTCGCGTCCCCCCGGGCCCCCGCGCGCGCCCCCTCTCGCCCCCCCTCGCGCGAACCGTCGCCGCCGGGTTCGCGTCCCCGGGAGAGTCTGTTTTGTTTTATTTCCGGAAAAGAATCCGGCGTCGACGAGGACGGCGGCGGCGGCGGGCGACGACGGCTCGTCGGCGTCGTCGGCGTCGTCTCGTGGAAGTCGTTGCCTCGCGGGAGGTACGCGAGCGAGAGGAGTAATAGCCCCGCGACGACGGCGGCGTGGACGAGGTAGGCGCCCGCGCGCCCCGCGCCCGCGCCGGCGAGGAGGGAGCACAGGAGGAAGACGAGGCCGCTGAGTTGGAACGCGCCGCTGAGGGAGGCCATCATCGTGCTCTGCGCGCGCTGGAAGAGCATCGTCACGGGCTGCACGCAGAGCTGCGCGCCGCTTCCCATGCCGAGGAACAGCATCCCGAAACACATCGCGGGGAAGTCGCCCGCGTCCGCGAGGGCGACGAGCGCGGAGCCGAGGACGACGAGGACGAGGCACGCGCACGCGGCGACGCGCGTGCCGAGCGCGTCGCGCGCGAGACCGACGAGGAAGCGCCCGCCCTGGACGCTCCACGCCCCGCACGTGAACACCGCGCCGAGCTCGCGCTCGGTGAGCCCGCCCTCCCTGATCAGGTCGCGGCGGAGCGCGGGCCAGCCGTACACTGCGGGGCGGGCGAGCGGGCGGGAGAGCGGACGTGCGTGGACGAGGGGGGGGTCAGGGGTCCCGAGGCGGCGGGCGAAAACGCACGCGGCGCGCGTCCCGAGATGGGGCACCCTGGGACGCCGCGAACGCGCGAGCGACGCGGGGGGGGGGAGAGAAGGGAGGGGCGCGCACCCGTGCCCGACACGAAACACGTCACGAGGAACGCGAGCGCGTACAGCAGCCACCGCCGCTCCATGGCGCGCCAGGGATCGAGGGAGAAGCCGCCCGGCGCGCCGCCGCGACGCCCGCACTGCCGCCAACGACCCGATATCGCTCGGCGGCGTCTGTTGACCCGCGCGCGCGGGCTGATTTTGACGACGCGCGCGGGCTGATGACGAGGCTGTTTTCCCGTCGGCGCTGTGCCAGTTGTCCTCCGCGCGCTCGGGCTCGCACGCCCGCCATGGCCCTCCGCGTCCTCGCGTCGGCGCCCGCCCCCCGCTCCGCGATCGCCTCGTCCCGCGCGGCGTCGACCCCCGAGGCTCCCCTCGCGTCCCGCGCGTCGCGCCTCGCCCTCGTCGCCGCGACGTCCGCGTCGATCGCGCTCGCCCCCGCGTCGGGCGCGCGCGCGGAGACGCTCAGGGAGATGTACGTCGCCGCCGGGAACGCGGCGTTCCTCGAGAAGGAGTTCTCCGACCTGAAGTACGCGGGGGTGAAGACCGTGACCCCCGGCCTCGCGGGCGGCGTCCCGGGGGACCCCGCGCCGGTTCGCGCGGTGCGCGTCACGTACGACGCCGACCGCATCTCGCACGAGGCGCTCATGCGCTCCTACTGGCAGCGCTCGGACCCCACCAACGCCCAGGGCCAGTTCAGGGAGATCGGCCCCGAGTTCCGCGGCGCGATCTGGGTCTCCGGCCCCGCCGAGCGCCTCGAGGTGGAGACGAGCGCGGCGAAGCTCGAGCGCTCGGGCATCTTCGGCGCTGGCCGATCGATCGTCATCCCCGTGCTCGACGCGCCCCCCGCGTCGTTCGACGCGGACCCCGAGGATCGAACGCGCGTCTTAGCCCTCAACCCGAAGAGCGTCGAGAAGGAGGCCAAGGCGCGGGAGGCGGCGTTCAAGGACCTGTGGGGGTTCGTGCAGTTCTGCGCGGACCGCGTGTGCGGGTACGTTCGGTTCGCGCCGAAGTGCGTCGGGGAGTGCCTCGACGTCTTCCCGCAGTTCACGGCGAGGAACGCGGGCATCCCGGAGTTGGACGCGGGGAACATCAAAGTCACGGGACGAGGGTAGATGCGAACTCCGGTGGTACCAGTACTGTAATGTATTCCCGTTTCCGTTCCTCGAGGCGCTCACGACGAACGTGTATCCTCGTCCGACTCCGCGCCTTCACTCCTCACGTGACTCCTCGTCCGACTCCGCGCCTTCACTCCTCGTCCTTGACGCGTTGCTTGAGGGTGATCTTATCCCCGAGGCTGAGCGCGATGCCTTGCGTCTTGGACCTGATCCTGATGTACCCCCCCAGCTTCCCGTCGCTCGGTTGTTTCTCGACGGAGACGTTCACGAGCGCGTCCTCCCCGAAGACGCTCTTGGCGTAGAGGTTCGCCGCGAGGAATCCGCACTCCCCGGCCAGCGCGCTCGGCGGGGTGAGGCATCGCATGTTGGTGCTCTTGACGACGTGGTCCAGGAATTCGCGCACGTCCGCGATTTGCGTGTTGATGGCCACCTTGTTCTCCCACTCGAACTCGGCCCACATGCTCCGGAACGCGACGTCCGCGCAGCTCGCGGGCGAGATGTAGTCCATGATGTCGATGTGCACGTCGTTGAGCACGACGACGTTGCGGTCGCTCGCCGACGTCTCGTACACGATGTTGCCGAAAATCACCCCCGTCTCCGTGCTGCTCACCTTGATGTTCGCCCGCACGTGCTTCGTCTCCCCCGCGGCCAGGGTGTAGTTCTGCGGCCGCTCCACGAGCTTCAGGTCGCCCATCGTCGCGAGCTCCAGGCAGAGGTTCTGCTGCGTCTCGTTGGAGCGGTTCACGACGGTGACGTCCATGACGATGTCGTACTGGTGCACGGTGACGTACGCCTCCGCGTACACCGGGTCGGAGAAGCCGGTGAGCTGCAACACCCGGTTGAGCTTGTTCCCCCCCGCGTGCTTCCCCGCGTCGTTGAACCCCGTCGCCCTCTGCAGATCCGTCTCCACCGCGTCCTCGATCTCCACCTGGCTCAGCCCCTTCCGCGATTTCAGGTGCGTGAAGTCGATGAGGTCGTCCGCCTGCGCCGCCGGTTGCTCGTCCGCGTCGGCGTCTCGCTCCCGCGCCTGCTGCGCCGTCTTCTCCGCGATGAGCCCCTCGAACGCGCCTCGGCACCCCCTGAGCCAAACCTCCGCGTCCACGCTCCGAGGCTCCGAGAGCGTCTTCAGGCACAGGCTGAGCCTGTCCGCGCTGTCCTCGTCGATCGGCGTCGCGAGCGTCTTGCTCTTCCCCAGCCGCAACACGCACACGATGATCAGCATCACCTCCGCGTGCAGCGCGTTGGCGCGCGCCGCGGGGACGCCCCCGCCCTGGCTCGCCACCGAGACGTACCGCAGCGCGAGCTTCGTGAGCGTCGTCGCCACCACGGAGCCGAGGAAGAAGTCCCCGCCCAGGATCAGCGCCCTCAGGTTCGGCACTTGGTTCAGGGCGCCGCCGACGCCGGCGACGGACTCGGGGCCCGCGGCGGACTGCGTCGCGTACGTGCCGTCGGCCAAAACCGCCGGGCGCTTCGCCGCCGCCGCGTTCGCCTTCCCGCCCGGGGACTCGCCGACGTCGGATTCGTTCTCGCCGGATTCGTCCTCGTCCGCCTCCGCGCCGCCGCGGTTCGCCTCCCTGGGGGGCTGGAAGAACGGCGTGGGCCCCAGGGACTGCTTCACGGCGTCGAGGCTCGCCTCCACCTGCTCGGCGGTGAGGGAGTACTCGCCGACGATCCACAGGCAGGTGCCGCACACGCGGCTGGAGCGAATGGCGTAGAAGTTATCGAGAAGCCGGGCGAGGATGCTCTCGCGCAGGCCCACGTTCGTCTGCGCGATCTCGCGGATGAACATGGCGACGTCGAACGCGGCGGCGGCGTTCTGGTCGCCGAGGAAGTCCATGAGCAGGTGCACGACGGCGCCGGCGGTTTCCGGGAACTTGATGGCGCACCGGTGCACCGCCTGCACGAGCATCTGGCGGTACTCCCCCGACTTCTCCCCCGCGTCTGTCTGAGACTTGGTGATCTCCTTCTTCAGAGCGCTCACGACCTCGTCGATGTTCCGCGTCGTGACGAGGTCGAGGACCACGTCGAGGGTCTTGCGGCGGATGTCCAGGTTGGGCGCCGCCAGCGCGCGCAAGATGTCCATCACCATCTCCTGCATGACGTACCGGTGGTCGCGCTTGAGCTCGGCGAGGCGGTCGAGGACGATCAGCTTGACGTTGTTGTCGCTCTGCGAGACCAAAAGCTGGCAGTAGCAGTTCGCCGCGGCTTTGATCGCGGTGGGCGCGCGGGAGAGCGCCGTGAGCGTGTTCGCGCACTCGTAGATGACGCTCGTGTTGTTCGTGCTCAGGAGCATCAAGATGATCTTGATGTACTTGCCCTTCTGGGAGGGGTCCACGCGGCACACCTGGGCGAGCGAAGGAGAGCGGGGCGGTGGGAGGGGGGGGGAAGGAGGGTCGCGGAGGGTCGCGGAGGGGGCGGGGCGAGGATGAGGGGGGAGACGAAACGACGCGAGGCGGGGAGGGGACGGCGGCGGGTCAGAAACGAGTCGAATCGATCCGAGCCGATCGCCGAACGGTTTTTTCTCGCCGCCCGCGGCCCCTGCACTTCGGAGGCGTGCGCTCCGGA
>MDSW01216018.1_pt1 | contig 16429 bp, 17 predicted proteins | sample 811171 | NCBI WGS metagenome assembly MDSW01 (sample SAMN05326641, study PRJNA326480) | marine metagenome | isolation source: seawater | place: Atlantic Ocean: North West | collected 2012
ATACTCTTGAATGGAATCGGCCATCTAATCTCATAAATATGGTTCCAATCAAATAAACTAATAATAAAAGAATGAGAAAAGATTGTAATGCAAACCATAGTCCTATTCCCCTGAGTTTAGAGAATCCAATTTTATTTGAAGATTTGAGAATTTTCTTGGGTCCCCCAACAAATAATCTGAGCATAAAACATGTAATCATTCCCCAAAATAGCCCTGTCATGATAAAGTTGAATTGAAATATTGTGTCACATCTCCATGTGAAAAAACGGTGGCCAAGCCCATCTGAGCAAGACTTAGGCGTATGATTTAGCTCACCAAAGAAGCCTTCGTTAAGAGAGAGTAGTACCCCTGAAGTTACGATATGTTCATTTAACCAATCGATTAAAAAGTCAGGGTCATTCAATACAAAGAGAAGCCCAAACATGCACACAAATGTACCAATGCCTAATCTTCGACGAGACCAAACAACCTCATGCACATTGGAAAAATTATCTCGGCGTTCCTGGCGATGTTCTGGTAGTTCTGGGGTAGCGTATTGAACCCGTTTAATTTGTGATATTTCATTGAGCAGTACCCAAGACGAATCATCTGCGGTAAGTTTGGTAGATTCAAGGAAATCAACCGTTTTATTGAAGGCATCTTGAAGGTCTCCTGAATTATTTTGATACGTTTCATATAGATGCATCATGGCCTTAATAGAATCATTAGAGAAGTCACGTTTCATCGACAAATAACCTCTAGCAGCAGAAGGTAGCGATGTACCTGAGAGTTCGAGCAAAATGAAATGATACAATAAAGCCTGATCAAATCCATGATATGACCTTGTCAGCACTTCATCAAACACAATTTGGGTTGATTCCTCATCAAGAATTTGAGATAATCGCTCCTGCCTCTCCGATTGCCCCGGTTTTGTTTCTTCCATCATCGATTGGATGGAAATAATTGCTGACAACAGAATGGAAAGATGTTCCATTTCTTTCATTTCTCTTCCATGAGCGTGGCGAGTAAGTGTACGAATACCTGCAAGCAATTGCTCTTTAGACTCTTGACGGACAAAATTGGCTAAATCAACCAACATCGAATAAGAGGATAATCCATTGGTATCCGCATCATCTTTGACAACCGTCCAAAACCCCTCTTTAATGGTCCAAATTTTATTTTCTGCAGTGGCTAACAAAGTTGCGACCATGGCTTCAAGGTCATTGTGATTACTTGCATGTTGGAACCCCATCGCCTCATGATGCTCTGCAACATCTGGATTAACAGCATCAAGGTATCGAGATAAAGCAAGATGGCACCATGCTCCAGTTTCTCCTCCATCAACACCTGCTGACTCCAATAACAATTCAGTTCGAGTTCCTTGAACACTGGTATCTCTTGAGAGATCATTTCGCTTGTCAATAGAAAGATAGAGTGCATAGGCTTCAACTTCTTTGAGATCTGAGGCTTGGGCTATTTCTGCTGCCATGTCTGCATGTTTAATGGCTAGTGAATGCTCAAATAATTCTCCGGACGAACGAGACATAATCAAATGTGATCGTGCATGCCATAATGGATTGGTTTTCACATCATCTCTTTCGAGAAGAATCTTTGAAATTCTCTGAGCAATTTTTGGCCATCCCATCGAATCGAGTAATTTTCCAAATTGCAAAAGAGAAGGAGAGGTCATGCCTTTGAGAATGTTCATATCTTCGCGAACCAAGGGTATAGCCGCTTCAACATCAAGTCGAGAAAAACCGTCTTCAGGAACCGCTAAACCGGGTTTATTGATATCAAAACGGTCAAGTTGATTCACCAACTTTTCCACAATTTGCTCGGTATCTGCTTGAAGACTTTGAGTAATGTTCACATCTCCTGCTACTGCTGTATCTGAGAGATTTACTTGAATCGAGGAATCATCCTCATTAGTCTGGCTCTGATTACTCACTAAACTGAGGATCCCTGAAAGGTCGCTACCACAATGGTCGCAGACCAAAACGTGGTCCTCGACTTCAAGTGTGCAAAAGGGACAGAACACATGCATGGGTGATGGTATTCACAAATATGGCTATCGCTTTTTGGGATTGCACAAACAGCGCCGAGTGAGAGATTCGAACTCTCGCGGGAAGGTCCCAGTGGATTTCGAATCCACCGCAATACCAGGCTATGCGAACTCGGCAGCAAATCCCGGACCGTCAAGACCGTGATAAGGATGATGACCTTCGCTCCACTATGCGAGTCGTACTCACTGGGGCTGGGCTAGATACTGAAATTGAGATAGATGCAGGCAGCAGTATTCATGATATTCTCGTGAAAGCCAATATTCATCCATCTACTGTTATTGTGAGTTACGATGAAAAAATACTTCCACATAATACATCTATTGATGATGATTTGACTCTTGCGTTGATTATTGTGAGCAGTGGCGGATGATCACATATACAACAAATCATCAGGAGCAAGTAATTCCCCTACATGATCTACTGAATCATCATTTTTCATTGATTCAAGTTTTTCCATTAGCCGTTCTTTTGCATTGAGGACGATGGATTGTGGCATAGACCACCATGAAATGAGATGGTTCAGCAACCTTTCAGAAGCCAATGGATCCAAACTCGTTCCAATCGTAGTGGCAATTAAACAGCAACCTGAAACCTGAAACATAGGGCTGAGTGAAGTGAGCATTGCTGCCATTCCAATCACTCCGGATTTCGGCTCCGTACGTCGGATATCAACACCCATCTGTTCTAAATCAATACGATAATTTACATCTGAACAGATAGCAAAGACCTCTTTGGTTTCTGCCTTAGCAGCCATGCCCGCAAAGGAAATAATTTCGCTACTTTGAGCATGCGAAAGCAACCATTGAGCCATTTCATATTGACCATCAGGCGTACTTGGTTGAGCATCGCCAGTCAATGTGAAAAGGCTTTTTCCTTCTAATTCAATATAAGATAATGACAGGTGAGGTGGCACGAGAAGACCATCTTCATCCAATTTGGCAATAGGAGGTAGTGAAGAATGCATAATCCTCGCTACTGTTACTGCTTGAAGTGATTGATTGATGGCATCAATAGCCAGTTTACCTACATCTCCCACCCCTGGAAAAGCAACAAGTATGGTGCTTTTTTCCAAGTCCATTTCTTCTTCTAACCAATGTACTTGAATGCCCATGAATCATTCAGCCGGACTTGAAGGAAGATAATGCTTCCCTTAACAAAGAAACATAATACCACGATATACAGACAAAGATTAAACATCCGTGTTGTTAAATCGGGATAGAGATTTTGACCATTCATCGTCTGCAACATTCTCTAATTTTCTTCGAAGATAAGCCCTCTTATCTTCCGGGGACCATTTTAAAGGAGGAGCTTGGGTTACTTTTGTTTGGCACTTTGGACATTCAGTTTTGAGAGTGTATACCTCACAAACCCGGCAAAACTGCAACAATTGTCGCGGCACATTACTCCCTCGAAGCACTGGCATCTCCACCAGCCGCATGAATCACTTGCAAACATTTCTCGGTGGCTAAATTCCATATTTCCTCACCGGTTTTGAAATCAGGAGCCTTGAGTTCAATACGATAATTAGGCGCTCCATCATAAAAACACTTCACTTCAATCTCTTCTTCCTCATTTGTGGCACTTTCTGCAGCTAACAAACTTTCCCTGATGAGATCGATACCTCGTGAATCTTCAACTTTAATCGTCAAAATCCCTTTGATTTCGACAAACTCAGGAATAATATTTTCAACAGCAATTTCGATAAATTCTTTCAACCATTCCCCTTCAAAACCAGCATCTGAGAGACTTTCTGGATTCATGGCTGCTTCCTCAAAAGCGCCATATAATGTTTCAAACATCTCGGTAAGGTCTGTTGTTAAGGAGAGTTTCTTTTCCTCATCCCACTTTTGCTTTTCTCCAAGAACCTTGAACAATTGAAGAGCACGTTGTTCATTTTTCCAAACCTGAAGCCGGTCTCTTCGGCGTTCTTCACTGACGCTTTTGAGTGATAACTCCAAACTTTCTCCATCTCTTCGAGTTCTGAGTACTTTACAGATAAGGCGTTGACCATCCCTTACATACCCACGGATATTTTTGATCCATCCTGATGCTACTTCTCCGATAAAAATGAAGCCGTTTATTCCAGTATATTCGTCTAATGTGACATAAGCGCCATTTTGCTTTACCTCAGTTACGGTGCAAACGACTAACTCCCCTTCATTAGGACTCATGATTGATTGGTCGACTGCCATGGAGGCACACCTCCTTAGACAAATGTCTCAATGACGTCGCAACCGACAAGTTTTGCTTTTCCGCCAGCGGATTTTGTGAGTATAGACCCACATACAGAACAAGGGATCATTGTTGTGGCCCGTGAGAAAATAACGCTCTCATTTCCACAATCTTTGCAACTCACTTTCAAAAAATGGCCTGCCATGAATCTTCACCTCAATTATCTACCAATTCGAATTTCTTCGCCCTTTGACAGGGAGCATAATGTGCTTTACCTGTCTCAGTGCATCGATAAAGAATGTTTACACGCTTGGTAGGCTTCTCCCTACCATCTGGTTTAGGACGTGGAAAACCTCGGTAACCTGCCATAACTCGGCGAAACCGACGTTGACCCCACTTGAGTTCAGAGGCACGTCTCTTTTTGACCCGCTCAACTGTATGCAAAGTATGCTTACCAGCAGAGGGGCTGTATCGCTTTACTTGACGTGGCATTTTCACCATTACAATCACTCAGGCAGCCGTGCCACATGAGTTCAATATTTATGCATGCCGCAAGTAATTTTTACGAAAAGGTGGGACTGCGCTAATTGATAGTGATGATATATTGATATGCAAGAATCGGTAGCACTCATTTATGGAGGAGGCGCTTGCGCCATTATTCTTTTTCTGGATTCCTCTTTTTTTATTTGGCATAGGGGTTTCTTTAACCTTCTTCACCAAATCCAGTCGGTTTGTTATTCCGCTGATTATTGTGGGAATCATAGGACTCCTTAGTTCTCCGATAACAGTTCCCAACTCTGATTCATCCGCAGTGGGAAAACTATTGCTTGATCTGCTGATTCCATCCACCGCACTTTTGGGAGGCTTGTATATCATTATCTTTTCAGGAAATGTTCCTGTTCAGCGAATCAGTAAAACATACAGGCCTCTTGGTTTTCTTTTATCATTGTTCTCAATGACCTATTTATGCATTATGCATTGGCATTCATTCACACCAATGTGGAGAGGACAAGCCAATCCTTATTGGATTATTTTTTGGCCTACATTCCTTTTAGCATCGGCTTCATTTACTGCCCTATTTTCAATGATTCTTGTCACGATAGGAAGAGATAGGGGGAAAAATTCAATACATTTATTCCTAATCTCAGTTTTTACTACTTTGATCACACTTCTTGCGATGTCATATGATGGAAACATAACTACTGCTGAACAATTTAGAGATTATATTTGGATGGCAGCCGCTGATATTTTTGGAATCATTATCGGTTGTTTATTGGCAATTTTTGCTTTTACCATAGTTATTGCTGTGTATGAAAAATCAATGCCTGAACCGACCCAAACTTCCCCTCCCACCAAAGAGGAGTGGAATCACGTTGAATCGGTACTTTCACGGCACCTAGGAGGTATAGAAGATGAGTGAAAAGAGAGCTGATTGGAAAGTGCTCTTATCCGCAGCATCCATTCCATTCTTGCTCATTATTCTAGTTAACATCTTGATTGGAAACCCATACTTTAGCGAAGAATCCTTCAAGCGTTTTGCTAACGCCATACTCACCGCATACATCATTACCGGCATTCTCCTTATGGTGAATATGTTTGCTTATGCTGGAAGTCGAGAAAGACCCTATGCCCCGATTATGGGCATGATTATCGCCGTCATGGCAGGTGTTGGGATTGGTATTCTGTTGCTTTATAATAACGATATTCTCATGGAAAACAACGGAAGTTTCCAGGCCCAGGCATTGTACAACATCGTTCACATTATTGCTTCCGGCTTTGCCATGGTTTTGGCTGTACTTTTGACAATTGGAAGCCTTTTTGCATCAATTACCGCAACACCCACTCGATTTCCTGAGGAGGAATAACCCGCCGCTGCTTTCATATACAGTTGTCAGGTGGGCAGGCTGCACGGTGATTGTATGTCAAAGGGTACACCTTCAAGGGGAAGTCGTCAAAAGACCACCCACATGCCATGTCGCCGCTGTGGAAAACATTCCTATCACAAACAAAAGAAAGTTTGTGCATCATGTGGATATGGGGCAACTGCGAGGCGAAGAACTTACAGTTGGTCTAAGAAATCCCATCGACCGTAATTGATGTTGTTCCAAAAGGGATGTAAATCGTCTGTACTTGGGATGGGTTAACGAGAACCATGTGCGGCATCATTGGAGTTGTTGGACAAGCTGGTACCCACGTGAACCAGTTGATCTACGATGGGCTCACAGTACTACAACATAGAGGCCAAGATGCCGCTGGTATTGTGACTGAAAATGAGGGACGTTTCCACCTCAGGAAAAAAATAGGTTTGGTCAAAGACGTTTTTTTGGAAAAGCACATGAAACAACTCGTTGGTCATGTTGGTATCGGCCATGTTCGATATCCAACTGCAGGTAGTTCTTCCGCAGCAGAAGCCCAGCCATTTTATGTGAATTCACCTTACGGAATTTCTCTCGCTCACAATGGAAATCTGACCAACGTTGAAGAATTAAAGCAAATTGTGAGTATGAAAAACCGAAGACACATGAACACAACCTCAGACTCAGAATTACTCCTAAATCTCCTCGCTGTTGAGATTTTTGATCTTGCACCAAACTTTGACATCGATGGAGAAATACATATTGATGTCGACAATATATTCGATGCTGTATCCCGCCTCAACGAGCAAACAAAAGGAAGTTTTGCTTGTGTTGCATTGCTAAGTGAGTTTGGTTTACTCGCATTTAGAGATGCTCATGGCATTAGGCCACTAATTTTCGGCAGTCGAACTATCAATGGAGTGAAGGAGTGGATTGTTGCATCAGAATCTGTAGCAATTTCAGCACTGGGATTCGAAGTTGAAAGAGATGTTCAACCTGGAGAAGCAATATTCATTTCGAAAGCAGGTAAACTCTACACAAGAAATTGTGCTGAAGATAAATTACACACTCCTTGTATTTTTGAGCACGTCTATTTTGCAAGGCCTGATTCGGTAATCGATGGTATTTCTGTTTATCAAGCAAGATTGAATCAAGGTGAACGATTAGCGAGTCGTATTTTGGAAGAAATGCCAGAACATGACATCGATGTGGTCATACCAGTTCCTGATTCGGGAAGATATGCTGCTTTACAGTTGGCGAGAACCTTAGGAATCGAGTATCGTGAAGGCTTTGTAAAGAACAGATACATTGGAAGAACCTTCATCATGCCCGGACAAGCGGTAAGAATGAAATCCGTCCGGCGAAAATTAAACACTATTGAAAAAGAGTTTTCTGGGAAAAATGTCATTTTGGTAGATGATTCGATTGTAAGAGGAAACACCAGCGCACAGATTATTGAAATGGCCAGAGAGTGTGGAGCAAAAAAGGTCTATTTTGCATCTGCAGCTCCTCCAGTTAGATATCCAAATGTTTACGGCATTGATATGCCAGCAATGGACGAATTTATTGCAAATAATCGAACAATTGAGGAAATCTCCTCTGAAATAGGCTCCGACCGATTATTCTTTCAAACATTAGATGACCTCATTGATACAACAAGTATCAATGGACCACAATCCTGGGATGCCAGTTGCTTTAACGGAGAATATATCACAGGAGATATTACTCCTGAATATCTTGAAAGACTGCAAAAAAGGCGAAACGATAAAGCCAAAAATATGCAAAAGAATCCTGAGGTCAATATCGATATTCACAATCTTGGAGAAACGTAATACTCAGTATTTTCTCTCTATCTTTTATTGCTCAGAATATTCGTGCTGAGCCATGATTCTCATGAACCCCTTCCCCCTCGGAGTTTCCATGCGCAAGAGCGTACCCCTCCTCCGAAAAATTGCTTCAGAGAATCGCGTAGTGGCAATTTCCGTTGACGGAGAGGGGAAAAACCCGGTCATTGCTGAAAAAAACCGCCTCTTCGATGAGAATGGGAATGAGTTTGAATGCGAAGGTATCTCTGGTATTGAACATCTGAAAAACGGCGACCTTATTGTTTCTCACAAAGATGGGATTACTTGCTTACAAAAATTCAAGCCTGGATGGAATTTTCAATGCGAGACGGGTGCAGAGAATCTTTTTTCTGATGGGCTGAACATTGTATTTTCAGATGCTCTCGGGAAATGTTACGTTATTGATCATCAAGGTAACCTCCTTTTCATGCCTGATAACCAAAGCACATTATTCATTTCACTAGGTCCACAACTTGCAATCGCTGATGAAAGTGGAGAGGTCTCATTATGGTCTTGGAGTGGTGAAAAAACATGGCAAAGACCTGCTAGAGGTGACATAGGTGAACGTATTACTGCGATAGGATGGAACAACGATGCGATTATCATTGCAAGGGAAGGTCATGGTTTGGTCCCCGGGGAAGAAGAAGCTATTGAAGTGGAATGTTGGCGAGATGGAAAATTAGTTGAACGAAGTGAACCAAAAGGAAGAGTTGTTGCCATCGATGGTGTTTGGCTTGGATTGGATATGGGAGGAGTTCAATATTATGATAAGTTAGCAGCCGAACTTCAACATCCTGTCAAGAAAATTATTGACGGGGGTGACAGAGCACTTCTGGCATCATGGTTTCATATTTACATGATCAACGGAGATGAAATCGTTTGGTCTGTTGAACATCAAGGAATGGTTGAAATGATCGCTGTTAATGATGATTGGAGTGTAGTGATGGTTGCCGGAGAGGACCAAAATGATTGGACTGAAAGCGAACCGGTCATCATTCTTGATGCCAATGCTGAAGCAGAAAGCGTGGCATTAGTGAAAAATGAAGTGGACGATTGGGCAGAGGCTCCTCCTATAGAAATAGACGCTGCATCTCTATATGATGAAAAGGATGATGCTTTTGAAGCCCTTATGGCAGAAGAAAAGGTGACTTCGAAAAGTAATGCCAAAGAGATGTCAGTCTTGCTGGATGCTCTCGAAGATCAACTTAGCGCACTTGAAGAGGATACAAAACCAATTAATGAAAATGAAAATCTCGATTTAGCACTACATGATATCAATCTTCTTGAAGATCTTGACTCAGAAGTAGAGGAATATATTGCTCCTGTAGCAAATAGTGGCAACGATATTACTACTCAATCAGATGAAAATGGAGTTGCAATGGTAATATTAGACGGTTCTGAGACCTACGACCCACAAAGCAGAGTCTCAAGTTGGCAATGGATCAATGCTCTTGGGAAAGAAGTAGCCCAATCTTCCAAAGTAAAAATCAAATTGAATAAAGGAGTTCATCGATTCGAGTTGCGAGTAAAGGATTCCGAAGGATCCTGGACCAGTGATGCACTTACTGTAACGATTGAATGAGTGGTTTTCAATGGTTTTCTCACCAAATATTGAACACTTCTTTGTCACTGCACTTCAACAAAGATGTTCTGTCGTAACAAATCCACTAAACGGAGCCACAGTCATCATTGATGGTGGTGGTGAGCCAGAGAGAATCATCGATTGGATCGAGTCCCAATCTGGAAGTGGACCTGATTTCGAAATTAATGCTTACAACGGGGAAAAAAGAGTCATAGCCCTATTGAACACTCACGCCCACTTTGATCATAGCGGCCACATCCCTGATCTTAAAGAAAAATATCAGGTCCCGTGGTATCTTCACGCTGATGATGCTTTTTTACAAAGCAAGGCACAGCTTTCTGCAAGGCGATGGGGGTTCGAGGTTCCAGAACCAGCCATAGCGGATGTTGAGTGGAAGCATGGTGAAGAGCACGAATTTGAAGGTTTAAAATTTGAAATCATCCATACACCTGGTCATACGCTTGGTGGATGTTGTTTACTACTTCATGTCGATGACGGTCCTGACCATCTCTTTGCAGGTGATACCTTGTTTCAAGGTTCAGTAGGAAGAACCGATTTGCCTGATTCTGGGGGAGATATGGATTTACTCATTCGTATGATAAAAGAGCGATTATGGATTCTCAATGATGACACAATCGTACATCCCGGGCACGGTCCTTTAACTACGATTAGTCATGAAAAAACGACAAATCCTTTTGTGAACGGACATCAAACCGGTCGCGGCGCATGGATGTGATTATCCAAGCATGGCTTGTAAATGGGTTGACAACTCTGGAAGTGCTTCTTCCCAAGTTGCTACAATACCATAATCTGCATGCTGAAAAATAGGCGCCTCAGCATCCTTGTTTATTGCTACGATATACTTAGAAGATCTCATACCTGCAAGATGTTGGATGGCACCAGAGATTCCTACAGCGATATACAAATTTGGGTTAACTGTTTTTCCGGTTTGACCAACTTGCATGCTATGAGGTATCTCATCCCATGTATCAACTGCTGCTCTCGATGCACCAACTGCTGCTCCCAGAACATCTGCAATCTCTTCTAAATGGGAAAAATTAGATGGATTTCCCATCCCTCTCCCACCTGAAATGATAATATTTGCTTCGCTAACGTCTAATCTTTCATTCGCTCGATTCAGCATTTCTTTGATTGCGACTGAAACTTGCCCTGATTTATCTACAACATTACAAGTCATTGTGGCTGGGCTTGCTCCTTGAAAAATATTCGATCGAATACTGATTGCAGCATCTCCTGTAACAGATACTGTTTGGTTTGCTTTTCCAGAATAAACCGGACTTGTGAATTTCCCGTTTTCTATTCTTATCACATCTTGAACGACGGGAATCCCTTTTCTTGCTGCGAGTCTCGCGGCAAGGTCTCTTGAATGTGGTGAGGCTGAAACAAAAATCGACCCTTCTGAAGTCAACTCATCCAAGGCTTCTGCCCAGCCTGCAGCATCGAAAGATGAAAATACACTTGCTACACAAGCAATAACCTGTGTTACACCTTCATATCCTTCTCCATCTGCAACAGATGGTGTAGTGCATGGAATTACCAGAGTAGGAGTTGAACCGTATGCCAATGCGGCTGATACTAATTCTGCTGTTGTCGCTGATACTTTACCATCGTTCATTTCTGCAATTACTATTGATTCACTCATTTTTTCACCTCAAATCACATTCGCCTCATCACGAAGCAATTGTACAACATTTTGAACCGATTCTGAACCATGAAACTGCTTTCCAGCAGGCTTTTGTGGAGGATATGAATGTGACTCTAATTTCACTGTTTGTTCGGGAATAGATGCTTCTTTAACCTCAACAGTTGCTTTTTTTGCCATCATGATACCTTTTACGTTAGGTTTCCTTACCTTGTAAGGCCCTTTATCACAAGTGATAACTGCAGGTAATCCAACCTCCATCTTTGCAGGATTGCCTGAGACCGGAGCTGTTACCAGAAGTTTGTCACCAAACTCCGTTTCGACTGCATTAGAAATATTTGGCCAGCCCAACTTTTCAGCTAAACCTGGACCTGTTGACGCAGCACCTGTGTCAGCGGCAGATTTACCGCAATACACGACTTGAGCACCTAATTCAGTGATGGTTTGTGCGAGAGCCGATTGGATACCTACTGAATCCAAATAGTTCCAATTATCATTCCAAATCCGGACAAGTTTGTCAACACCTATGGCTTTAGCATCTTTGAGTACCTTATCTGATTGGGCGTCTCCAAGTGTAAGTGCGACGACTTCGCCTCCGTTTGATTCTCTATGGCGAAGTGCCATCTCGATCGCAAATTCATCATATGGACTGATAACCCACTTTACTGATGACAAGTCAACTCTTTCATTTGTGACCACAATCTTTGCATTGGTATCAGGGACTCGCTTGACTAAAACCACTATATTCATCATAGCACCTCAGAGGACATTACCCCCCAAATCCAAGACGTTCATGAACCTTATCTCATGAGTTGGTTCACCAAATCAAGTGATTTTGGATGATGGGAAAAATACTCACCAATAGATGAAAGGCAACGACTCAATGAATCAGCAACCGCCATTTTTACATCAAAAGGATGTAATTTTTCAGAATGTAAGGCCTGCTTTATCTCAACCAAATCATGCCAAGTAGTTGGCTCGCCGTATTCTGGATTCGGGATGACGTCTAACTGAGATAACTCTGGAAGAATGACATGCTCTATCAGTTCAAAAACAGGTGATTCAGGGTCTTGAGGATCAAGATATGCTTTTCTTAATTTCTTTTTCAATGTAGATGCATCATCATGTAATAATACTGCACCACTTGGATTGGATTTGCTCATCTTGTGATCAAAGGATTCCATTCTCGCTCCTTTTGATCGTAAATTTGAGAGAATTGAAGTATGCAAACACGTTGCTTTTTGCCAGTTCCATCTATCTGCCACATCTCGCATGTACATGTGGGCCTTTCTTTGATCCATACCTCCTATTGCCAGATCGATATCTAATTCGAAAATATCTGCTGCCTGCATAGCAGGATAATAAAATCTTGAAAGATCTCCATCACTCGATGCTTCGTCACGACCCATAATGGAAAATGTACGCCGAACTCTTGAGAGACTTACATTTTTTGAGCAACGAAGTACCCTCGCCCAATATTCTCCTGAATCCATAATGTCTGAAGCGTAAAGGAACCTTAGTTCTCCTGGCCCATCTCCTTCAGCGGGGCTATCCAATAAGGCACGAAATGTATCTTCCATGTACTTACCAGTTGTTTGAATCGCTTCCATCGAACCTGCAAATTTATCATTTACCCAAGCATGCCAATCCGCAAGGAAAACTAACACATTAACACGCGCTTCTAACAGTCGTTTGAGTTGTAATGAAATGACTTTCCAACCAATATGTGCTTTTCCAGAAGGCTCAAATCCAACATAAGCTCGAATGACTCCATCACCCTTCGCAGAAGTTTCATCGAGAATACAATCTACAATGTGCTCGATTCCAACACTTTCTTTGACAGAACCAATCATTAATTCAAGACGATTAAGTTGGTCTTCAGACATTTCACCTATCCGTTGATATCGTTCAATCAACGGTTCCATTCTATCACTTATCCTTCCAAGTATTTGTTTAATTTTTCAGCAAGGGAAAAGGCTCTGGTACCGTTACCTTCGGCAAGTTTTTTCTCAATTTCTTCGATTTGTGATTCAGCATTGGCTCGTGTTTCATCATCATATTTATCGCTCATTGCCATGAGTTTTCGAGCCATTGAAATCATTGATTTAGATTTTGAAATCTTTTTCCCTGCTTCTTTGGCTTTATCTCCTCTCTGCTTTGGATTGTAGCCTGTGGCTTCGTCCAAAAAACCTGACCAGCGCTTTCTTGATTCCATAGCCAATGATTTCCCTTCATCAGTTCCAAGAAAATCTCCAAGTTCTTCACCCTTCATTTGATCAACATCAACAATCAACTTTCCATCCTCATTGTAGTGACCTGTTACCTTCTTCATGATGGCAAAACTTCCGGTGAAATGACCTTCTGCACTTGCTTCAACCATCTCAAAATAGGTAGTTGCCAACTTGGCCAATCCCGCATTTCCTCCAATAGATTTTACCAATCCACGTTTTACTTCAAAGGTCTCCATGACACTCCCAAAAAACGTTCAGTCATAAGCCCACCGACAACAATGGATGGGATGGTGTTTTATTTCCGATGAGGTTCGCAATAACATGCGCAAGAAAGCGGTTTGGCTAGGCATACTGCTGGTGATGACGCTACCTCTAGCATCAGCTATTCCGACCTCTATTGAAATTTTAGATTCAAGAAGTCTGGACTCAGCAGACCTTGGACTTACAGGAGGTGCTTTATCTCCCGATGGACAATATGTATTGGTCTACGGTGCAGAGGGATACTTGCATCTTATCGATTCAACTCAAGCAATGAATCCTAATGAGGATGTATTTTTAGAAAAAGATTCAGATGAAACTTTGCAAGATGCCGCATGGCACCCACGGTCACAAACAGCATACATCGTCGGAGATAAAGCAACAGTCCTTCGGTACGTGAAATCAAATCACGATGTTCAAATCGTCACGGGTACCAATGTGCTTGGTGATGCAGACCTCACAAGTGTTTCTTGGGTAGCAAGTGGTTCGCACGCATACATCGGTAGCGATGATGGAAGTATCTGGATGTACACTAACGGAAGTGGATTTCAACAACTTGAGGGGACAAAAGAAAGTCAAGTCTCAGATATTGCATGTCATAGAGCACACAATATCTGCACATTTTCCACCCTATCAGATGGCATAGGAATTATAGACAGATGGTCGAATATTAGTTGGGTCGCCGGAACAACCAGCGATACATGGCTGGGTGTTGCTTGCGATGATGGTACACTTAACGAATGCGTTTACATCGGTTCTGGAGCAAGAATTGGTAATCTACGACTGGATCCTGATTCGCCGGAAAACTCTGCCATGGTAAAAATTTGGGAGCTCAAAGAACTCGGTGGAGAATTCAATACAAACCAAAGAGGTATTGATTCAACTTCTTTATTCACACTAATTCCTATCGGTTTATTGAGATACGACCCCGTTACGACAGATACATTCACTCTCATGGTCAACGCCGATGTGATTTCTGAGAATGTCACCTTAAGCAGAGAGAATATTATCTCCGTCTGGGAAATGGATACCAGAACTGGATTTTTCGTAACCTCAAGAGGAAGTATCGTATCTTTTGAGCCGCTTGTCGATGAACTAAATGATGGCATCCTGACCACTGTTCTTATGTTGGTCGTCGCCATCGCCGTTCCAGGTGTTTTTTTGGGATTGATTTATTGGAATAGTCCTTGGCTTCAGAGAAAGTATCTCAACTGGCGTAATAGAAGATTAGAGAAAAAGAAAACCCAACCTTGATGAGTATCCTCCTCACGCAATCGAACATGGAACCCTTTGAGGCATTGGACTTCTATGACATTGAGAGTCTGCTCACCGAAGAAGAAATCATGGTCAGAGACATGGTCAGAGACTGGGTGGATGAAGAAGTATTACCGAAAATCGAGCATGCATGTGAACAAGGCGTCTTTCCAGATGAATGGAGAGTTGCACTGGGTGAAATGGGTGTTTTAGGTGCACCACTCAAGGGATATGATTGCCCAGGATTATCCTACGTTGCTTATGGATTAATCTGTCAGGAACTTGAGAGAGGTGATAGTGGTCTTCGGAGTTTTGCATCGGTTCAAGGATCGTTGGCAATGTACCCAATCTGGGACTTTGGTTCCGAGGAACAAAAGCAATATTACCTTCCAAAAATGACATCTGGAGAATGGATTGGATGTTTTGGACTTACTGAGCCAGATTATGGTTCAAACCCAGGTGATATGATTACACGTGCAGAAGATATGGGTGATCACTTCTTGCTCAATGGAGCTAAAATGTGGATTACAAATGGTTCGATTGCTGATGTTGCTATCGTGTGGGCAAAACTTGACGGCGTCATCAAGGGTTTCATTGTTGAGAAGGACGACCCCGGTTTTTCCGCTCCTGAGATGAAGGGAAAACACTCCCTCAAAGCAAGCGTTACAAGTGAATTAGTCTTCCAAGATTGCAAAATCCCAAAAGATAGAATCTTACCAAATGTAAAGGGCTTACGCGGGCCTTTTTCATGCCTAAACAATGCTCGGTATGGGATTTCATGGGGCGCTCTTGGCTCCGCAATGGCCTGCTTTCACAGCGCAAAGGCCTATGCTCTTTCAAGGATTCAATTTGACCATCCAATCGCCTCCTACCAATTGGTTCAAAACAAATTATCTTGGATGCTTAGAGAAATAACAAAGGGACAATTACTTGCTTATCATCTCGGAAAAAAGAAGGATGATGGAACATGGTTCCCTGAACAAATTTCTCTTGCAAAAATGAACAATGTAGATATTGCTCTGGAAATTGCGAGAAGTGCAAGAGATATTCACGGCGCTAATGGTATTCTTGATGAATATCCAGTAATGAGGCACATGGCTAATCTTGAATCGGTGAAAACTTACGAGGGAACCCACGATATTCACAACCTCATTATAGGCAGATACATTACCGGAATTCAAGCTTTCACTCGAACTGTTTGAGGGGTGCAATTGTATCCTTATCTTAGGCTAATTAGCCTCCTCTTTAGAGGTCTTTTTGCCAAAAAAAAAACATTTAACCCTCTTGAGATTAAGACATGGGTATTTAGACCAGGAATCGGGGATATCGATGTTTATTTCGAAGTAAATAATGGAAGACACTTTGTTTTTTTCGACTTGGCAAGATACGATTTAGCGATACGAATGGGGTTGTACAACTGGGTTAGAAAAACAAAATCTGCTTTCGTTGTTGCTGGGTCATCAATACGCTACATGCATCGAGTAAAACCATGGCGAAAAGCAACTGTGAAAACGAAGTTGGTTGGTA
>MDSW01221631.1_pt1 | contig 16427 bp, 12 predicted proteins | sample 811171 | NCBI WGS metagenome assembly MDSW01 (sample SAMN05326641, study PRJNA326480) | marine metagenome | isolation source: seawater | place: Atlantic Ocean: North West | collected 2012
ATATGTTGAAATGTATTTATTGCGGTTTATGTCAAGAGTCATGTCCAGTTGAAGCTATAGTTCAAGGACCTAATTTTGAATTTGCAACAGAAACAAGAGAAGAACTCTATTACAACAAAGAAAAACTATTAGATAATGGTGACAGATGGGAAACCGTTTTATCTGAAAATATAAAACTTGATAAACCATACAGATAACAAATGATTGTACATGCTATATTTTTTTATTTTTTTTCGATAATTGCAATTTTATCTGCAGTTATGGTTGTCGTTTCAAGAAATACTGTACATGCTGTTTTTTTTCTTATTTTAGATTTTATATCTATTGGTTGTCTTTTTATCATGGTAGGGGCAGAATTCTTAGGAATGATGATGCTTATTGTTTATGTGGGTGCCGTAGCAGTTTTATTTTTATTTGTTGTAATGATAATGAACGTCTCAGAACAAAAACTTTCTTGGTTTAGGGGTTCAAAAAAATCTAACCATATTCCAGTAGGCTTGCTAATAAGTTTTGTAATTTTATTAGAACTTATAGTTGTAGTTGGTGGCTGGAAATATAAAAGTTCTTTTTTAGACACCCAAGCTTTAACTTTTGATAAAGAGCTTACAAACACTCACCTTATAGGAAGTGTTATGTACACAGAATACATACATTTGTTTCAAATTTCAGGAATTATTCTGTTGTTGTCTATGATAGGAGCTATTGTTTTGACTTATAGAAAACGCGAAGGTGTTAAGAGGCAAAATTATTTTACTCAAATTTCAAGAGAACCAGAGAACTCAGTAAAATTAATGGACGTTAATTTTAAAGAGGGAGTAAAAATAGATGATTGAAATTGGTTTGGGGCACTATCTAGTTCTTGGAGCTGTTATTTTTTCATTGGGAATGATTGGGATCTTTCTAAATAGAAAAAATGTAATAGTTATTTTAATGTCAATAGAACTTATATTATTGGCAGTTAATATAAATCTAGTTTCTTTTTCTATTTTTCTTCAGGATATTATTGGTCAAATTTTTACAATGCTAATATTAACTGTGGCTGCAGCTGAGGCCGCAATAGGCCTGGCTATTATTGTTGTTTATTATAGAAACAAAGGCACAATTAGAGTTGAAGAGATCAATCAGATGAAAGGTTAAATGGAATACGCTGCAATTTTTTTACCGCTTTTTGGTTCGATTTTTGGATTTATATCAAAGTATCTAGGCAATTTATTTTCCGTAACAATAACAACCCTATTTGTTTTTATATCTTCAATTTTATCAATTTTAATTTTTTATAATGGAGTAGTAAACGACAATTATGGAAATTATTTAATTTATAAATGGATTTCTTCAGGAGATTTTGTTGTTAATTGGTCAATTAATATAGACCCTTTAAGTTCAATAATGTTAGTTGTAGTTTCTCTAATTTCATTTTTAGTTCACTTTTACTCCATTGGATACATGAGACACGACCCAAATAAGCCTAGGTTTATGTCTTATCTTTCTCTTTTTACTTTCTCTATGTTGGTGCTAGTAGTTTCAGATAATTTTTTACAATTATTTTTTGGTTGGGAAGGTGTTGGTTTGTGCTCATATCTTCTTATAGGTTTTTGGTATAAAAAAAATTCAGCAAACCAGGCAGCCATAAAGGCCTTTTTAGTAAATAGAGTTGGAGATTTTGGTTTTGCAATAGGAATCTTTCTTATTTTTTTATTTTTTGGAACGGTAAGTTACAATGAAGTTTTTAAGCTAATTCCTGATTTTGCTTCAAAACAGATTAATTTTTTAGGAATAGATGTTAATTTAATTACGCTTATCTGTTTATTTTTATTTTTAGGAGCAATGGGTAAGTCAGCACAATTTTTTTTACACACTTGGCTCCCAGATGCCATGGAGGGACCAACCCCAGTTTCAGCTTTAATCCATGCTGCAACAATGGTTACTGCTGGTGTTTTTTTGGTAGCAAGATGTTCTCCAATTTTTGAATATTCCCAATTTGCACTTAACTTTGTAACAATAATTGGAATGACAACGGCATTTTTTGCAGCAACTGTTGCATTGGTGCAAAACGATATTAAAAAAATAGTTGCTTATTCTACCTGTAGTCAATTGGGATATATGTTCTTTGCAGCAGGAGTAGGCGCTTACCATGTAGCAATTTTTCATTTGTTTACACATGCATTTTTTAAAGCTTTATTATTTTTAGGTGCAGGATCAGTTATACATTCATTGAACGACGAACAAGACATAAGAAACATGGGAGGACTATGGAAAAAAATGCCTTACACATGGATTTCAATGCTGGTAGGAACTTTAGCTTTAACAGGATTTCCTTTTTTGTCAGGATATTATTCAAAAGACGCAATAATTGAATTTGCCTATTTAAGTGGAAGTAATATCGGGTATGTTGCTACAGTCGTAGGAATCGTAACAGCATTTTTAACAGCAATATATTCATGGAGACTAATATTTAAAACTTTTCATGGAAAATTTAATAATCAAAAAGTATCTCAATCAAACGTTCATGACTCAGAAGCAATGATAATAATTCCTCTTGCTTGTTTAGTTGTGGGATCAATATTTATTGGTTTTTTATTTAAAGATATCCTAATTGGTCAGAATTCTACGAATTTTTGGAAAAGTTCTATTTTATTTTTAAAAGATATAGATCTTTCATATATACCAACTTGGTTATTGTTAATAACACCAATTATAGTAGTTCTTAGCATTCCAGCTGCATTTTACCTTTTTATTAAAAACAAAATTATTTTAGATAATGCAAGGTTAAAAAATGAAAAAATTTATAAATTTTTATTAAACAAATGGTACTTCGATGAACTTTATGAAAAGATTTTTGTAAAACCTTTAAAAAAAATAGGAATATTTCTTTGGAAATCGGGAGACGAAAAAACAATTGATCGATATGGACCAGATGGTATTTCTAAAATTATTAAACTGATATCAAGCAAAGCTGTAAAATTGCAAAGCGGATATATATTTGACTATGCTTTTGTAATGTTAGTAGGCTTTTCTCTATTGCTAACATTTTTTATTATATACAAATGAACTTTCCAATACTATCCTCAATTACTTTTATACCGTTAATTGGTGCTTTTTTTATTTTTCTTACAAGAGAAGAAAAAAAAGAAAGGAACAAAGGGGCTATTTACGTTTCTATATTTACAAGTTTTGTAAATTTTTTTCTCGTCCTTTTTTTATGGTACTCTTTTGACAAATCAATTTATGAGTTTCAGTTCATAGAAGAATTTTTTTGGATAAGTGGATTTATAAAATTTAAGTTCGGCATAGATGGAATTTCTATTTTATTTATCCTACTTACAGCATTTATAACTCCGGTTGCTATAATCTCTTGCATAAACAGTGTTAAGGCAAGATTAAAAGAGTTTTTAATCGCAATACTAGTTTTAGAAACTTTTATGATTGGAGTTTTTTGCTCTCTAGATCTGGTTATTTTTTATCTTTTTTTTGAAGCAGGTCTAATACCAATGTTTCTAATAATAGGAATCTGGGGAGGTCCTAAAAAAGTTTATTCGGCTTTTAAATTTTTTTTATTTACGCTATTAGGGTCAGTTTTGATGCTTATTGCAGTAATCGCTATTTACTGGATTACTGGAACGACTGATGTTAACGAAATATACCAAACAAAAATTCCAGTAGAGTATCAGAATTTACTTTGGCTAGCTTTTTTTAGTTCTTTTGCCGTTAAGTTACCTATGTGGCCCGTTCATACATGGTTGCCCGATGCGCATGTGGAAGCACCTACTGCAGGATCAGTTATATTAGCTGCAATTTTATTAAAAATGGGAGGTTATGGTTTTTTAAGATTTTCAGTGGGTATGTTTCCAGTAGCATCAGAGTATTTTACACCATTAATTTTTGCTTTAAGTGTGGTAGCAATAATTTACACATCTTTGGTAGCTTTGATGCAGGAAGATATGAAAAAATTAATAGCTTATTCATCGATTGCACACATGGGATTCGTTACTTTAGGAATATTCACTTTTAACAAGCAAGGTGTTGAAGGAAGTATTTTGCAAATGATTAGCCACGGATTGATTTCGGCTGCTCTTTTTTTAAGTGTCGGCGTTCTATATGACAGAGTACATTCCAGATTAATTAATTCATATGGAGGGATAGTTAATATATTGCCAAAATATTCTTTTATTTTAATGGTTTTTGTTCTTGCAGCTTTGGGACTACCAGGAACAACCGGTTTTGTTGGTGAATTTCTAGTTTTAGTAGGTGCATTTAAGATTAATTTTTTAGTAGCAATATTGGCTAGCACTGGAGTTGTTTTGTCAGCAGCTTACATGCTTTGGCTTTATAAAAGGGTGGTGTTTGGAAAGTTAGAAAAAAATGACTTAAAAAACATAAGAGATATAAATATTTCGGAATCTACAGTTTTATTCAGCCTCGGTTTGTTAATAATATTTTTTGGTTTTTATCCAGAACCATTTTTAGAAACTATGCACATGTCCGTTGATAATCTTATTAGCAACTATCATTCTGAAATTAATAGATATCTTGATCTTAAATAATTTAATATGATTGAAATTAAATATATAGTACCAGAAATTTTCCTTGTAATTTCAATATTTTCTTTACTGTCAATTGGAGTTTTTATCAGAAAAAGCTTTAATATTATTTATAGGTTAACAAGTTTAATAATTGTTATCCTTTTGTCAATTGTTCTAACTAGCAATCTCGAGTCTACAAAAATATTCAGCGACAGCATTATCATAGATAACTTTTCTAAATTTATGAAATCATTAATTTTAATTTCATCATTTTTTATTTTAGCAATGTCAAAAAAATATTTGATAGATATTAAAAATGAAAAATTTGAGTACCCAATTATAATTCTTTTCTCTATTTTAGCTACGTTTATAATGGTTAGCGCAAATGACCTAATCGTTTTTTATTTAGGTTTAGAGCTACAGTCTTTGGCACTATACATATTAGCAGCTATTGACAGAGACAATTCTAGATCTTCGGAAGCAGGAATAAAATACTTTGTTCTAAGCGCCTTATCCTCTGGTCTTCTTTTATACGGTTGTTCATTGCTTTATGGTTTTTCAGGCTCAACAAATTTTGAATTAATACTTGAAAATACCGACAGCACAAATGTTGGAAATATTTTTGCTATGGTATTTATACTTGTTGGATTAGCTTTTAAAGTTTCTGCAGTTCCTTTTCACATGTGGACACCAGATGTATATGAAGGGGCTCCTACATCAGTGACTAGTTTTTTTTCAGTGGTGCCAAAAATTGCAGGAATAGCTGTATTTATAAAATTTATGTACATACCCTTTTATGGAATTATTGATCAATGGCAGTACATTTTAGTTTTCATTTCTATTGCCTCAATGATTCTAGGAGCGGTAGCCGCAATTGGTCAGAATAATATTAAAAGACTTATTGCTTATAGTTCTATCGGACACATAGGTTATGCAATTGCTGGAATGGCAGCTGGCACAGAAAATGGTTTTAAAAATACAATTATTTATATAACTATTTATGCAGTTATGAACATTGGTGCTTTTGCATTTGTTTTTTCAATGAAGAGAGGACAAAAGTATATAGAAGAAATTAGCGAACTTTCTGGAGCATCCAAGAATCATCCAATGATGTGTTTTGGATTGTTGATAATATTATTTTCTTTAGCAGGCATCCCACCATTAGCTGGTTTTTTTGCAAAATTTTATATTTTTATGTCAGTTGTAGAAAGCGGAATGTTTACTTTAGCAATAATCGGTTTAGTTACAACTGTAGTGTCAGCTTTCTACTACATTAGAATTATAAAGATAATGTATTTTGACGACTCAAAAAAACCCTTTGAAAACCTTAAAGACATTGGTATTAAAAGTTCATTAATTTTGAGTTGTATTTTACTAATTTCATTTTTTCTTTATCCATCAATATTAAATGATGTGATCTCTAATATTAACATCTTTTAATGAAACTTAATTTGATTAAATTAAAACAAGTAAAGAGTACTAACGATGAGGCTATCAAAATTATAAGATCTAAAAAAAACAAGCAAGGGATTGTAATTTCTGAACTTCAAACAAAAGGAAAAGGGACCATGGGTAAAAAATGGGTTTCACAGAAAGGAAATTTTTTTGTGTCTATATTTTTTGAATTAAAAAAAAATATGCCAAAAACAAATGAGTTTTCCTTAATTAATCCTTTAATTATTAAAAAGACAATAAGCGAATATTCAAGATTTAAAGTCAAAATTAAGTGGCCTAACGACCTATTGATCAAAAGTAGAAAAGTATGCGGAATACTTCAAGAATTAATCACATTAGACAAGAAAAGCTTTTTAATAATCGGCATAGGAATAAATACTCTAAAATCACCTAGCAATAAAAAATTTAAATCTATTTCTTTGCTGGAATGTTCAGATAAAGTAATAAATAATTATCAAATATTAAAAAATTTAAAAAAACATTATGAATTATCTAATTGGCGATATTGGAAATACAAATATAAAAATTTGTAAATTAAATAAGAATTTTAAAATAATAAAAACTTATTTATTTGATACAAAAAGTAACACATTAGAGTCTAGTTTGAGTAAAAAATTAGGACAAATAGTGAAAAAGAATACTAGCCAAAAAGTTCTTTTTTCAAGCGTTGTTCCAAATGTTTATAGAAAGATTTCTAAAATCTTTAAAAGAAAAAAAATTAAAATATTTGAGATTAAAAAGTTTAATTTAAAAAAAATTATGAGATTTAAAGTAAAAAAATACTCTCAATTAGGATCCGATAGAATAGTCAACGCACTTGGCGCATATTACAAATTTAAATCAAATTGCATAGTAATAGATTTTGGAACCGCAACTACTTTTGATGTTATTAAAAAAAAATCTATTTATGATGGAGGCATTATTGCACCAGGCATTAAACTTTCTATTGAAAACTTATCTTCATCTACTGCTCTTTTGCCGATGTTTAAACTAAACAAATACCCAAATAATTACGGAAAAAATACTAAAGAAGCTTTATCGTCAGGTTTTTTTTGGGGTTATGAGGGATTAATAAACAATATCATTAAAAAAATAATTAAAAAAAATGGTATAAATTTTAAAATAGTATTAACTGGAGGATATTCACATCTTTTTAAAAATCACTTAATTAAGAGAGCAAAAATTGATAACGATATAACTATGCAAGGTATTATAAAAATTTATAAATATTTTCTTTTATGAGTAAAGATGAATTGATTTTTTGTCCACTAGGCGGTTCCGGAGAAATTGGAATGAATATGAATTTGTTTGCTTTCGGAAATGAATTAAATCAAAAATGGATTATTGTTGATACAGGAGTTACCTTCGCAGATGACTCTATTCCAGGTATTGATTTAATATATCCAGACCCTGGTTATATTATTGACAAGAAAAATGATTTGTTAGGTATAGTATTAACCCACGCTCATGAAGATCATATAGGCGCTATATCTCACATATGGCCAGAACTTAAATGCAATATATACGCCACACCATTCACAGCTGTTTTAATAAAAGAAAAATTTAAAGAAAAAAAAATAGATATTTCAAAAAATCTTAAAATAGTTCAATTAAATGGCAATATTAAACTTGGACCTTTTCATGTTGAGTTTGTTACCTTGACCCACTCAATTTTAGAACCTAACGGTTTAAGAATAAAAACACCTATAGGAACAATTTTGCATACTGGTGATTGGAAGGTAGATCCCAATCCATTGATTGGAGACAAAATTAATGAGCAAAAACTGAAAGAAATTGGTAACGAAAAAGTTTTAGCAATGATTTGTGACTCAACAAATGTTTTTTCTCCAGGAAGAGCAGGGTCAGAAGCTGACGTTAGAGAAAGTTTGCTTAAAATAATGTCACTTAAATCTAAAAGAATAATTGTAACATCCTTTGCTTCAAATGTTGCAAGAATGGAGAGTATTTTTTTCTGTGCAGAAAAAATAGGTAGAGAAATTTCTTTAGTAGGACGTTCAATGAACCGAATTTATAAAGCTGCAAAACAGTGTGGGTACCTAAGTAAAGTAAAAAATCCCGTGGACCCAAGAGATGCAAAAAAAATTTCTAGAGAAAAAATAGTTTATTTATGTACGGGTAGCCAAGGTGAACCGATGGGAGCTATGAAAAGAATTATTAAAGGAATACACCCAGATGTTTCAATAGAAAAAGGTGATACAATTATATTTTCCTCTAAAATTATTCCAGGAAATGAAAAAAAACTATACTCACTTCACAACGATATAGTTAAGCAAGATATTGAAATAATAACCGAAGAAACAGATTTTGTTCATGTTTCTGGACACCCAAATAGAGAAGATTTAAAAGATATGTACAAGTGGGTAAAACCAAACTCTATTATACCAGTTCATGGAGAACACCGACACATGAATGAACACATAAAGTTTGCAAAGGAGATGCAAATTCCACATGCACTACAAATTGAAAATGGAGATATTGTAAAGATATCTTCAAATGAAAACCCAAAAATAATAGATAAAGCACCATCAGGACGTATGTATCTTGATGGCAGCATTGGAGTTGGTGAAAATTCACAGTCAATAAAAGATAGAAGAAGTTTATCTCAAAATGGGTATTTAGAGATTACCTTAATCTTAAATAACAGCGGGAAACTAAGCAAACCAGTAATTTCTTACAAAGGTATTCCAGAAAAAAGCTTTGATGAAGAAATCGTTTTTCAAATGGAAGATGAAATTTTTAATACCTGTCGAACATTTTCAATGAAGAACAAAAAACAAGAGAAAAATTTGATTGAAATGTTAAAACAAAACTGTAGAAAAATAATCAAAGACAGAACTGGTAAAAAACCTTTTACTAATATAAACATTGCAAGGTTATAATGTTATTATCAAAATTATTCATTCCGATAACAAAAGATTTGCCAGCAGAAGCAAAAATTAAATCACATCAACTTATGCTTAGAACTGGTATGATAAGACAATCCTCAGCAGGCATTTACTCGTGGTTACCCCTAGGTTTCAAAGTTATGAAAAAGATTGAAAAAATAGTACGTGAAGAACAGGACAATATTGGAGCACAAGAAATGCTGATGCCAACAATACAATCAGCAGATATTTGGAAAGAGAGCGGAAGGTACGATGATTATGGCGAAGAAATGCTAAGAATCTCGGATAGACAAAAAAGAGAGATGCTCTACGGACCAACTAATGAGGAGCAAATTACAGAGATTTTTAGATCATCCGTAAAGTCATACAAATTATTGCCGCAAATTTTTTATCACATACAATGGAAATTTAGAGATGAGCTTAGACCAAGGTTTGGAGTTATGAGATGTAGAGAATTTTATATGAAAGACGCGTATTCTTTTGATTTAACAGAAGATGATGCCGTTCTATCATATAACAAAATGTTTTATGCTTACTTGAAAACCTTCCAACGCCTAGGTCTTAAATCTATACCAATGAAAGCTGAAACAGGACCAATAGGAGGTGATTTATCACATGAATTTATAATTTTGGCAGATACTGGAGAAAGCAAAATTTTTTCTGATAAAAGAATATTTAATACTCAGATAGAAAAATATGAAAACGAAAGAAACTCATTAAAAAAAATGCGAGAAGATTTTTCAAAATTTTATGCAGTTACCGATGATAAATTTAAAAAAGAAGAATTTGACAAACATGTGAAAAAATCAGACCAGCTACAAACCAAAGGAATTGAGGTAGGCCATATATTTTATTTTGGAGACAAATACTCAAAACCAATGAATTGCTCTGTAGACAGCAATGAAGGAAAAAAAACATTTGTTAAAATGGGATCTTATGGAATAGGGGTTTCTCGACTCGTAGCTGCAATAATTGAGGCAAAATATATAAATGAAAAAATGAAATGGCCAACGTCTGTTTCTCCATTTGACGTTGTAATAATTCCATCAATAAAGAAAAATGACGACTCTAATATGAAAAAAGCTAATAAAATTTATGACGAACTCAAAAATAATGGAATTGACGTTCTTCTTGATGATGTAGAAGAAAATATGGCAAACAAATTTAAGAAACATGATCTTATTGGTATACCGTTTCAAATTATTATTGGCTCAAAATCACAAAAAGATGAGTTCGAATTTAAGGAAATAGACGGTAGTTCAAAAATGTTAAACACAAACAATATCTTAAAAGAATTAAAAAAATATCTTGTTTAGTAGTATTGAAAAATTAATAACTGTTAGAAATTTAAGACCTAAAAGAAAAGAAGGTTTTCTAAAGGTAATATCAATCTTTTCTTTTTTAGGAATAATGCTTGGCGTAGCAATTTTAATTATTGTTATGTCGGTAATGAATGGTTTTAGAGAAGAACTTACGCAAAAAATTTTAGGTTTCAATTCACATATATCGATCAAGCCTTATGACACGAAAATAACTGATGATTTTTACTATAGTTTAAAAAAAAAATATAAGAACGCAGATATTTTAAAAACCTATAACGGTGAGGCTGTAATAATTACAAATAATTTAGCAAAAGGAATTGTAATAAGAGGAATAGAGAAAAACGAAGTACAAGATATGGCATTTTTTAAAAAAAACATAATTGACGGTAATTTAAAAAGCTTTGGAAGTGGAAAAACAATAATTGGCAAACAGTTGGCTATAGAATTGGGAGTTGTTGTTGGAGATAAAATTAACATAATGTCATCTTCTTTAGTTGCTACACCACTTGGATTAATTCCCAAACAATCTGTTTATACAATATCTGGTGTTTTTAGTAGTGGACTGTATGAATTTGATAAAAATGTTACTTTTTTTAACCTTTCAGACTCACTTTCCTTTTTTGAAAAAAATGATGACGATATTAATTTAGAATTTTTTTTAGAAAATCCTCTTAAAGCTGATATCTACAAAGATGAAATACAGAAAGTTGATCCAAATTTATATGTTTATTCGTGGGCCGATCTAAACAAAACTTTTTTTTCTGCTTTAAAAGTTGAAAAAAATGTGATGTTTTTAATATTGACTCTCATAATTGTTGTAGCGGCCTTTAATATTATTTCTGGTTTAACAATTCTTATAAAAAATAAAACAAAGGAAATAGCTATACTTAAATCACTCGGTTTATCGAGAAAATCAATTATAAAATCTTTTTTTTTGACAGGTTTTCTAATAGGTTTTTTTGCAACAATTGTTGGCGTGTTAATGGGAGTAATTTTTTCACTTTATATTGAAGAAATACGACAGTTCATATCCGAACTAACTAACTTTGAAATTTTTCCTAAAGATATTTATTTTTTAGACGAAATGCCTAGCAAACTTAGTTTAGCTTCCGTAATTTCTATTTCAGTTTTTTCGGTATTTATTACAACAGTAGCTTCTTTGTTACCGTCTTTATCTGTAACCAGAATTGAAACTATCAGGGCTTTAAAATATGAATAAAAATTTAATTGAAATAAAAAAACTCAATAAAAATTTTAAAAACAACAATTCAACCATTAAAGTTTTAAAAAATATAAACTTTAATTTAGAAAGTGGAAAACTTATTGCATTAACAGGGCCTTCTGGTTCTGGAAAATCAACTTTTTTTACACCTGCTTGCTTTATTAGATAAACCAACAAAAGGAGAAATAATTTTATTAGGAAAAAAAACAGAAAATATTTCAGAAGAACAAAAAAATTTAATTATTAGAAACAATATTTCTATTATTTTTCAAAATAACAATCTACTCTCTGATTTTAATTCATTAGAAAATGTTGCGATACCATTAATAATTAGAGGGAACGATTATAATTTTTCAGTTAAAAAAGCGGAAAAAATTTTATCAAGAGTTAATTTAGGTCATAGACTTAATCATTTTCCATCAGATCTGTCAGGCGGAGAACAACAAAGAGTTGCAATTGCCAGATCTATAGCTTCAGATACAAGCATTATTTTAGCAGATGAACCCACAGGAAATTTGGATGAAAAAACTTCCGAAGAAGTTTTTTCTTATTTTGTTAAATTAAAACAGAAAAATAAAACTATTTTAATTGCAACTCATAATAGAGAACTCGCAAGAAAGGCGGATTATACTTTAAGACTGAGCAATGGTAATATAAAAAGGGTAAATGCCTAATGTTTCTAAATGTTTTACAAATTTTAAAGTTCATACCCAGTATTCTATTTGCGAAGGTGCAATTAATATTCCAGAACTTGCAAATTATTGTAAAACAAACAAAATTCCTGCAATAGGATTAAGTGACAGCTATAATCTTTGTGGAGCATTAGAATTTTCACAAGAAATAAGCAAAGTTGGAACCCAACCAATTATTGGTTCTCAAATAAACTTTAAGTTTTCAGATACCATTGGGAAAGTACCAATATTTGCAAAAACCGAAGAAGGTTTTAAAAATCTAATTAAACTTTCTTCTAAAAGCTATTTAGATGTTAAAGAAAACGAAAAGCCACATTGTTTAATAGAGGATCTGTTTCTAAACAACAAAGACCTTATAGTATTAAGTGGAGGAATAAACTCTCTTTTATCCGAATTAATCAAAAAAAACAGGATTAAAGAATTAGAAACTATTATTTCAGAACTTAAAAAAAATTTTCCCGATTTATTTTATTTTGAAATTCAAAGACATAATGATGAAGGAGAAAAATCTTTAGAAGAATTATTTTTAAATCTTTCAGGAAAATTTAAACTTCCAATAATTGCTTCAAGAGAAATTTACTACATAAATCAAGATATGCACGAAGCACATGATGCGCTTCTTTGTATAGGTGAAAAAACTTATGTAGATGAAAAAAATAGAAAAAGATTTACAGACGAACATTATTTAAAAACATCAGAAGAAATGGAAAAAATCTATGAAGATTTACCAGAAGCTCTTGAAAATAACTATTTATTCCCCTTTAGGTTTAGTTATAAATTAAAAAAATCTATTCCTGTTTTGCCCAGCATCAAAATCGAAAATGGATTTGATGAATCGCAAGAGATTCTAAAGCAATCTAAGAAAGGTCTTAAAAATAGACTTGAAAATTTTATATTAAAAAAGAACCAGTTATTAAGCAAAGAAAAAATAGAGAAAATTTATTCTGAGAGATTAATGCACGAAATAAAAATTATAAATGAAATGAAATACGCAGGTTACTTCTTGATTGTTTCAGATTATATAAAATGGGCAAAACAAAACAATATTCCAGTTGGTCCGGGAAGGGGTTCAGGAGCCGGCTCTTTGGTGGCCTACTGCTTGGATATTACCGATTTAGATCCAATAGAATTTGGTTTAATTTTTGAAAGATTCTTAAATCCCGAAAGAATATCTATGCCAGATTTTGATATTGATTTTTGTGAAGAAAAAAGAGACCTCGTTTTGAAATATTTAAGCTCAAAATACAAAAATGGAGTCGCACATATAATCACTTTTGGAAAACTCAAAGCTAGAATGGCTTTAAGAGATATTGGAAGAGTTATAGGTCTTCCTTATGGACATGTTGATAAAATTTGCAAGATGATACCATTTGATCCCTCAAGACCTTTAACTTTAAAAGAGTCTATTGCTCGAGAACCTAGAATAACAGAAGAAGAAAAAAACAATCCTAAAATAAAAAAATTAATAGAACTATCTTTAAAGCTAGAGGGATTGAATCGAAATTTAGCAACTCATGCTGCTGGCGTTGTTATTGCTGGTAAAAAATTGTCAGAACAAGTTCCTTTGTACAAAGATAAAAGCACAGACTTTTTACCTTCCACACAGTTTGACATGCACTCCTCAGAAAATGTTGGGTTGGTAAAATTTGATATTTTAGGATTAAACACTTTAACTATAATTCATAAAACAATCCAAATGCTCCGAAACAAAAAGATTAATTTAAACATAAGCACAATCCCATTAGATGATTCGGAAATATTTAAACTTTTGTCTACTGGAGAAACAACCGGTTTGTTTCAGCTAGAAAGCTCAGGTGTTAGATCAACACTAAGACAAATGAAGCCAACTAAATTTGAAGATATAATTGCATTGGTCGCTCTCTACAGACCTGGACCAATGAATAACATTCCACTTTATAACGATTGTAAAAACGGTTTAAAAAAACCAGATTATATTCACGAAAGTTTGGAAAAAATTTTAAAACCAACTTATGGAATAATAATTTACCAAGAACAAGTAATGCAAATAGCACAAGTTCTTGCTGGATTTACTCCCGGAGAAGCAGATATTTTAAGAAAAGCAATGGGGAAAAAGAAAAGAAAAGAACTGGAGAAACAAGAGGAAAAATTTATTAAAGGGGCCATAAAAAATGGTATTAAAAAAGATATCGCATCTTTTATTTTTCAAAAAATAAAACCATTTGCAGAATATGGTTTTAACAAAAGTCACGCTGCTGCCTACGCTTTAATTGCTTATCAAACTGCATATCTAAAACGTTATTACAAAGAAGAATTTATTGCCGCAACCATGTCTACAGAACTTTCTAATACTGATAAACTTAGAGAATTTGCGCAAGAATTAAAAAGACTTAAAATAGAAGTTGTTAGACCAAATATAAATAAATGTTATTCAGATTTTAAAGTTGAAAAAAATAAAATTTACTACGCTCTTTCAGGAATTAAAAGCGTTGGTTACGAAGCAATATCAAATGTTATAAGCGAAAGAGATAAAAACGGATCTTTTAAATCATTAGGAGATTTTATAAAAAGAGTAAACCCTAAAGATATTAACAAATTACAATTAGAAGGATTGGTAAAAGCAGGAGCATTCGATGAGATTTGCAAGAGCAGAAGTTCTTTATTTAATTCAATCCCAAAACTAATTCAGGTAAGCAAAAGCGTATGGGAAGAAAAAAATAGTATGCAAAATAATCTTTTTCAAGAAAACTCTGACAAAAATATTGAGATCTTTAATTTAGAAAAATCTAAAGAATGGACGAGTAATGAAATTTTGATGAACGAATTTCATTCAATAGGTTTTTATATGTCTGATCACCCGCTTAAAGTTTATGAAAAGTATCTAAGAGAATCTAAAATTATTTCTTATAATAATTTTCTAAATGGTAATAATACCAATGGAATCGTTGCCGGAACAATAATGTCAATTCAAGAGAAAAAAAGTATAAAAGGAAATTCTTTTGCAATTATTAAATTTAGTGATCTAGAAGTTGAATTTGAACTTTTTTTGTTTTCTGACTTATTGGCACAGAAAAGAAATCAATTGAAAACCGCAAATTCTTTTATATTAACTCTCCAAAAAGATTCTTTGTCTAATGGATCAGCAAATAGACGTATCAATATTAAAAATATAATTGATATTAATGACCTTATTAATACAGTACATGACAAGGTAACAATCGAAATAAAAGACAAATCGGATTTTAGCCAATTAAAAGATCTTTTAAAAGAAAGCGGAAAAACAAAAGTTAAGATTAAAGTTGATAATGCTTCAAAAATTTATACTTTTGAGCTAAAAAATCCAAGAAAATTTAACTTTAAAACATTTAGCGCAATAAAGGATAAAGAATTAATAAAAAAAATAATCTTTTAATAACTTGATTTTATTAAAAATAAAAAGTATTTACTATGTAATTTCGCACACAGTATAGGGTGAGAACCCACCGGTCCGAAAGGAAAACTGTGGAGGTAAAACCGGAAAAAACTATGAATGTACCAAACGTATCAATAAAACAACTACTCGAAGCTGGTGTTCACTTAGGCCACAAAACTTTAAGGTGGAACCCAAAAATGAAGAATTTTATTTTTGGAGAAAAAAATTCAATTCATATTTTAGATTTAACACAAACAGTCACTCTAATAAAAAAAGCATTGATGGAAGTTCACAAATGTATTTCTAGCGGTGGAAAAATTTTAATTGTTTCAACAAAAAAACAAGCTTCAGAAACCGTTTTAAAAGTGGCAAGCGAAACAGATCAATTTTATGTTAATTACAGATGGCTTGGTGGAATGCTAACAAATTGGAAAACTATTCAAAATTCCATCAAAAGATTAAAAAAATTAGAACAAGATTTGTCCAAAGAGGATATTGGTTTTACAAAGAAAGAGATAATTAAACTCGGCAAGGAGAGAGATAAGCTAAAAAGATCTTTAGGTGGAATTTCTGAAATGAAGAAAGTTCCAAATATGCTTTTCGTAATTGATACAAATGTTGAGTCTTTAGCTATAAAAGAAGCTGCAAAGTTAAACATCCCAATAGCAGCAGTATTAGACTCAAATTCTGATCCTGATGGAATAGACTATCCCATTCCAGGAAATGATGATGCAAGAAGATCTATTAATCTTTATTGTGAACTTCTTAAAGAAACAATATTGGATGCAAAAAAATATATTGCAAAAGAAAAATTTGAAGAAAAAAAACCTAAAAAAGCTGAAGAAAAAAAACCTAAAAAAGCTGAAGAAAAAAAACCTAAAAAAGCTGAAGAAAAAAAACCTAAAAAAGCCGAAGAAAA
>MDSW01008456.1_pt1 | contig 16425 bp, 16 predicted proteins | sample 811171 | NCBI WGS metagenome assembly MDSW01 (sample SAMN05326641, study PRJNA326480) | marine metagenome | isolation source: seawater | place: Atlantic Ocean: North West | collected 2012
GCCTGCAATCAAGATACATTATCTTCTATTAAATTGGCATTACAAGAACAAAATTATTCTAGGCATTCAAATTTTAATGTGACGGTGGGATATTCTTTTGAAGGATTTCAACAATCTTATCCTTTATTAATTGATGGGGATGTTTCTGAAACTGGAGATTTCTCAGGGTATATGAGTGTACAGGATCGTGTAGGGGGTGTGAATTTAGAAATCGATAGATTAATGACAGTAGTTAATGATGTTTATTATTTTAAATATCCAGATAGAAATAATTGGGCAAAGTTATCTGAGGGAGAAACCTCTTTAGAGCCCACTCAATTTATTAGTAAAGTAATTACTATGATTGAAAATTATAATGATGATGAAATTCAATTGATTAAAGATTCTGATCAATATGCCATCAAAGGTGATTTTGATTCAAATGTATTGGCTGAACTGATTCCTGTTTTGAAAGATACTTATTCTAAGCTAGATTTTGAATTAATTGTTGATCCAAATAATCAGTCTAATATTAAGAATATCAAAATTTCTGGAAAAATTCCGGCTGCTTCAACAATGACAGGTCCAAATGGCGAGAAGGTTGAATTGGATATAGATATACAATTAATCCAATCTGAATTTGGTAAAAATGTATCAATTTTGATTCCCCCAATTCCTAATGAACCAAAAGCTTACTTTTTTGATAAACAAATTAAACAATTTGTTTGGGATGATGCATTTCGTTGGGACACAATTCCAGAAAATAATTTAGATTCTCAAGTAGATTATTTTGCGGAAATTAAAATGTTTGATGGAGGAGTGATTTTGATTGATTTATATGAAAAATTAGCTCCAATTACTGTTAATAACTTTGTTTTTTTATCAGAGAATGGATTTTATGATTGGGTTACTTTTCATAGAGTAATTCCAGGTTTTGTAGCTCAAGGTGGTGACCCCACTGGTTCAGGAATGGGTGGACCTGGGTATAAATTTGATAATGAAATTAATACTAATGCTAGACATGATTCTGAGGGAATTATTGCAATGGCTAATTCTGGAATACAGAATGGTGCGGGAACTAACGGTAGTCAATTTTACATCACGTATGTCCCACTTCCTCAATTAGATGGATTTGATGAAAATGGATTAGAAAAAGATTGTGATGTACCTGGACAATCATGTCATCCCGTTTTTGGGAAAGTAATAGAAGGTATGGATGTAGTGAGGAAAATTGCTCCAGTTGATCCCTCTAGAAACGGGCCTCCCGGAGATGCGATTGAAACTATTACAATAATTAAAAAATAACCTCAGATTAATTCATTTAATCTGAGGTTATTGAATTTAATGTTTTTATTCTTTGGGTGCTTGCACAGGTGCAGGGTTGACCATGTCCATGCCCAATGTTCCAGCAAACATTGCATCTATTTCTTCAACAGACCAGCGTCCAACCTTTCTGAGTGTTCGTTCTTCGTAAGGATTGCTCATCAAAGAGATTTGACCGCCCTGACAATGGAAAACTTGTCCATTTACGTCGTTGGCTTCGTCTGAAACTAACCACGCTACCATTGGTGCAACATCTTCTGGGTCTCTATTTAGTTCTAGAGGTGTAACTGCTGATTGTGCTTCTATTCCACTTGCAGCTCGAATATCTCTAGCAGACTGAGGAACACTTTGGGTCATTCTAGAATCAGCTCCTGGAGATATAGCATTTGCAGTAACTCCATAACGTCCTAGGTCTCTAGCAATTCCTCTTATCAATCCAGCTATACCATCTTTTGCAGCTCCATAGTTTGCTTGACCCGAGTTTCCATATAGTCCGGAAGTTGATGAAAATGCAATTATCTTCCCACTTCGTTGTTGTCTAAATAGAATTGAAGCAGGTTTTACTACGGAAAAAGTACCTTTGAGGTGAACTGCAATTACAGCATCCCATTCTTCTTCAGTCATGTTAAATAGCATTCTGTCTCTTAAAATACCTGCTACTGCTACTACAATATCGAGCTTCCCAAAATTGTCTAAGGCTGTTTTGATGATGTTTTCGCCGCCTTCCATTGTTGCTACAGAATCTCCATTAGCTACAGCATCACCGCCTTTGGCTTTGATTTCATTAACCACTTCTTGAGCAGGAGTGGTTGAGGCTCCTTCTCCGTCTACAGAGCCTCCTAAGTCATTAACAACAACTTTAGCTCCTTCTTCAGCTAGTAATAATGCTATTCCTCTTCCGATTCCTCTACCTGATCCTGTTACTACTGCTACTTTATCTTTAAGTAGGTCTCCCATATTTTTCTCCTATTTATAAATTATTTTCCACTATGCAGTTTTAGGTGCTTGTGGAGGTGAAGGATTCACTAAACCTTGTGTGAGGTGTTGAGGAGCTAATTTTCTAAGTTCTTCAACTTCCCATCTTCCTTGTTTGAATATAGTTCTAGTTCTTCTAGGTAGGGCTAGTTTTGTGATTGTTCCGCCATAAACTAAAAATGTTTGTCCATTAATGTTTGAGGCTTGATCAGATGCCAAATAAGCAACCATTGGAGCGACATCTTCTGGATTCATGGCCTCACTCTCTGGTACTTCTTCACGATCTGACGGTCTTTCTGCTCTCAATTGTCTAGATGAGTCAGGTATTGATTGAGTCATTCTAGTATTGGCTCGTGGGCAAATTGAGTTTGCAGTAACTCCATATCTACCTAAATCTTTTGCGGCTACTTTTGTAAATCCTGCTATACCAGATTTAGCAGCAGCATAATTTCCTTGCCCTGTATTGCCGATAAGTCCAGATTCAGAAGCAAAAGTAATTATTCTTCCACTTCTTTGCTGCCTAAAAAGAATTGATGCGTATTTGCAGACGGTAAATGTTCCTTTCATATGAACTCGAATGACATCATCCCATTCTTCTTCAGTCATATTAAAAATCATTCTATCTCTCAGAATTCCTGCAACAGTCACTACAATGTCTAATTGACCATATGTATCTAATGCTGATTGAACTAAACCTTCTCCACCTTCCATAGTTGAAATATCATTGTAATTTGCGGATGCTTCTCCACCCAATGCTTTTATTTCGTTGACTACTTCTTCAGCTGGAGTGTTTGAAAGTCCTTCTCCATCAAGAGCAGCGCCTATATCGTTTACTATTACTTTAGCGCCTTCAGCAGCTAATTGCTTAGCAACACCTGCTCCTATTCCTCTGCCGGCACCAGTGACAATTGCCACTTTTCCATTTAGGTAATTAGCCATATTATTCCTCCTAGAATTCTTGCAACTATTCCAATTGAATAATTGCATAGATGGTTATTGTGCCACAATAGAGGTAGATTTGTCATAGGTTTCAAAAATTATTTCGTGAGGTGATTTAATTTTCAATATAGTTCTTTTTAATCCAGAAATTCCAAATAACACAGGAAACATTATTCGGCTCTGTGCGAATACAGGTTCTGATCTACATATCATTAATCCTACGGGTTTTGATATGACTGAAAAAAAGTTGAGAAGAGCTGCTTTAGATTATTCTGATCTCACGTCAGTTTATATGTACGATTCATTTGAAGAATATACTAATCGATTGTCGGGTAGGTTATTTATGACCTCTTCTAAAGCAGGAACTAAATACGATCAAATTGAATATCAGGTAGGAGATACTTTTGTATTTGGCCCAGAATCTGTAGGGTTGCCACAAGAAATACTAAATTTATCTAAAAAAGAAAATCAGCTTTATATTCCTATGACTCCTGCAAATAGAAGTATGAATTTAGCTAATGCAGTGTCTATAATAGTTTATGAGGCTTGGCGTCAAAATGATTTTGGTGGAAGCATACTTTCCGGTGAGAAAAATGACGGAGAATATTATGACTAGATCAAATTGGCACTATGATCATCCTCCAGCATGTACTTGCGTTGAGTGTGCAGAGAGACGGCTGAATAAGAAAGATAATTTTTTTAATAGGATTATCTTTAAAATCAAGAAATTATTAAATATTTAGTTGGTATGAATTTATGATTACAGTTAAGCAGGCTATAGTTGATGAAATGATTTCTCATTCAAGAGAACATAATCCAAATGAGTGTTGTGGAATTTTGTCAGGTATAGATCAACAAGTTACAAAATTGTATAGAATAAAAAATTTAACTCCTTCTCCATATAGATATGTTATGGATCCTAAAGAACAAATGGAAGCAGAAAGAGATTCTGATAATCATAATTTGTCTTTTATAGCTTTTTATCACTCACATACTCACACACCAGCTTATCCTTCAGATACTGATGTCAGAATGGCTCAGGAGTCTGGGTGGTTAGATTTTTATTATGTGCTAGTTTCTTTAGAAGATAACGAAAATCCAGTAGTCAACTTTTTTTGGGTTGATTTTGATGCAAAAGTCTCTCAAGTTGAATATCAAATAGTTTAAAAATTTATTTACTAAGTAAGTACAGGTCCTTCTTGATTAATGATTTTTCCGTCTTTAATTTCTAAAAATAATCTCACTCCGGGATTAGGCGATCCAGGAGTTTCTCCTAATGGAAAAATATCTATTTTTAAATGATTAGGGAATAATTCTAGCAACCCTACCGTACCCAATCTGATTTCTTTATGTTGTGGGAATGTGATGCTACCAGTATTGATCATCACTATTCCGTCTCTGAATTCCAGTCTTTCCTGATGAGTATGTCCTGAGATCATGATATCTACAGGTTCTGGGAAAAAGCTTAATAAGTCTTCAGTAGGTTTAAATTGGCCTTCTAAACTATGAATCATTCCAATTTTCCATCCTTCAAAAGTTAAAATTTGAACTTCTTTCATTCTTGGATCAGGAATCGGATCGTTATTTCCGGTTGAGCAAAAAACTGGAGCAATTTCTTCACACCAATCTAGTACTTTCGGAGAAGTTAAATCGCCAGCATGCAATATGTAGTCTACTGAAGAAAGGAATTGTCTAGGTAATTCACCCAATTCATCTAAAGTAATTATTTTGCCCGGTAAATGTGTATCTGTAATTAGTCCAAAACGCATTATGAAACTATATCAGACTCGCAGATGATATAGATTTATTACTTTTACTAAAATTGAACCATTTATATTTTAAACTAAACACTACAAACATTATTGAAAACTGAATCAGGCTAGGAAGGAAAATAGATTCGTATTGAATATTTGAGGTAGTAATTAAAAATAGTGAAGGAGTATTAATTACACTGTTTTCTAATCCAACTACTAAGTGCACCCAAAGATTGTTAGCAATATGGAGTCCCATAGCTAATTCCATGCCTCCATCTATTAAAGTGATAGTAGACATGAAAAGCCCCATCATAAATATTGCTAGTAGATAAGGCCCAATTCCATAATTCCAAGGTTCTGGATTTGATAGGTGAACTACAGAAAATATGGATGCAGTTGAAAGTGCAAGAAACACCCTGTTATTTATTAATAGAGAAAGAGCGTGTAGCAAGTATCCCCTAAAAATTATCTCTTCTAATCCAGCTTGTATAGGTACTAACAATACAGCTAAAACAAGTAATAAACCCCAATCTAAACTAAATCCCTGATATTTAATTGCTAATGGAATATTGTTTGAATTGGAGATAATTAGTTCAGCGGAAAGGCCGATTGAGTAGAAAATGAATGCTATGAGCATTGCAAAAGCAATTCTCTCTGCATCAATTCGTTTTCTTCCGGTAATGATTTTTTTCAGAGGTTTTTTTTGAATAGTATTTGATAATAACCAAAACCCAAACAAACCAATCACAAAAACTAAATGCAATAATAAAAAATTAGGTGCAAATGAGGGCCCTTTGATTGAAGGGGTAGAAGAATTCAAGTCACATGAATAACCCCAAGATGATTGATTATTTAAAATATCGCATACGGACATCAGTGGAATTCCGCCAATTATCTGCCAAAAAAATAAAGTTAAAATTCCTGTAGAAACCCATCTCAGTAGACTGTTTTTGCCAATGCGCGCATTGTTAAGAAATTTCATTGAATATGGAATTCTCTCGTCACAGATAGGGCACATTAATGGGTTAAGTGGTATTAATTTACCCCTGCATTTTATGCAAAACCTATCTGGGGAATATTGAGAACGATTCATAATATGATTTTACAGAAAACAAAATGTAGCGTCACTATTTCATTTGAATTGACGCTACGTCACCTGTGTGCTATTTTCACGGCATAAAGCAAAGAAAAATCCATTTAGGAGCTAAATTATGTCCCAAACAAGAGAAGTGGCAGTAGTTGGTATTCATGAATATCCACTTAGAGTTGCACCTGGAGTTAGTGCTCTGCAGATTAAAGCTGAATCTGCATCCAAAGCTTTGGCTGATGCAGGATTGAGCTGGCAAGATGTTGATGCAGTTTATGATAATGGTCAAAATCAAAATATTGGGGGATTGAGCATTTCAGAATATTTTGGTTTCAAGCCAAGATTGATAGATGTTACAAGTGTGGGCGGTACTTCATATGAATTTCAGGCTCATCATGCGGCAACTATGATTGCTGCAGGAAAAGCAAATGTAGCAGTTTTGACTTATGGCTCAACAGCTCATTCGAATAGAGTTGCGATTGGAACTGCCGGTGCCACAGGTCAAGGAGCGCCCACTCCATTTAATAATATGGAAGACTCTTGGGGTATGACTGGTATTGCAGGATATGGAATGGTGAAAGCTAGGCATATGCACCAATATGGCACTACTAATGAACAGTTTGCAGAAATTTCAGTTGCTACAAGGTATCACGCCATGAGAAATCCTGAAGCTGTAAAAGCGATGACAGATTTGGAGTTTGTGGGGGTAAATGAAATTACTGTTCAGGACGTTGTTGATTCAAGGATGATAGCGTGGCCTTTACACTTATTGGAATGTTGTATGGTTTCTGATGGTGGTGGAGCGGTTGTAATCGCATCCAAAGATGTTGTTAAAAATACTAAGAAAAAACCCGTTTGGATTATTGGTGGTGGTGAAGCTACTAAGTATAGAGAAAATGGTGGCGATATTACTGTCAGTGCTGGTGCTCAATCAGGGCCTGTAGCATTTGCAGATGCTGGAGTTACTCCAAGCGAAATAGATGTATTGATGGCTTACGATTCCTTTTCTATTACTGTGATGTTAATGATAGAAGATCTTGGATTTTGTAAGAAAGGTGAAGGTGGAGACTATGTTAGTAGTGGGATATTAAAATTTGATCAATCTGGTGGTCCTGCTTTAAATACTGACGGGGGAGGTCTTTCATCAAATCACCCTGGAGAACGAGGAATATTTTGTATTTTGGAAGCTACTAGACAAATGAGAGGTGAATCTACCTCACAAGTAGATAATGCAAAATTAGCCGTTGCAGTAGGAAATGGTGGTCAGCTTGGAGCTCGTCATGCCACATCACCAATTATTTTAGCTGCAGATTAATAAGGAGAAATACTATGACTATGAGACCTCAACCAAGATTTCCAGAACCAGATACACAACCTTTTTGGGATGCAACAAAGGAAAAAAAATTAATTTATCAAACTTGTGATGATTGTCCTGAAGTAATTTTTTATCCAAGAGCCCACTGTACAAAATGTGGAAGTTTAAATAACACATGGAATGATTCAAAAGGATTGGGAACTGTATACACTTTTAGTGTAGTGATGCAAAGTAGGCATCCTGCATTTAAAGATATTGGTCCTTATGCTGTGGCTTATGTAGATTTAGATGAAGGTTTTAGGATCATGACCAACGTTATTAATGTGGATGATCCTGTAAATGACATTAAAATCGGTATGAGAGTGAAGCTTGCATGGTTAGATCAGGGTGAAGGTGAAATTGCCTTGCCTATGTTTGAGCCAGCTTAATTATTTTTTGATAATTACTGATAAAAGTAATAAAAGTCCAACAGGAACATAATAAAGTCCTGTTGGACTTAAAAACATATATGTTCCCATTAACAAAACTGTTCCCCATGTGTAGAGTTTCCATCGAAACCTAATAGCATTATTTGATGACTTTTGTGTGGCCATCAAGTTGGAAATGAGACAAACTCCTGAAATTATCCAAGGAAATACAATTATTGGTAACGACAGTGAGAAGTTGGATTCTAAAATAGTTTGATAGGATTGAATTGATTGTGTAAACCCTTGGCTATTACTAATAATTTCAGTTGCTGGTACTACTGGGAAAATTAATAATATTAGTCCTGTGGGGATACTAAGTAAGTGTGCTGCGCCTGCAAAAATTGTAGAAATAGAAAAACTTTTCATGTTTTTTTCTCTGAAATTTCACCATTATTAATTTCTAAAAGGTTTGATTGGTTTTTAAATGATTGACTAATTATTTCAGGTTCAGCAGTAGTAATAATCGATTGATCAAACATTGTTGTCATATCTAAAATTTGTTCCCTTCTTTCTAAATCTAGCTCTGAAAGTAAATCGTCTAGTAACAAAATTGGAGTAGTGTTTCTTGATCGTTTCAGAATTTCTGCTTCTGCAAATTTTAATGCTAACACTGCAGTTCTGGCTTGTCCCCTCGAAGAAAACCTATGTGAATCTAAATCATTAATAAAAATTTGAAAATCATCTCTGTGGGGCCCGATTGATGTTGTTCCTGCAGAAATATCTCTTGATCTATTGGAAATCAGTTGTGAAGAGATAAAATCAAAACACTTTTCAGGATTCATTGGGTATATTTCCTTAGTACTGGGTAGATATGAGCAATACATGTTTTCTTTTAAATTACTCATTTCTTTATGTATGGGGTTGGATAAATTAGATAAATTTTCTAATATCTCAACTCTTTTAATAATTAAATCAGTTGCTAATTTGGCAGATTGCGAATCCCAATATGACAATTCATTGTCCTGAGAATTACCCTCTCGAATTAACTTAAGAAGACTATTTCTTTGAGAGTTGATTTTTTGAAAATCTAATAGATTTTTTAAATAAATTTTGTCAATTTGTGAAATTAAAATATTTAAATACCTTCTTCTCGAGCTGGGAGTACCAAAAACTAAATCTAATTCAGCAACTGAAAATAAAACGGAATTTAAATTACCAACAAAATCGCTAGCACGTTTAGGAATTCCATTAATTTTTATGAATTTTTGTGCTACAAATCCATCTTTGTTATCAAATGGCTCGCATTGATAGTGTATTTCTAGCTTTGTACTTTTTTCTTGAAGTTGAATGTCACAAGCAATTTTAGAGTAAGACAAGCCGTTTACAGAACCTTCTGTGATGAGGTCTCTTTCAGTATTTCCTCTGTATGATTTTGCTACAGAAAGCATATAAATTGCTTCAAGAAAATTACTTTTTCCTTGGCCATTATTTCCCATTAAAAGAGTAACTTTATCTGGCAAATTAATATCTAGGTTTTGATAGTTTCTGAAATTTCTGAGCGAGAGATTTGAAATATGAATGATTAGAATCCTTATTTATGACTCGGTATCACGATTTTAGCATGAGATACAATCAAGATTCATATAAACTGGATTCATTAACAATAGGAGGATTTTTTGAGTAAATTCGTTGCTCTTGCTGGAGGTGTTGGTGGAGCAAAACTAGCTTTAGGACTTACTGAAATTTTGTCTCCAGAACAATTATCTATTGTGGTTAATACTGCAGATGATCAGGAATTTTATGGACTTCATGTATCTCCGGACTTAGATACTATGATGTACACCCTTTCTGGTAAGTCTAATGAAAAATTAGGGTGGGGAATTAAAGATGAATCGTTTAGAACTTTATCTGAATTAAAGAAACTTGGGTTAGATTCATGGTTTCAGCTGGGAGATTTAGATTTTGCTACCCATATTTATCGAACTAATTTAATGAAACAAAACATGACATTATCAGAAATTACTGACAAATTATGTAAAGCACATGGATTAGAGTTTCCAATTATTCCTATGACAGATGATAGGGTTAGAACCATTTTAACTACTGAGAGTGGGGATTTAAATTTTCAAGAGTATTTCGTCAAATATTTTTGTGAACCGCAAGTCACTACTATCAGATTTGATGGGATTCAAAATGCTAAGCCTTCTCCCAATTTTTTAACTGCTTTGGAAGAGGCTGATTATTTGTTGTATTGTCCTTCAAATCCTTTTTTGAGTTTACATCCTATAATTTTTTTACCAGGTGTATTGGACTTGTTGAAATCTTTTGACGGTAAAAGAATAGCAGTTAGCTCTATCGTGAATGGAGATGCCATCAAAGGTCCAACTGCTAAATTGCTTAAAGAATTAGGTGAAGAGATTTCTGCGTTTGGTATTGCGAAACATTTTGCAGAAATTTGCGATTATTTTGTTTTAGATGACATAGATTCTCATTTGATTCCTAAAATTAATAGTTTAGGAATTAAATCCTTTCAAACTAATATCATTATGAATTCGTTAACAGAAAAGACCAATTTAGCAAAATTTTTATTGAATTTATGCGATTAAAAAACCAAAATTTTACTTTACTAATTCCATTGAAAGATTTCAGTGAAACAAAATCACGTCTTTCGTCAGTATTAGATATTAAATCCAGAAAAAAAGTTACATTAGGGATGTTAAAAATAGTCATTGATGCTGCAAAAAAATCTAATGCCTATAACATTTTTTTAGTAGGTACAGATAATTCTATAAAAGAATTGGGCGAAATTTTTGATGTAGATACATTGTTTCCTAAAGGAGATCATTTAGCTCATGATATGGACATTGCTGCAAGTTATATTAAAGAATTAGGAGATATTCCAATTTATATTCCTAGTGATTTGCCTTTATTAAATGAGAACGATATCAATCAGGTGATTGAATTTTCTGAGTATGGACAAAAAGTAGTTTTGGTTCCTTCAGCTTCCGATGGAGGTACCAATTGCATTGCATTTAATGTGGGCCCAGGGTTTTATTGTCAATTAGGTGAGAATAGCTTCCAAAAACATTTAGATGAATGTACACAAAATTCAATTAGTTATAGAACCATAGAGCCTAGAGGAATGCTTTTCGATTTAGATACCGTAGATGATTTAAATCGATTAAAGATAAATTATCCACTAATTTTTGATTCTTTAATTAATTCTAACTAGAAATCATTTCAAGAAATTCTGATTCAGTAAGAATAGTTACGTTATTTTCAATTGCAGTGTTTAATTTAGAGCCTGCATCAGACCCCGCAATGAGAAAATTTGTAGAATTGGATACTTGGTTCGTGACTAGGCCACCATTTTCCTTAATTAGATTTTGTATTTCATTTCTTGAGAAATTTTCCATTTTCCCAGTTACTACAAATTTTTGTTGATTTAAGAGATTATTATGAGATTTAGTATTTTGATTATCTACTTCGGTTTTAATACCTGCAGTTTTAAGTTTTTCAATGATTCGTCTATTTGTTTCTTTTTGAAAAAAATCTACTAAGCTTATGGCGATTTTAGGACCAATAGAAGGGATTTGTTGTAATTCCTCGACAGTTACATTCATTAGAGAATCAATATTTTTGAATTCATTAGCTAGAATCTCTGCTACCTCACTTCCTACATGTGAAATGCCTAACCCGGTAATCATTCTTGAGAATGGTTTTGATTTACTCTTTTCAATTGAATCAAGTAAGTTGTTGATGCTTTTTTCACCCATTCTGTCTATATTTTCTAGGTGATTTTTATCTAGGAAGTAAATGTCTGAAACATCATTTATCAGTCCATTATCAATCAATGATGTTGTTGTTTTAATGCCTAATCCGTCAATATCCATGGCTACTTTACTTACAAAATGTTCTAACAATCTTTCTAGCTGAGCTGGACATTGGGCATTTGTGCAGTATAGAGCAGATTCATTTTCTATTCTTGAAGTAATTGCACTACAATTTGGACATATTGAAGGCATTTTAAAAATGATTTCTGAACCATTTCTTCTTGATTGGTCTCTATGGACTATTTGAGGTATGACTTCTCCTGCTCGTTCTACTGTTACCCAGTCACCAATTCTTAGGTCTTTAGACGCTATGTATTCTTCGTTATGTAAAGTAGCTTGCCTAACAATTACCCCACCAACTTCTACTGGTTCTAGAATCGCGTAAGGATTAATGCTTCCTGTTCTACCTATATTAGTTTGTATATCTAGTAATTTTGTAACTGCTTGTTCAGCTGGAAACTTGTAAGCGATTGCCCACCTTGGTTCTCTCCCTACACTGCCTAGAATTTTTTGAGAATTAATTTGATTCACTTTAAACACTATTCCATCACAATCATAATCAATAGATTCTTTTTCAGATAACCATTTTTTGTAAAAATTGGTAGCTGATTCAAGATTTTTGACCAATTCGTTATGAGGATTTACTTTAAATCCAAATAGTTTTAATTTTTGTAGGTTATCCCAGTGTGAATTATTGAAATCTAGAGAGTTACTAGACCCTACTCCATAAATAAATATATCTAGTGGTCTTTCAGCAGTAATTTTTGAATCTAATTGTCTTAGTGATCCTGCAGCTGTATTTCGAGTATTAGCATATGTTTGCAACCCTTCTTTTTCGCGTTTTTTGTTCATTGCCAAAAATTGTGATTTTGGTATAAAAACTTCTCCTCTTACTTCTAATAATGAAGGTGGATTACCTGTTAAAGTTAGTGGAATACTTTTAATTGTTTTTAGGTTTAAAGTAATATTTTCACCAATTGATCCGTTACCTCTGGTAGCCCCTCTGACAAATATTCCATTTTCGTATAGCAAAGAAACCGCTAATCCATCAAATTTTAATTCACAAGCTATTTCAAATTTATGTGAATTTATCGAAGATGAAATTCTTTTATGCCAATTACCTAAATCTTGATCGTTAAAAGCGTTTCCTAAACTCAGCATAGGAATTTCATGTGAAACTTGTTCAAAACTGGGCAAGGGATCGCTCCCTACTCTTTGTGTTGGTGAGTTGGGTAAAAGAAATTCAGGAAAAATAGATTCTAATTCTTTTAATTCTTTTAGTAACAAATCATATTGGCCATCAGAAATAATGGGTTGATCTAAAACATAATACAGATGGTTGTGTTTATTAATCTCTAAAGATAGAGTTTGGATTTTTGATTTTGCTTCTGTCTTTTCCATTTTTTAACTGTCCGATTTATAATGGATAGACTCTAGATTAAACTTTTTTACGATTAATGCATAGAATAAAAAATTACTTTTGAAGGATAATCATTGCCATATTCTGAAAAAATCCAAGATTTCATACAAAATTTTCCTACACTTTCTTCTATTGGGAATACTCCGTTAGTTAAATTGGACTTGCCTTGGGATATTGGAGAAGCTTCAATTTATGCAAAATTTGAACAATTAAATCCTGGTGGATCAATTAAAGATAGGCCTGTTTTACGAATGCTTTCCGAGGCTGTACTTAATGGGGATTTGAAGCCCGGCAAAACTATTTTAGATGCTACATCAGGTAATGCTGGGATCGCCTATGCCATGATAGGGGCTGTTTTAGGGTACCCGGTTGAATTGGTAATGCCTGAAAATGCGAGTGAAGAGAGAAAAAAGAGATTGTTAGCTCATGGTGCCAACTTAATTTTTACTGATGCCCAATTAGGTTATGATGAGGCTTTATACGAAGTAAAACGACGGTATGAAGCAGATCCTGCCAAGTATTTTTATTGTGATCAGTATTCAAACCAAAATAATCCTCAGGCTCACTATGAAACTACAGGTTATGAGCTAATTCAACAGGCTCCTTTTATTACTCATTTTGTTGGTGGAGTTGGAACAGGGGGTACTATTTCAGGAATTGGTAGAAGGTTAAAAGAAACTAATCCAGATATTCAGGTTGTTTGTATTGAATTTGATGAATGGCCAGGAGTTGAAGGACTTAAGCCTCTCAGTGAAGGTCATATTATTCCAGAAATTTTGGATAAAACCATCATAGATAGAATGCTTGAAATAGATGTTATTGAAGCATATGAAGTTTCGAAAGTTTTGGCTCGCCAGGGAATATTTGTAGGTCAGTCTTGTGGAGCCTATCTGTTAGGGGCTAAAAATTTAGCTGAAGAGTTAAAAACTGGACATATAGTGACAGTATTTAATGACATAGGCGAAAGATATTTTTCTACTTCAATGTGGGACTAATTTAAACGTCTAGATTTGTCACTTCCAAAGCATGAGTTTCTATGAATTCTCTTCTAGGTGGAACCTCATCACCCATTAACATTTCGAAATCATTGGCTGCATTATTTTTATCAGCTACTTCGACTCTAAGTAGAGTTCTAGTTTCGGGATTCATAGTAGTTTCCCAAAGCTGTTCAGCATTCATTTCTCCAAGACCTTTGTATCTTTGGATATTAACGTTTCTTTTACCATCTAATTGTTCTAGTATTTCTTCTCTTTGCTCGTCTGAATAAACATATTGTTCTTGTTTTCCTGATCCGATTTTGTACAACGGAGGTTGAGCAATATATAAATGACCATTAGTGACCAATTCAGTCATATGATTGAAAAAGAAAGTTAGTAAAAGCGTTCGTATATGTGATCCATCTACATCAGCATCAGCCATGATAATGACTCTATGGTATCTGAGCTTTTCTATATCAAAATCCTCTCCTAATCCTGCACCTAATGCAGTAATCATGGCACGAATAGCATCATGTTGAACTATTTTGTCATCTCGAGATTTTTGAACATTAAGAATTTTCCCCCAAAGAGGTAATATAGCCTGAGTTTTTCTGTCTCTACCCATTTTTGCAGTACCGCCAGCAGAGTCTCCCTCAACCAAATAAATTTCACAATATTCAGGATTTTTTTCAGAACAGTCAGCTAATTTACCAGGTAATCCGCCTCCATCCATTGCATTCTTTCTAATGATTAGATCTCGTGCTTTTCTAGCAGCTTCCCTAGCTCTTTGGGAAGTCATGCATTTTTCAACGATGGTTTTTGCTTCTTTTGGATTATCTTCAAGGAAAGTTTTTAGAGATTCGCCTAAAACTGTTTCTACTTGAGTTCTAGCTTCAGGGTTACCTAATTTGTTTTTAGTTTGACCTTCAAACTGAGGTTCTTGGATTTTAAGACTGATTACAGCAGTTAAGCCTTCTCTAGTGTCTTCACCAGCTAGATTTGGTTCACTATCTTTCAAGAATTTTTCTTTTCTAGCATAGTCATTGATTGCTCTGGTGAGAGCAGACCTAAATCCAGTAACGTGAGTACCACCATCTTCTGTATTAATACAGTTGGCGAAAGCGTATACGGATTCTGTATATGTTTCGTTATATTGGAGTGCTACTTCAACACTTGTGCCTTCAATAAGCTTTTCTACATAGATAGGATCTTCATGAATAACGTTTCTTTTTTGGTTTAGTCCTCTTACAAAACTTGAAATTCCGCCATCGAAATAAAAAGTTAGTTCATGGTTCGGCCATTTTGAAGTATGCCAATCACTTTTAAATGTGATTTGTAATCCTTTGTTAAGATATGCCATCTCTCTAAATCTATTCATTAGAATATTAAAGTCGTAAACTAATTCACCGAATATTTCGGTGTCCGGCATGAATAAGACAGTGGTACCAGTGATCCTGCCTTCTGGAGCCACTTCTGTTGAGATCTCTGTTTGAGTTATTCCTCTGGAGTATGTTTGAGTGTAAATATTTCCATCTCGTACCACTTCAGCTTGTAATGAGGAAGAAAGAGCGTTAACTACAGACGCTCCAACTCCGTGTAATCCACCAGAAACCGCATAAGCTTTTCCCCCAAACTTTCCACCAGCATGTAAAACTGTCATTACTGTTTCTAGAGCTGTTAAACCTGTTTGGGATTGTATGTCTACAGGAATACCTCTTCCATTGTCCTGAACTAAGACAGAGCCGTCTTTTTGGATGGTAATGGATACTTCGGTACAGAATCCTCCCATAAATTCGTCCACGCTGTTATCTACTATTTCATAAATTAGGTGATGTAATCCTCTTTGGTCTGTACTACCGATGTACATACCCGGTCGTTTACGAACAGCCTCCATTCCTTCCAGTACTTGTATATCATCCGCGGAATATTGCTCGTTATTTTCGTCCTTAAGGGTGGCCATAAGATTTCTCCTAAATAGAAAGTTTCATCATAAAATTTTTATGAGTAATAGTTGCGATAAAAAAGGGGGGAGTTTGCTTTAGTAAACTGTTTCAAGTTTACTGAAATAAATAAAGTAAATTCTTGTAAAATTCCAAGCTTTTTCACGATCCATATTGTACCATTTTTAAGTGATTTTTCTCAATATATTTTGTTCGTGTTTTATACTCAATTTTTTTTTGGTTTAAAAATGGATTTTGAGCGGAAAATAATTGGCAATAAAATCATTGATAATAATGCTAATCCATTATTTCCGGGACTGTTACAGCTTCCACTGGTACTCGGTGCTTCTTCGGGGGATGCATCCATACCTATAGCACGACCAGAACTTCGACTAAAGAAAGACGACCATCTGGACCTTCTTTCTGGTGTTGGAGTTGGTCGGATTTCAGATTTTGTATCTGAAGACCTGTCGATA
>MDSW01077882.1_pt1 | contig 16425 bp, 15 predicted proteins | sample 811171 | NCBI WGS metagenome assembly MDSW01 (sample SAMN05326641, study PRJNA326480) | marine metagenome | isolation source: seawater | place: Atlantic Ocean: North West | collected 2012
AGAAGGTTCACCAGTTAATATAAAAATTTTTTTCATTTCACTAAAATATATATTTTATTTTTGTTGGCAAAATCGATGCAGGCTTTTTTTTCTAAAAAAATATTTTGTTTATTTTTTAAAACTATTCCTTTAAGTCTAGCTCTCTTGCATAGTTTAAAAGTTTTTAATCCTACAGTTGGTAAATCTATCCTTAGATCCTGTTTTTTCTTAGGATACTTTACTAAGACACCACTATTTTTATTTCCTTTATATCTACATTTTTTAAGCATTTGCTCTGTTCCACCTTTGCTTTCAATTGCTAACACTTTGTTATTTCTAACAACAGTACCCTGACTAAAATTATATTTTCCTAAGGTAGCCAATGTTTTAATTGCTTTTGCAATATCCTTTTTATCTTCATTGTTAGGTTTTATTTTTGAGTAATTACCTTTTTTTAATGACAATTCAGGATTAAATTTTAATGAATTAAGTGTTTTAATTTTTTGTTCTTTTAAAATTTTAATTATTTCTTTGAGAATTGCCGCATCCCCAAGTTTTGATGCTTTAATTATTCTAGGAATATAATAAATACCTTTAAAATCTAATTTTAATTTAGAAAAGTTAGGTTTATTTACTTTTCCTGCAAATAAAACTTTTTTACAATTATTTTTTTTAAGAATATTAATTATTTTTCCAAACTGTCCAATAGATATCGAGAAAGATTTATAATCGTTTTTAAATTTTTTTGAGATTGTTAAGTCTATTATTAAATACTTTTTTTTTCTTTGCTTTATTTTTTTAAGTATTTCTAATGGAAATCTTGTTTCTCCAAATATTAAACCAATCATGCTACTCCTTTGAAAAAGGTGTACAAATAGATCTCTTTTTATCCTTATTAATGAATTCTATAACATTTTTTACCAATGGATTTTCCTTAAAAGCTCCATTAAGTTTATTTAGGTTTTCAGTGAGATTTTTAGTTGCAAAAATTTTTTTATAGGCTTCTGAAAGTCCTAATATGTCTTTATTTTCAAAGTTTGCTCTTCTTAATCCTATTAAATTTAAACCTTGTAGATAATTTCTATTACCAACAGATAAACCATAAGGAATTACATCATGTAAAACACCTGTCATTCCTCCTATCATTGCCATTTGGCCTATTCTTGTGAATTGTTGAACAGCAGAATTTCCTCCAATTACTACATTATTTTCGATAGTTACATGTCCACCTAATGGAACATTATTTGCAATAATTACGTTATTTCCTACATTACAATCATGAGCAATGTGGGATGAGATCATAAATAAGCAATTGTTTCCAATTTTAGTTAAACCACCTCCACCGGATGTTCCCGGATGTATGGTTACATATTCTCTAATTTTATTGTTATCTCCAATTATAATTTTAGTTTCTTCTGCATTATATTTCAAATCCTGTGGATCATTACCTATGGCCGCAAATGGATAAACTTTGTTTCCGTTGCCAATTTTTGTATTTCCAGAAATGTTAACATGAGAATATATTACCACTTCATCTCCAATTTCAACATTGGGTCCTATAACTGAATAAGCGCCAATTTTTGCGGTACTTGAAATTTTAGCTTTGCTATCTATTACTGCTGTTTTGTGAATCATTTATTATCTCTTATAAAGTCTTTTATACTTCTTGCGGGATATCCCATAACTTTAGAATTATTAGAAATATCTTTTATTACACCGCTGCCACCGCCAATTTGAACATTATTTCCAATTTTTATATGGCCTGATATACCTGCTTGACCGCCTATCATAACATTGTTTCCTAATTTAGAGCTCCCCGCGAACCCTACTTGACCAGCTATAATACAGTTATCGCCAATACTAACATTATGTGCAATATGGATTTGATTATCTAAATAAGTATTTCTACCAATTATAGTGTTGGACATTGATCCACGATCAATTATTGATCCACATCCAATTTCAGCATTGTCATTAATTATAACTACACCAATTTGTGGATATCTATAGTTTACCTTTTTATCTGGAAAAAAACCAAAACCTTTTTTTCCAATTACGCAACCATCTAAAACATGTACATTATTATTTATTATAGTATTTCTTATAATAACATTTGAACCAATCGAACAATCATTTCCAATAATAACATTTTTTTCAATTATCGAATTATGGCCAATTGAACAATTTATTCCTATTTTTACATTTTTTCCAATTAACACATTTTTTCCATGTTTAACTTTTTTATTAAATGGAGTTTTATTTATATCTTTTGTACTTTCATCAAAATGATCGGACACAGAATCTGGATAAAATAGCTTTGTAATTTTTGCTACAGTTAATAAAACATTTTCAACTACAATTTTATTACAATTATTAGGTAAATAATTTTTAAGATTTTCATTAGTTACACAAAACGAAGCTTTTGTTTTTGAAGCTAAATCAAAATATTTTTTTGAATGGAAAAAGGTGATATCTTTAGATGTTGAGGCTGATAAATCTTTTATGTCATAAATTTTAAAATTTTTAAAATTATTAATATTTTTTAAACCTATAGATTTTAAAATTTTATCAATTTTAAAAGGACCGTTATTTTTAAAAAAAGGATTAATCATTAATAAGTTTAATATCAAAAGTTAAATTAAATACTTATCAATATTTATTGCTAATTATTTCCTATCTACGATTGTTGCTGACCATTGCGCATCAGCCATTTTTTTTCCTTCTACAAAAGCCTCTCCTTTATATTTCCAAACTCTTCCATGAGATCTAATGGCTTCAATATTCAATTCCAATTTGCAATCAGGAATTACAGGATTTCTAAATCTAGCCTTTTCAACACTCATTAAAAAAACTAATTTATTTTCATATTCAGACTTATCAATTCCAGCAGCGGTTAATGCAGCAGCAGCCTGTCCGAATGCTTCTACAATCAGAACACCAGGCATAACCGGGTTGTCAGGAAAATGTCCTTGGACAAAAAAACTATCTTTTTTCACGTTAACGATTGCCGTAGCAGAAGATAATTTTTTTATATTAATTAACTCGTCAATTAGGAGCATTGGTTCCCTGTGTGGTAATAAATTTATAATATCTTGCTTATTTAATTTATATGTCATTTTTTGATGTTAAAATTTTTAATTTTTTCATTAACAATTTTTAAAAGTTCATTTGTTACATCTAAATTGGATTTTCCAATTAACATTTGATTAGATGATAAGATTATATCTATATTATTACTTTCTGCAAACTCTTTTAAAATTTTATTTATTTCAATTCGAAAAGATTTAGATATCTCTTCTTTTTCAAGATTAATTTTATTTATTTTTTCTTTACGATTTGTGTTAAAATTTTTTATTTCGTTTTCAATTTGTTTAACTTTATTTATATATTCATCAGACTGAAGAATAGATTTTTGTGAAATTAGTGATTGTTCTTTATCTATTATAGCTTTTTCTTTAACTTTAAATTCATCAATTAATTTTTTATTTTTCTCTGAAAAATATGAAATTATTTTTTTTCCAACTTCAGAATTGCTAATAATATTTTGTAGATCAGCATAAACAATATTTTGACTGTAACTATAATTAGTTAAAGTAAAAAAAAATATAATTAAAATAAATACTTTATATTTTTTCACTAAAAGGTTGTACCTATATTAAATCTAAATTTTTCAGTTACATCAGTTGAATGTTTGGTTAAAGGAAACGCATAAGATAAACTTAAAGGTCCAATTGGTGTAAACCAATCAATGGCAACTCCGGTTGAAGATCTGATTTTACTATTATTATTAATAGTTGAGTCAAAATCTACACCCCACACATTAGCTGTATCAAAAAAGAAACTAACATCAAGATCCTGTACTTCTGTAAAAAGTCCTGGCAAAGTTGATGCAAAATTAACAGCCGAACCGAAATTTCCTCCTACATAATCATCTCCATCTTTTGGTCCAATTTTACCTGGTTCAAAACCTCTAAGTTTTCTTGATGGTATAAAAATTCTTTTTGTTATTCTGGCATCATCATTTGTAAATGAGTTAGCAGATGCAGTAAAAATCCCAAATGAAAATATTTTACCCCCTTTGCTTTCTAAATATTTTGTATAATTGATCTTATTTACTAATGTATAATCTTCAGAAACTAATGGTAGTTCTTGTGAAAATGTAAATCTATAACCATCTGTAGGGTTAAAATTTTGATTTAATTTATTTAAAGAAATATCATAATCGATTATTATATCTAAATAATCTCCCTCTTGTTTTTTTTTAGAGGCTGTAGCTTTTGATGTAGTGGTTATTTTTTCATAATTATTTTTCAAAGTTGGAGAGAAAAATATATCTTTGTACTGCTCATAAGATGTCCCAAAACTAAAGCCAGTATTTTCTGTCTTATAACCATAATTAGTTAATTGATCTACTTCAGTTCTTGCAAAACTTCTAATAAATGACTTATTAGAATTCTTATAATTAGGTTCATTTATGAATATATTTCCTCGCAGAGTTTTATCTGATAATGCCAATTTTGTTCCTAACTTTATGCCTTCTCCTAAATAATTATTTTCAGAAATACCAAAACTTAAAGAAGTACCGCTAGTTCCTGTGCCAGCACCAGCAAAAATTTCACCTGTGGCTTTTTCTTCAACATCTATATTAATAATTTTTGTTTTTTTCTCTTTATTGGTTTTTATATTTGGTTTAACGTTTTGAAATAATCTTAAACTCCTAATATTATTGAAAGATTTATTTACTAAAATTTCATTAAAAGCATCACCTTCATCTGCAAGTAGTTGATTTCTTAAAACTCTTTCAGAGGTAATGTTGTTTCCAGTAATATTAATTTTTTCAATATAAAATTTTTCAGTATCTTTTAAATTTATAGATAAATTTATTTTATTTTTATCAACAATTTCTTCATTATAAGTTGCAGTCACAAACTCATAGTTATTATTGAGAGCTATCACATCAATCTCATCTAATATGTCTTCAATTTTATTTAATGCATAAGTTTTTGATTTAAAACCATTTAATAAAGATTGAAGTTTAGAAAAATCATTCTTGTTATAATCAACAGGTAAATTTAATTCTAGTTTATTAAAATAATATTTTTCACCAGCATCAATATTAAACACAATTTCAAAATATTTATCTTCTATTATTTGAGCAAATGAACTATTTATCTTAACATTATAATATCCGTTATTTCTGTAAAAATTTTCTAATAAATTTTCATCTAGTTTAAATCTTTGGATATCTACATTTTTTTTTGATGAGATAAATTTCCAGAATTTATGTTCTTCTGATACTATGACTTTTCGAAGTTTATTATCTTTAAAAACTTTGTTTCCAATAAATTTTATATTTTTAATTAAAGCTCTCTCTCCTAATTCTACATTATAAACTATATCGACAGTATTATTATCGTTTGTTTTAACGTTGGTAGAAACTTTAGAAAAATAATATCCATTTACCCTTAGGGCATTAATTATTCTATTTTGATCATCTTTTATTTTATTTTCTACGTATGATGATTTTTCTTTTTGGAAAAGAATTTTTTTAAGTACATCAACCAACGAGTCTTTTTTAATACCTGTAAATATTATTGATTGTATAAGAGGGTTTTCACTAACATTAATGTACAAAACATTATTTTCAAAATTTATTGATATATTTTTAAAAAAATTAGTTTCATATAAATTTTTGATAATTTCATTTAGTTTAGAGTTATCAATTTCATCATTAACCTTATAACCACTGAATAATTTAATTGTTTGGTTAGAAATTCTTTCATTTCCTGAAATTTTAAAATCTTTTATTATATTTGCATATGATGTGTTTATAATAAAAATAATAAAAATAATTACTGATATAAAAAATTTTATCAAAGTTCTATTTATTATTTTTAACATACTTATTAACCATAACTTTAGCAAAATTTCTTACTGAAATAATTTGCTTAATCGATTTAGGCTTAACCTTACAATATTTTTTTAATATTTTAAAATTAATAATTTTTAATAAATATAATGATAGATCTCTAAATTCAATTTCCTTATTTAAAAACATTTTAACTAACTCGTCGTTAACGGAAATTAATATTGTTTCAAATAAACTATCTTGATCTGGTATTAATTTTAATAGATTAAGTGTTTTGAATTGAAGCTTATCAGGCTTTGAAAGATTCAAATTGTTGATTTTATCTATATTAAATAATTTTGTATTGTAAAAGTAATCTGAATTATCCTCATAAATAGAATTGAAAATTGGTATATCCATTTTTGTTTCATGAGCTAAAATTTTAATTATACCATTATTAAATATAATAATGGAGTGAACATATGAATTAGGATTAATTAAAATATCTATTTTGCTTAAATTAATTTGAAATATTTTTTTTGCTTCAATAACTTCAAAAACTTTATTCATTAGAGTTGAAGAGTCTATGGATATTTTTTTCCCCATTTTCCAATTAGGATGTTTTAAAGCATCGATAATTTTAATTTTTTTATTAATTTTTTTTTTATTTAAAAAAGGCCCACCTGAAGCTGTAATAATAATTTTTTTAATTAATTTTGGGTTTTGGTTTTTAATTAAACTATAAATTGAAAAATGTTCTGAATCTACAGGAATAAATTGTGTTTTATTTTTTAATAATTCTTTTTTGATTAAATTCCATCCACAAATGATAGATTCTTTATTTGCGATAGCAATTACATCGGTATATTTAATTATATTTAATGTTGGCTCCAGTCCATCAATACCTGATATGGAGCTCATAGCATAATCTAATTTTTTTTTAAAAATCTTTTTAAAAATTAAATAATCCTCAAATATTTTTATACCATTTTTATTAAATTTTTTTTTCCAAAGGTTTCTTTTTTTTTTACTTATTATTATAACATTTTTAACATTAAACTCTTTTGCTTGAGCAAAAAGTTTTCTAACATTAGTGTTTGCTGATAATAAATGTATTTTAAAGTTTTTTTTGTTTTTTCTAACAATATTTAATGTGCTTGAACCAATGGATCCTGTTGAACCTAGAATGGCAATGTTTTTCATATTTAAATAGTATAAATTATTAAATTAATTGGGACAGAAATTATAATTCCATCAATTCTGTCTAAAACTCCACCATGGCCTGGTAATAAATTTCCTGTATCTTTAACTTTAGCTTTTCTTTTTAAATATGAAAAAAAAAGATCTCCTAATTGTGATAATAAACATACTGAAAAAGTGAAAATAAAAAGGATTAAAGGATTCAAGTGTAAGTAATTATAAAACACGAACATGCACATGAAAGATGCTATAAACCCACCGTAGAGACCTGAGTATGTTTTTTTAGGACTAATTTTTATTAATTTCTTTCCCCTGAAAATTTTTCCAAAAACTAAACCGCCAATATCTGTACAAATACAAATTACTATAAAATAAAAAATTATATCTTTTATTTCGTTGAGTTTGAAAAATAAAAATAACAGTACAAATAAAATATAAAATACCCCTAAAATTATATATAAAAATTTTAAATTCTTTTTTTTTGTGGTTTTGGTAATTAACGATGAATATTCATTTATTGATAAAACAAGGAGTATTATTAATATAGAATAAAAAAAAGCATTATAAATGTAGGACAAATAAAGAATTGTTAACAAGGCTATAGAAGTCAAAATCCTAAAAATAAGTTCTTTCATATTTAAATCTTTCCAAATTTTCTTTTTATTTTTTGATAGTTATTTATTATTAAATTAAAATCCTTTTGATTAAAATCAGGCCATAGCTTTTTTATAAAAAAAATTTCTGTATAAGAAAGTTGCCATAGTAAAAAATTACTTAATCTTCTAGTATTTCCAGTTCTAATTAGTATATCTGGATCTGGAATATTTTTAGTGTACAAATTTTTTTCAATATTGTTGACGCTTGGCTTTAATTTTTTTTTAATAATTTTTTTTATAGAATATAAAATTTCATTTTTAGAGCCGTAATTCAGCGCTAGGTTAATTTGTAGTTTATTATTATTAGAACTTAATTTTATTGCTTTATTTAATGATTTTTTAATTTTTTCTGGAAATCTACTAATATCTCCTAAAACATTAATTTTTAAATTATTTTCTAATAATTTATTTAAATTTTTACTTAGATACTCTGCTAGCAGTTTGAATAAAAAATTAATTTCATATTTAGGCCTCTTCCAGTTTTCTGTTGAAAACGTATATAGCGTTAAATATTTGATTTTTTTTTTTAAGCTTGCTTCAATTATTTTTTCTACAGTTTTAATTCCTTGTTTGTGGCCAAATTTTCTTGAGTTAAACTTTTTTAAACCCCACCGGCCGTTACCATCCATTATAATGGCAACATGATTAATATCACTCATATTGTCATTATTTCTTTTTCTTTTGAAATAACTTTCTCATCTATTAATTTAATATTTGTATCAGTAATATTTTGTATATTTTTTTCAGACTTTTTTTCCTCATCTTCAGATATATCTTTAGATTTCAATAATTTTTTTAATTCATCGTTGGCTTCTCTTCTTATATTTCTTATAGAAATTTTACACTTTTCGCCGGTTGATTTTATTATTTTTTTAAGTTCAGATCTTCTTTCTTCATTTAGACTTGGTATAGGCAATCTAATTAATTGGCCATCAATTTGAGGATTTAAACCAAGTTCAGATTTTTGAATTGCTGAGTCTATAAGTGGAACATTGTTAATATCCCAAACTTGAACATTTATTGTGCGTGGCTCTGGAACTGTTATTGTTGACAGCTGGTTGACCGGCATTTTTTGACCGTAAACATCAACTTTTACTAAATCAAGCATACTGGCATTAGCTCGTCCTGTTCTTAAAGATGATAATTCCTTTGAAAACAAATCAATTGTTTTGTTCATTTTTTCTTTATAAATTTGATCTTTAAACATTATTCTCCAATTTTGATTCTTATAAATTCTTTTATTTTAAGATTATTAATTTTTAATTCATTGATAATTTCTTTAACTTTTTTTTTTGGTTCCATGACCCAGTTTTGAGACAATAAACTGTTTTCATCTTTAAATTTATTAAGTTTACCTAAACTTATTTTTTTTGCAATTTCATCAGATTTACCAGAATTTTTTAATTCTTCGGCTATTAGTGTTTGTTCTTTTCGTAATACATCTTGATCGATAAGATCAGAAGTTAAAGCTAATGGACTTGAGGCAGCTATATGCATTGAAAGTTGCTTACCAAATATATCTATTTGATCAGATTCTTGATCTACCTCTAAAGACACTATTACAGCTAGTTTTGACAAATTTTCTTTAATCAAAGTGTGTTGATAATAAAAATTTTTTCCTTTAGAATTTTTTAAAGTTTTTGCTCTACCAATGGTAATTTTTTCGCCAATTTTGGATATTAGTGCAAGTAGATTTTCTTTTACATTTAAATTATTTTTCATGACTGAGCTTTGTAATTTTTCAATATTAGCTTCACATTTGTGATTTATTTCACTTATTTCTCTAACAAAATCTATAAATGCATCATTTTTGGCAACAAAATCAGTTTCACAATTAACCTCTAAAAGAGAAGTTGATGTATGATCTCCAGAAATTGCAATAACTCCTTCTTTAGCCTCTCTAGTCATTTTTTTAGAAGCTTTTGCTATACCTTTTACTCTTAAAATTTCTATAGCTTTATTAATATCACCTTCGGATTCCTTTAAAGCATTATTGCAGTCTTTAAAACCTGCTCCAGTAAATTGTCTTAATTTTTTAATATTTTGAATTTCACTCATAATAACAATTTTAAGTAATTTAGTTTACTTTATCTTCAATTTTATTTTTTTTTGAAGTTTTAATTATATCTTTGTTGTTTTTATCTTTTTTAGCATTTGATGATTCAATTTTAGGTTCGTTAGAATCTTGCTGTAGATTATTTTGTGCATTTTCAATAGTTTCTTTAATTAGATTGCAATACAGTTCAATGGATCTTCTGGCATCGTCGTTTCCTGGAATTGGATAATCTATGTTTTCTGGGTCAGAATTTGTATCCAGAATTGCTATAATTGGTATGTTCAATTTTATTGCCTCTTTAATTGCTAAAGATTCATAATTTGTGTCAATTACAAAAATTAAATCAGGTGTTTTTTTCATATCTTTTATTCCACCTAAAGATCTTTGCAATTTGTCTCTTTGGCTTCCCATTTTTAAAAGTTCTTTTTTAGTAAATCCTCTATTTTCAGATGAAAGATTTTTATTAATAACCTCCAGTTTTTTAATTGAATTAGAAATCGTACCCCAGTTAGTTAACATCCCTCCTAACCATCTATGGTTTACATAATATTGGTCTGTTGCCTTTGCTAAATTTGCAATATTCTCAGATGCTTGTTTTTTTGTTGAAACAAACAAAATTTTACCTCTATTAGAAATTATTTCATGAACCTTTTCTAATGCCTGTTTTATTAATTCAACAGTTTGGGTTAGGTCGATTATATGAATTGTATCTCTTCTTCCAAAAATATATTTTTTCATTTTTGGATTCCATCTTAATGTTTTGTGACCAAGATGAACTCCAGCTTCTAAAAGCTGTTCTATTGTTATATTAGGTATAGTCATATTCCTTTCCGGTTATGCCTCCACAGTAATTGCCCATAGGGACCGGAGGTTTTTCAACCAAATACTGTGTGCGTATTATTTTTGGAATTTTTTACAATTATTTTAAATAATTACAAGTTTTATTTTAGTTTATTTTTAATGTAACTCCAGCGTTTTTGAGCTCAGTAATGATTTTTTGATCAATTTTTCTTTTTTCATTTAACTTATAATAATGAATTTTAGCTTTATTTTTAACTGCCAACTTCACATAAGTTTGACCTGGTGAAGAAATTAATTTTTTTACTTTATTTATATCGTCTAAATTTAAAGGATTGATTTCAATAGAATTTATAGATATTTGAGTTAATTCGTTAATTTTAGTTATTGATCTAACATTTATTCTTAAGCTGCTATTCTCGGTAGATATATTCTTATTTACATTTAAAAATACTGAATTGCCTTCTTTTAAAGTATCTCTTTTTTTTTCAAACAAATCAGAAAAAACAAATAGTTCAAAAACACTGTCTAAATCTGAAAATTTAATGATCCCATAGGAAAGACCTTTTTGGTTTTTTTTCTCTTGAATTTTTAAAATAGTACCCGCTATCACTCCATCTCTTAAACTTTCTTTGGTATAAAAATCATTAAAATTAATAACGTTATACTGTGCAATTAAATCTTTAAATTCATTAAGTGGATGATCGGAAATAAAAAAGCCCAATGACTCAAATTCTTTTGCTAATCTTTCTTCAAATTTAAAATCATTTGTTTTTACAAACAATTCGTCATCGGTCTGATCTTTATTTTCAACAAATAAATTAATTTGATTTATTAATCTATTTTCGTGAATATTTTTTGATTTTAGGATTAAACTTGGTATGGAATCAAAAAAAGATTTTCTATTAATAGTAAAAGTATCAAATGCACCGGCTTTAACTAATCCTTCTAATTGAAGTTTGTTAATATCTTTAGGATCAATTCTACTTATAAAATCATATAAATTTTTAAATTTTCCGTTCTTAATTCTTTCTTTGACAACATTAGAAATAGCTTCATATCCTACATTTTTGATTGCTCCTAAAGCATAATAAAAATTATTTTCATCTGCATTAAAATCTGCAAAACATTCATTAATATTGGGCCTACGTATGTTAATCTTCATTCTTTTTAATTCATCAAAAAATTCACTAAGTTTCTTCTGATTTGATAGTTCCATAGACATTGAGGCTGAAAAAAATTCATTTGGATAGTAAGTTTTTAAAAAAGCAGTTTGATAGGCTATAACTGCATATGCGGCAGCATGACTTTTGTTAAAACCATATTCAGCAAATGGTTCTATTTTCATAAAAATTCCTGCAGCTATATCTTTTGCAATTCCATTTTTTTCTGCACCATTTATAAATCTTTGTTTTTGCTTTTCTAATTCTGCTCTCTTTTTTTTTCCCATTGCTCTTCTAAGAATGTCTGCCTCACCTGCGGTAAATCCTGATAATACTTGAGCTATTTGCATTACTTGTTCTTGATAAATGATTACTCCATAAGTTGGTTCTAGAATTTCTTTTAATTTTGGGTGTAAATAATCTGGCTCTTTTCTTCCATGTTTACAATCATTATAAACAGGAATATTACTCATTGGACCCGGTCTATACAATGCCACAAGTGCAATAATATCCTCTAATCTATTTGGCTTCATATTTATTAAAGCATCTTTCATACCTGAACTTTCAAGCTGGAAAAGCCCAACTGTTTTACCTTCAGATAGAAGATCAAAAACTTTTTGATCTTCGTAATTAATTTTTTCAATATTAAATTCTTTTTTTGTTTTCTTTCTAATTAATATTTGTGTTTTATTAATAACAGTTAATGTTTTTAGTCCTAAAAAATCAAATTTAACCAAACCAGCATTTTCAGCTGAGTACATATCAAATTGTGTTGAAGGTAATAAAAGATCTGAGGAATGATCTTTATATAATGGTACGATTGTGCTTAATTTTTTGTCAGCAATTACAACTCCAGCAGCATGTGTTGCGAAATTCCTATTAAGCCCCTCTAATTTTAATGATAAATCAACTAATTTTTTTACTCTATTGTCGTCTTTAATTAATTTTTGGAGACGTGGCTCTGAATTAATACACTCTTGCAATTTCATAGGCCTAGATGGATCAAAAGGAATCATTTTACAAATAGAGTCTACAAATCCATATGGTAAACCAAGAACTCTGCCAACATCTCTAATAACCATCCGGGCTTTAAGTTTTCCAAAAGTAATTATATGAGCTACACTATTTTTATACCTCTTATTTAGATAATCAAAAACCAAATCTCTTTTTTCTTCACAAAAATCAATATCAAAATCTGGCATCGAGATTCTGTCAGGGTTTAAAAATCTTTCAAAAATAAGATTAAATTTTATTGGATCTATATCTGTTATAGATAAACACCAGGCAACTAAAGATCCTGCGCCAGATCCTCTTCCGGGTCCAACTGGGATATTATTGCTTTTTGACCATTTTATATAATCAGATACAATTAAAAAATAACTTGAATACTTCATTTGATTTATAATTAATATTTCGTGTTCTAATCGCTTCTTATAAACTTTAAATACATCGTCTTTTTTTTGAGAATTATTGATCACAACTAGATTATTACTAAATTTTTCTTCCAAACCTTTAATAGCTTGCTGTTCTAGAATTTTATCAGGTCCAACTTCTTTGCTTGAGGCAATTTTTGGCAACAATGGTTTTGAGTTATTTGCTTTAAAATTACATTTAAAAGGTAAGTAATAATTATTTTTTAATGCCTCAGGAAGGTCCGAAAATAATTTTATCATCTCAAAATTAGATTTTAGGTTGTGGTTGCTAGATAGTTTAAATCTTCTTTTATCGCTGATATAGGTTTTGTTTTTTATACACAATAATGCATCATGAGCTTCATACATGGATTCTTCTAAATAAAAAACTTCATGTGTAGCTATTATAGGTATTTTCAAAATGTGAGATAAATTTAAATTAAATAGTTCAAATTCTTTTTCGTTTGGGTCATTATGTCTTTGAATTTCAACATAAAAATCATTTTCAAAATTTTTATTTAATTTTTCATAAAGGTTACTTAAATCTTTTACTTTGTTTTTTTTGAAAAGATTCCCTGACAATGAATTTATAGATCCTGATAAAACAATTATACCTTCAGGTTTATCAAGTAGATTCTGGAGATCGCAATAAGGCAATAGATCATTTTTATTTTGCAAATAAGAATTTGATGATAACTCTAAAATTGTCTCATAACCTTTTTGATTTTTAGCTATTAATGGAATGATGCCAATTTCATCATTTAATTTAAAATTTATTTGCGTTCCAATTATAGGTTGAGTGCCAGATTTTGAAATTTCTTCCGAAAATTCCAAAGCTCCACATAAATTACTAGTATCTGACAATCCAATAGATTTAATTTTTTTTTCTTTACAAAAATTTTTTAAGTCATCTATTTTAATAGCACCTTCACAAATAGAATATTGCGTATGTATTTTGATATGATTAAAATCTTGATTATTTTCTTGCATTAATAGATTTTAGATTACCATTAATTAGCTGTAATCGACAATCAGCTAAATTAGCAAAATATCTATTATGAGTTGCATAAATAATTATTCTATTTTTAGATTTTAATTTAAATAACAATTTATAGAATTTTTTTGCATTATTATGATCCAGATTGCCTGATGGTTCGTCGGCTATAATAATATTTGGAGAATTAATTAAAGCCCTTCCAATAGCGATTCGTTGATTTTCTCCTCCTGACAGTTGCGAAGGAAAATGGTTGGATCTATTACTAAGCTTTAATTTTTTTAATATTTTTTTTGATAAATTAAAACTCTCATTTGAAGATTTACCATTTGCAATAGCAGCTATTGAAATATTTTCTAGTGCTGTAAAATCATTAAGGAGGTTCTTTTCTTGATAAATAATTCCATAGTTGCTTGATCTAATGGAATCATTTTTATCTTTTTCATTAAAATCTATTTTATAATTATGTATAAATAAATTTCCACTAGTAGGTCTATCTATTAAAGATAATATATTTAACAAAGTTGATTTACCTGAACCAGAAGGTCCAACCAAAGAATAAGTTTTTCCTTTTTTAAATTTATAATTGACATTTTTTAATACAATAACTTTTTTAAAGTTGTGATAATGCTTGTTTAGGTTTTTAATATATATAAAATTATTCATATTTTAGTGATTTTATAGTATCCATCCTTGATGCTTTAATTGCTGGGTATATTGAAACCAAACAAGTTATAAGAATTGAAAAAAAGCTTATTAAAATAATTGAAAAAGGCTCTATTTCGGATGGCATTTTACTTAAAAAATATATTTCTTCAGGAAATAAACTAATATTAAATAAACCACTAATTGCGGATCTTATAGTTTCGATATTTATTGAAAATATAATACCTGAAATAATTCCTGCTATTGTGGCTAGTGAACCTATTGAAAAACCTACTAAAAAAAATATTTTTGCTATGGATAGATTTTGAACACCTATAGATTTTAAAATTGCGATATCTCTTGTTTTATTTTTAACTAATATAGTCAATCCTGAAATAATATTAAATGCAGCTATTAAAATAATTAAAGATAAAATAATAAACATAACGTTTCTTTCTATTTTAAGTGCTGAAAAAAGAGATTTATTTAGATCTGCCCAGGTATTTATTAAATTATCATGAAACACGTCTTGAAATATTAATTTTTTAATTTCTATTTTTTTTGGGTCGTTTAAAAAAATTTCCAAGTACCTTTCATTTTTTTTAAAATCAAAAAAATCTTCTAAATCATTTAAGTTTAAGAATACTATATTTAGATTAAATTCATTAATTTCACTTTCAAAAATAGAGTCTATAATGAATGACTTTTGTTTAGGCAAGCTTCCAATAGGAGAAGTTATTGAGCTTGGAGATATCAAAGTTATTTTATCACCAATATCTAAATTTAATGTAAAACTTAGTTCTTTACCAATTGAAATATGATTATATGAAAGGACTTTGTTGCCATGAAAGTTATCATTTTTTATAACATTTAATTTTTTAAAATCATCTTTTAAATATCCTCTTAAAATTATACCTTTTGTATATGAGTTATGAATAATTACAGCTTCGCCGCTATTACTTAAAAAATAATTTTCTGAAATTTCTCTTATTTTTTTGTTGTTTAATTTTGATAAATCTACTTCATTTTGATATGAAAATATTTTTATGTGTGGATTAAAACCATTTATTTGATTAATTAATTCCGTTCTGAACCCATTCATAACCGACATTACAACAATAAGAACGGCCACTCCCAATGTAATTCCTATAAATGAAAAAGCTGAAATTATATTTATAAATCCATCCTTTTTTTTGGTAAATAGATATCTAATCGCTATTTTTCTTTCTAATAGAGTGATCAATTTGTTTTTTTATTTTTTATAGTTTTGATTATTTCTTCTAAAGAAATAAAAGAAGGATCTTTATTAATTTCTTTAAATTCAATTTTTTGCTCATTAAAATTTTTACCAACTATAATTTGAAAAGGTATTCCTAATAAATTAAATTTTTTAATTTTTGACGATAGATTTTCGTCCGTATCGTCAATTAAAACATCTATATTATTTTTTTTTAGATTATTATAAATATTGGTTGCTTTTTCTAAACTTGAGTTGTCATTTTTGTTTACAATTGGAAGTATGGAACAATCATAAGGTGAGACGGACATTGGCCATTTCATTATTTCATTTTTATCATCATATTTTGCCTCTATAATGGCGCCAACTAATCTTGAAACTCCAATTCCATATGATCCCATTTTAACAAATTCTTTTTTTCCATTATAATCAACACT
>MDSW01219492.1_pt1 | contig 16423 bp, 11 predicted proteins | sample 811171 | NCBI WGS metagenome assembly MDSW01 (sample SAMN05326641, study PRJNA326480) | marine metagenome | isolation source: seawater | place: Atlantic Ocean: North West | collected 2012
AAGACCGAGACCAATAAAATCGAGTGCTTTTCCTCGCTCCAATTCAATCATCCCACTAATGAGAATAAGTAGCCCTACAACTGCCAGCGCGAGCACGAATTGGACTGCCGGTAAAATGAGGCTCGAACGAAGACGTGATGTAGTTTCTACTCTATGACTGATTACGCGAGATAGCTCTTTTAGTGTTTCGACATCCTTACCGGTTTGATCACCAACAGCTACCATCCCCACGACTAACGGAGGGAACAGCCCCGTATAAGAAAGCGCGTCAGAAAGCATTTCTCCATTATCAAGACTACGCGTTCCAAGAGACAGGTGTGTTTGCCAACGAGCAGGCATTCGCTTGACTTCACTTGCCCAAGCTTTCCGCAAATCAATACCTGCCCGTAGTGTTATTGCCAATCGCCCAAGCAGATCTGCCTGCAACCGGGCTGGCAGTTGTCGGCTCACAAGTCGTCCTGTCGCTTTTTGGGGTAAACCATGCATGCTTTATTTTCGCCATAAGGGGTTAGAATGTCGACAAACAGGCGACCCCTGCTCACAAGGAGGTGCACATCTGGTAGAACCCATAGATCGTTTACTAAGTAAATGAATTACTGCCCCCACGACATTTTTGCACAAATCTACATTCATTATGACTGCCCAATGGGACACGGTCACGATCGTCGGAGTTGGCCTTATTGGAGGATCAGCTGGTCTTGCTCTCGCCAAACGAGGAGCCGCAAACAAAATTATAGGTGTCGGTCGGTCCGACAGTTCTTTAGCGGCCGCTAAAGAACTCGGTGCCATAAGCGAAGGTACCACAAACATCCGCGAAGGTGTGGCAGATGCTGACTTTGTTCTGGTGGCTACTCGGGTGAGTGTTATTGGAGATCAACTGGAAGAGATCGACGCATGTGTTCGCCCTGGCACACCCATCACAGATGCTGGCAGCACAAAACAGTCGATTGTTGATCGCTGGGAGCAGCGTCGCTCCTCTCGCACAGGCCAATTTGTTGGCAGCCATCCTCTTGCAGGAAGTCACCAACGTGGTCCACAAGCGGCAAACTCTACCCTTTTTGAAGGCAAACTAACGGTTCTTACTCCAGTGGAATCTACTCCGAAAGTAGACACTGAAGCCATCTCTGCTTTTTGGCAACAGATTGGTGCCCAGACATGTCTCCTTTCACCGTTGGAACACGACCAACTCCTTGCCTCTGCGAGCCACGCTCCTCATATTGTTGCTGCCGCATTAGCTACGGCAACACCTCGTGAAGCTCATCGTTTCACTGCTGGAGGCTGGCGAGATACCACCCGAATAGCAGCTGGTGATCCTGACCTGTGGGCTGACATATTGCTCGATAACGCCAAGGCCGTCACCGCCCAAATTGAAAATTTTACGGAAGTATCTGATCAATTGCGACACGCAATCGAAGAAGGCGACCGGTCCACGCTCATCAAATTATTAACTCTCGCTAAGGAAAGCCGTGATGCTCTGGGAAGTTGATGTCCATGACCGTCAGAACGATACTACTGCTCAAGACCTCGTTACCGCTGGAAACGATCTCGGTTTTGACATTCACTCTGCTCATGCTGCTAATGGGTGGCTTATTGAGGGAGATTTGGACTTCGATGAAGTTCGAAGAATAGGAACACGCCTCTTCACAGATTCCGTAACAGAAGTCTGCAGGGTGGCGAAAGTCGGAGAAGAGGAATTGGTTTCAATACCGCCCGGCGCAGAAGAGGCTCATAATCTCATTTTGCATGTCCTCCCAAAACCTGGCGTGACTGATCCCGCAGCAGAAAGTGCCAAAGAAGCAATGGCCCTGCTTGGAGTGAATGCCACCGCAGTTCGGAGTCTTAAGAAATACTGGGTGCCCGCGGAATGCATGACATCAGAACAAGTTGCAGAGATTGCATGGAAACGACTTGCCAGCGAAGCCATTCATGAAGTCATTATTGGCCCACTTACGCTTTCAAGGCTGAGTGGCGGCAGTAGGTGGAAACTGAAACGTGAGCATGTGCGACTTAATGGACTGAATGATTCCGAACTTGAAGAACTGAGCCGCAAACAGTGCCTCGCACTCACAGCAAAAGAATTGCATGCAGTACGAGATCACTTTAATAGCCTCGGCCGAGAACCATTCGAGATAGAACTTGAAACAATCGCCCAGACATGGAGTGAGCATTGTTGCCATAAAACTCTTGGAAGTCCTGTAGACCATATCGGACCTGACGGTGAGTCTCGCTATGACAACTTACTTAAAGAGACAGTTTTTGCATCAACGGAGACCATCCGAGAGCAACTTGGTCCAGACGACTGGTGTGTAAGTGTATTCAGTGATAATTCTGGCGTTGTTCGCTTTGATGGCGATCACGATATCTGTGTCAAAGTCGAGACCCATAATCATCCTTCTGCTATCGAACCATACGGAGGTGCTGCGACCGGTCTGGGAGGTGTGATCCGGGATGTGCTTGGCACTGGGCATGGTGCAAAGCCACTTGCAAATCTAGATGTTTTCTGTGTCGCTCCTTTGGACACACCAGCTAAAGCAATTCCGCCTGGTATTATTCCACCAAAAAAATTACTTCATGGAGTTGTTGCTGGTGTACGCGATTATGGCAACCGAATGGGTATCCCAACCATTGCTGGGGCTGTGGCATTCCACCCAGGGTACCTTGGAAATCCTCTTGTTTTCTGTGGCACGGTGGGGCTCATGCCCCGTGATTCTGCGGATGGCCGTGTTGAACCTGGTGATCTCGTAGTTGTTGCTGGTGGCAGAACAGGCCGTGATGGCATCCACGGCGCAACGTTTTCCAGCATCGAGCTTTCAAGTGAGAGTGAAAGTCAATCGGGCGGATCAGTGCAAATCGGTCACGCTATCCACGAAAAAACGGTCACGGATTTTGTGTTGGCCGCATCTGAAGAACATCTTTTTCATGCCATTACAGACTGTGGGGCAGGAGGGCTATCGAGTGCCGTCGGAGAAATGGGGGCTGAACTAGGAGCCGAAGTAGATCTGGAAAAGGTACCCTTGAAGTACGACGGTCTCTCAGCCACCGAGGTATGGATTTCAGAAGCGCAAGAGCGAATGGTACTCGCGGTCTCTCCTGCAGAATGGCCTCGTCTTGCGGAAGTTGCCCGACTAGAAGGCGTTGAAGCAACTCCTATCGGTACATTTACGGGAAATGGCCAACTGGTCCTTCGGTGGGACGGTGAACGTGTTGGTGACCTCAATTGTCATTTTCTCCACGAGGGCCGGCCAAGAGAGCGTCTCCAATCCATATTTACACCACCACGACATCTCCCCGTGTGCTGGTCACTAAAAGATGAAAACTTTGAAACGGTTCTACTTGAATTACTTCGGTCCGAAGATGTAGCAAGTAAGGAATGGATCATTCGGCAGTACGATCACGAAGTTCAGGGGAAAAGTGTTCTTAAGCCATTAATGGGACCAATGGGGGGACCAGCTGATGCTACCGTGATACGCGGAGTATTGGGCCGACCAAGAGGCATTCTGATCGGCGTTGGGATTCGGCACCATCTTGGAACCATTAATCCGTTTGAGATGGCTGTTGGTGGTATTGTGGAAGCTGTTTCAAACTGTATTGCATCCGGGGCTGACCCAGAGCGAATTGCGTTGCTTGATAATTTCTGTTGGGGTGACTGCCGTCGACCAGATTCACTTGGAACACTGGTGGAAGCATGTCGTGGTTGTTATGAAGCAGCAGTGACTCTTCAAGCTCCATTTGTAAGTGGTAAAGATAGCCTCAACAACGTCTTTACCTGGAAAGACGACACAGGTGTCCTCAAAGAGCAATCAATACCACCAACATTGCTTGCCACAGCAATCGGTCAGATAAATGATGTGAGTTTGTGCGTTTCATCAGATTTTAAACGAGCAGGCAATCGAATTGCTATTGTTGGGATTTCAACATCGGAACTTGGTGGTAGTCAACTTGCTGTTAGTGGCCGGGTAACGGGTGGTGACATCCCCAAAGTAAATTTCAAAAATTGCCAGAATGCTTTCAAGAGCATCTACGGATTAAACCAGCAGCAACTCATCGCATCGTGTCACGATCTATCTGATGGAGGGCTTGGGGTAGCTCTAGCTGAGATGGCTATAGGCGGCGGCTTAGGCGCTGACATAAACCTGGCAAAGGTACCGATCGATGATACTGGAAACCTTGCTAAACCCGATGAACTCATGAGTTTACTACGCGTCGCATGTACTGAAACGCCTGGACGATTCTTGATAGAAGTCAAGGAAGAGAACGCGTCTGAAGTAGACAGAATACTTCACGGGAGCACGTGGTCGTGGATTGGAAGTGTCACGAACGACAGTTTGCTTACAATTCGCTGTGGTGAAGATTCAATTGTTAGCCAAACATTGGTTTACAAACTTGCAACCGCATGGCGGGAGCAAAGTACTGCTCAAACACACGGCAAGTCTTAAGGAAAAACTACATGCTTTCCCCTCGCGCTCTCATTCTTCGTGGACCGGGTACGAATTGTGACCAAGAAACCGCTTATGCCTTTGAACGTGCCGGTGGTCATACGAAACGCATACACGTTCAGGCACTCGCTGAATCCCCTTCTCTTCTGGATGATTTTCAAATTTTTTGTATCCCCGGTGGCTTTTCATATGGTGATGATATTGCCAGCGGACGAATATTAGCGATTGAATTGACCGAACGTCTCGGTGATACACTCCGTCGCTTTCATGAGAGAGGTGGACTAATTCTTGGAATTTGCAATGGATTCCAAGTACTCTTGCAAACGGGACTGCTTACTCCCGATTCTGCCCCTAACAAACAAGTCGCCACGCTTGCACAAAATGCCTCCGAGAGATTCATTGATTGCTGGGTACGATTACAAGCCACCCCAGGGAACTGTGTCTTTCTTCGTGGACTGGACCACTTTGAATTGCCTGTTGCCCACGCCGAGGGACGCTTCACCACTGCTGACAAAACATTCCTCCAGCACCTCGACTCACGTGGCCAATTTGTACTTCACTATGCCGAGAGCAGTGATGGGCAGCAGACCAACCCAAATGGATCCGAGCAAAACGTAGCTGGCATGTGTGATCCAACAGGCCGAATCTTCGGCCTCATGCCACACCCAGAACGCTTCATTGACGCGACACAGCACCCTGCCTGGGTGGGCCGAATGGACCCTCATGCTGATGGTGCTGGCTTAACATTTTTCCGCAATGCACTGCGTGTAATAGGAAAAGATTTAGGTTGACCTCGAACGGCTGTTCTTCCTACTCTCTTCTCCCCAACTGGTTCCTTCCCTCAATCTCCTGCTGTTGGACGCGTCATGGATTCTCGGAGTCACACTTCCGTTGTCTATCTACGACTTCTGACAACTTTCGTATTCATAATTCTATTTACCAGTGGTTGCCAAACACCGTTTGGTAATAGTTTTCTCACACCAGCAACAACTGAAGATCTTGAGGAACAATTCAGTGGTGTTTCAGATCTGTCGGCTTCTAGCAGTCATCTTGAAACCATCCCTCTTGAGTTTACCTTCTTACGCTATGCTGAAGAAGATATCGAACTTGGTGATGAACTATGGAACGTTATTGATGAACAATATATACCAACAAGTCTTCGCCATCGTCTCAATGGAAACGGCATCCGTGCTGGTGTTATTCGCGGTGATATCCCTGCCGCATTAGCTAAACGATTTTCTACTACGTTTGATACTACTCAAGGCGAAGCTGACGACAGTCCGTTAGCGGCTGACAGAACTGTTGTAAAACGTGTGATTCAAACACTTCCAGGTCGTACAAACGAAATCGTTTCAACTCCACGCCTTGAAGAACTCATCCTCTTAGAGCACGACAGTCGGTCGACTGTCGATACTGTGTCGGGCCAAACCTTCAGAGATGCCAGCGCAATATTTGACGTCCGAGCGACACCGTCCGCTGATGGAGGGATCGAAATCGAACTCATACCGCTTATTCGTCACGGGCCTATCGAGCGCAACTGGACTGGAGATGACGGTGCCTTTCGTCTCGAAGCCGGTCAACGTAAAACCGTTATGAACAAGCTGGAATTGAAACTACACCTACCAGCAGACGGCATACTCGTTCTTTCGTCTGTTGGCCCTCCCTCATCCGGACTGGGCGATGCTTTCTTTCGTGACCCTCAAGGTCGACACGAAGGACGCCGGCTCCTAGCCATACGATCAATGACACGAACAGTTGACCCTATGTTTTCTGAAAGTTCAGTGATCCATTCTAGAAACTGACAAAATGGGCAGTTTTGGAGGTCCAACGGGCTTTCTTTCTGGTGGATTGGTTCGAACGTGACATTTATGCCGATATCAGTTCATAAGCGGCTTTTTATTTCGTCGGTCAAAGACCCGTATGAGATGTGTCTCTCTGACTGACGCTGTATTCCAAGAGTTCTGGTGACCAAAAACACTACGGCCCACAAGGCAAAGCAATGAGTAGCAACGGTACAAAAAAACCTATGAACAAAACGCTTCAGCGACCCAAAGCAAGTACCGTTTTCGCTGCTGCTTTCCTCGCCGGTGCAGCTGCTGCAGTTGGTGTCAATCGTGCTTTGGATGTCCACATTGCCCAAAACGTACCTCAGGTAGAGAGTGAATCTATTTTCGTTGCTCTTCGATCGTTGCCGAAAGGTTCGCCTGTCACAATCTACGACGTAGCTCTCCGTGATTGGCCGGTTGCCATGCTTCCGACAACTGCATTACGGTCTGATGCCACGTTTGATGGAGTAGTGCTTCGTCACCCCCTTCGTGAGGGTCAGCCCGTTCTTTCTCTTCAACTTGCGAAAAGCACCTCTGCACAACAGCAGCAAATTGCATCTGTAACGCAGGCAACACGAAGAACAAACCAACCACAAAGAACAGCTGCCCCTGCTTTTATTCCCTACAATGCTGCACCGCCAATTCCAGCGACATTAGCCTCTGCGCAAAAGCAGATGGCCGAACATGCTGCAAAAGATTTAAAAACACCGATGCCGGCCCAAAAGCAATCAGAGTCAGACAGTCAACCAGAGGTTCAAAAGAACACGTCGATGGAAGACGTCGTATCCGTCGAGGCAACCCCGGCTTTAGAACAATCAAAGGGTATTCAAGGCACGCTTCCTGAACCACTTCAAAAGGAAGAAGATGAGCGTACCGGAGACGATCTTGTGCTCTCCGATAAAACAGTTTCAGACGAAGTGGACCAGAGTACAGAACCACTCCCCCAAGTGCTTCCATCTGCTTCCGAGGATATAGCAATGGAGTCGGCCAAAGTGGTCGAAGAAAAAGGTGATGGCATTGAAAATTTAGTGGAAGAAAATTCTGTAAAAACGACAGGAGAAGAACCTGCTTCCACGCCAGGCATTCAGCCTCATGACAGTCCACTGACTCAAACAGCTAAGGCCGGTGATAAAAAAGCCGAGGCCGTATCAGAAGTCGTGGTAACAGAAGTAGACGCTCTCTCAACACCGACTGAGGAAAAGGATGCTGTAAAGCAAGAGGCCACTCCCGAGCAGTCACTCGCAACAACACCTGATGCCACTACTTCTCAACAACCTGACATGGTTTCAACAAGTAACGATAGTGGGAATGCTTTAGATACTGAAGTCCCTACTTCGAAGAAGCCGACTCTGGCTCCACCATCAGTAGAACCAGTAGACATAACCCAGTCGATTCTTGCTGAGGCAGAAACTCGAAAGAACGCGGCGCAAGACGCCCAACAGAAGACGTCTGTTGCTGCCTTGCCACCAAAGCTTTCACCAACAGTTGCACCAGTTACATCTACTGAAGGAGGGTCGGCAACAACAAAAGCAAGTCCAAAAACAATGAGATATCTCGTTGTTCCGGAGCGAATTGCAGTTCAGGTTGATCAGGCTTTCACTACCCCACAGCAAGTGACGCCACCTGCTCGTCCAGTCAAAGCAGCCCCCCCTGTCCAAGGCAATAATGTTCAGCCACTGCCAAAAACAACAGCGGCACGAACGAGATCATCGCAACAGACTGTTCTTCAAAAACGCCCGTCGCCAAAAGCATCTGTTCCTTCTCAATCCCGGCAACTGCAGGCCACAGCAGGAAATGCACCACGCTCACAACGAAACGCAAATAGGGAAAGTTCAAGTCAGGTAGCCTCTCGTGAACCGGACAAAGGCACGTCAAAAGAACCTTTTCTACGATCATTTTTTCCGAAAATTTCAGCTGGCCTTAGTGCCGTGGGGCAAGAATGGCGAGGGTTTCGAGATGGCACAGAAACCCTGGAAGAGGATCCGAACAGCAGGCAGGCAAAGCAGAATGAGTCAAGACAGCAGCGATCTGCTTCACGCCCTCAACAGGCAAGATAATAAGAAGAGCTATCGTTCATCGGGATGAACGGACGAGTCCGGAAATACCAATAAGTCCGCAGACCACTCCAACGCCGCTCAAAAGTAAAAGCACCCAGGAAGCCCCCTGCTTTAGATATGTCTGCTGAGCGTATCGTTTTTCAACAACCCACTGGGGACGCTCTACTGTCGCTTTGGAAAAATGGTTTTTCCACGCATCGTAGATCTCAGCATTCGTTTTTGTTGCCATTTGCTTACGAATGGCTGCGGCTTGGACCGGTGATTGTGTTGGTAAACGAAGCCAGACACCGGCTGCCATAAATACGAGAAATGCCACGAATCCAAGAAGCACAAGGGCTTTCGAGCTATTCCACGCTGGGTGCGAACCAGCGTCAGGTTCTTCGACCAGTGGGAGCCTTGATAGTTCACCGAATTTCGGTACTGCAAGGCGATTACCGCACCCACTACAGAAAATCTCCCCACCGGCTTGCCCAGCACGAACGGGCACCATTTCACCGCACTGACAGGTTAATTGATATTCTTTCACCGGCGAGAAACCTTTGAATGTGCCCGAAGATTCACCACTGTCCTACTGTTTTACCATCGCTCGTCGCACGACCGCTACTTTGTGCGCGGTTTGCCATGAGAAAAACTCGCTTTTCAATCTCTAGGACTGCATAATCATTTGTCTGCGACGTCAATCAGACCTCCAAAACCCTGTCTTGGCAACCCTTCACTTCCCCTCTTCGAGAGCAACGAGACATTCGCCAGAAAGATCAACCACCCTCTTGAAGACACATTTTTAACGAACCATTCCTCTCCAGATCTTGTTTTGACGGCTGATTCAGCCATCAAACTGCGTTTTTTTTGCCCCATCCACCCAAACTCTTCCAATTTTTCAGAAAATTGAATTTTTTCCCCACTGGACATGGTCGCCACTTGAATCACACTGTCCACCACGCGAATGATGTTCAGGGAAGGTCGAAAGACACGCCCACCGGATAATGCCCTCAAACCAACGCTCAATACGATAAAATGTTTTCTGCAAACCCTCTGATTTTGACCTTACGACACCGCTATCTATCTCCCGCCGATTGTTGTTCCTTTCACCGTTTTATTCCCATTAGCCCATTCATTCCATCCGTTTCTTGAGCTACCGTCTGGTATCTCGTGAAATGACAACTAGGATTTGGTTACTTTCCGTTTTTCAGTTGTTGGAAATTAAAGGAGTTCTGACTTGTACGATTCGCTCTTGGACGAACTTGAAGATGATGTTGTTGCCCGCCCCAGAGAGGTTGAGGAACTTGGTGATAAGGTTGCTGAGGCTGAAGAAGCAGAAGCAATTCTTGACCATGGTTCTGCAGAATCGGATTTGAGCACTCCGGATGATGGCAATCAAATTAACGCTTCCGGCCAGTCCTCTTCACCAGCTAAAGTCGGTGGAGCAGTTGATGAAAATGAAGCTGAGGACGCACTTGCCGAGCAAATAGAAAATTGGTCAGACGACCCCGTCCGTATGTACCTGACACAGATGGGAGAAATCCCTCTTCTTACCAGGGCCCAAGAGATCTATCTTGCTCGACAGATTGAAACAACGCGAGCACAGTTTCGTGCAAAACTTCTGGAATGTGAATACGTATGCCTGAACGCCTACAAGGTTCTGAGTCGTGTCCACCGGGGTGAACTTCCTTTTGATCGCACAGTACAAGTTTCAGTAACTGATCGTTTAGAAAAAGAACAAATTCTTGGACGACTCCCTCATAATCTTCAGACTCTTGAGGTATTGATTGGTCAGAATAAAGCCGATTACCGCATAGCTCTTTCGAAACGTGCCCGAACGACCGAGCGTCGTAAAGCATGGGGTCGATTAGGACGCCGACGTAAACGCTGTGTTCGCTTGATCGAAGAACTCGGCTTGCGTACCCAACGCATAGAAACCATGATCCCAACTCTCAATGGATTTATCCGTCGTCTGAGAGAACTCAAAATCAAAATAGATGCCCACAAAAGAACCAAACAGCCAGCATCGAACAGGCAAAACCTCGTTGACGAATACCGAGCAATTCTTAAAGCGTGCCAAGAAACACCACGTAGCCTGAAGCGGCGCATGAAGGAGATAAATGAAATTTTTGCTCGATACCAACGTGCGAAAAGAGGGCTTTCTGAAGGTAATCTGCGGCTTGTCGTGTCGATAGCGAAAAAATATCGGAATCGTGGCCTTTCGTTTCTTGACTTGATCCAAGAAGGAAATGCTGGCTTGATGCGCGCCGTTGACAAGTTTGAATATCGGCGTGGATTTAAGTTCTGCACATATGCCACGTGGTGGATTCGGCAGGCAATTACAAGAGCCGTCGCGGACCAGAGCCGTACTATTCGAATTCCTGTCCACATGGTTGAAACGATGAGCCGTGTCCGAAATGTGGCTCGTCAACTTCTACAGGAATATGGTCGCGAACCAACCATTGAAGAAATAGCCGCTCGAGCCGGAACACCGGTTGATGAGACTCGTCGTGTAACAGCAATGAGTCGTTACCCAATCAGTCTGGATCGGCCTGTTGGCAACAGTGAAGACAGTCACTTCGGCGACTTACTTCCTGATACTGGCGCAGAGAATCCCGCTGTTGGTGCTGCCCAAGAAATGCTTCGTAATCGTATCTCAAAAGTCCTCAAGAGCCTTTCGTATCGTGAGCGAGAAATCATTAAACTCCGATACGGTCTCGGTGATGGCTATAGCTACACGCTCGAAGAAGTTGGTCATATTTTCAAGGTAACGCGAGAGCGCATCCGCCAAATCGAAGCGAAGGCAGTTCGCAAGCTTCAAGCACCTGCTCGAAGCGAAGAACTCTCGGGCTTCATAGACTGAAGAATCAGCCAGATGACGAATGTCTGATCGACATTCAAACTGATGTGCGTCACCGTTTGTCTCAGCAGCGGCTTCAGTCATGAAGGTTGTACGCTGAGATTTGCAGGGGACGTTATAACGGCATAACTGGTTACCACAATGGAGTTTTCAATGTTTCGTATACTTGCTGCTTTCTCATTCGCTATGACTACAGTTCTTGGGTTCGCTGCTGAGCCTACTGTTTCATTTCCAAAAACAACGATCGATATCGGTATGGTGGTCCGTGACATTGATGCCTCTGTTGCATTTTATACTGAGGGTATCGGCTTTCAGCAGGCAGAGGGGTTTCAGGTAGATTCTGACCTTGCCAATGCTGCCGGTCTCACTGACAACAAACCGCTCGATGTCCGAGTACTCGTTTTGGGGAATGATAAAGCAGCAACAAAGCTAAAGCTGATGCAGATTGCTGGAACATCACCACGATTCGGTGACACTGCCTTTATTCACTCTCACACTGGATTTCGCTATTTGACAATCATTGTTGCGGACACGCCGGCATTACTCAGTCGTCTGAAGAAGCTTGGCGTAGAACCTCTTGCACAGTCTCCCGTTACACTTCCTGAAAATCTTGTTCCTGGAATGTCTCTGACGTGCGTGAAAGATCCGGATGGGAATATTGTTGAACTTATAGGACCTGCACCCAAGTAATTGGAAACCTGGTTAACGTACTGGAATAACTTCAGCACGTTCGAGCCAAACAAGAACTTGCTGGGCGAGCACCTGTGGACTATTTACAGTAGATTCGACCGTGATTTCTGCACTTTCTGGCTCTTCATAAGGGTCATCGATACCAGTGAATCCCTTAATTTCACCAGCACGGGCTTTTTTGTACAGCCCTTTTGGATCACGGCTCTCACAGATGTCTAAGGGCGCTTTGACATATACCTCGATAAAGTCTGCCTCTGGTAACATTTTTCGTACTGCTTCACGATCACTACGATAGGGACTAATAAATGCTGTGAGCGTAATAATTCCAGCCTGAGTAAAGAGTTCTGCAACCGCTCCGACCCGACGAATATTCTCCTTACGGTCTTCTGCTCCAAAGCCAAGGCCAAATCGCTTCGCGAACGGCTGACCGTGAATTGTTTCAAGAAGGTTGGGAGATGCATTCAGACCATGACGCACATTGTCTCCATCGAGAATGAAACTGCGATGGCCGCGAGCATGCAACTGCTTGTCAACTTCATTAGCAAGAGTGCTTTTTCCAGATCCTGATAAGCCGGTAAACCAAATGACACAGCCCCGGTGGCCTGCACTACGTTCACGTTGATTCCGACTAATTGTGGCTGTATGCCACCGAACATCAACCTCTTCGGTGCCGTTGTTCTGTTTGCCGCGAGGGCCTTCTACTGGTTTATTCAATTCAATTTCCTCACCTGCTAACTCAATTTTTTGCTGAAGTTTGCTCCCTACCACCCTCCCAGCACGACAACCTTCCGAAATTGACCTACTGATCCGTCCGGTTTTATCCGTTCAATAACCACAGCAATTTCTTCACCTGATTTATGCTCACCAATAATACGAGTACAGGCTCCAAAATCACTGATTGCCGTTCCGTTGATTTCCGTAATGACATCTTGCGGCAACAATCCTGCTTTCTCTGCTGAAGAACCCGGTTGAATACCTGCAATAACGCACTGCCCCTGTAAAGGCATTCCGGCAATGCCTAGCTTACCACCTTTTCGGATATCAATTTCAGTCTCTTTGAGCCGTTGCTTCAGTTGTTTGATCGCATCGTCTGAAAGACCAGTACCGAATAGATCAAGACGCTCGATACCCCGTAGCCTGCCAAGGGTTACGGCATCTCTTTGCGCAAGTTGAAGGCCAAACAAACTGACGTGAACAACTTTTTGCAGCCGTGTCACTAATTTCAATGTGCGACTGTCGCCCTTCCAGTCTTCAGCAATTTCAACACGCAGTCCGGAAGGACCGGCCTCACTAAATATTGCTCCAAGTTCTTCAAGCTTCTTTCGCGCAGAAACAGCTTGCGCAGCATCAAAAAAATCAAGAGCTACTTCTGCCTGCTGAGCCATCGCCAAGCTGCCTTGCTCTGCGATTGATTCAAGGGCAGCTTCGGCTTTATTTGACAATTGAGAATCATCCTGCCGAAGCATTGCGCGGAGAGCATCAACTGCTCGTGCAGCAACCTCAGGGTCATTTCCTCGGGCTGCATGCACCAACTGATCGACAGCGATTACACCCATTGCAGCGAGCTGCCTTGAGGCAGCTTCTCGATCGGCATATTGACTTGCACCGAGTTGAGCAATTGCTCGCGACACACGTTCGTCTTGCTCAGAACCGTCAACCGCCTGCAGGACCAGTACTGTCAATAAAACAAGTACAACTTGGGGAGCTAATCGAATCATGCAATCGTTCCACTCGTCAAAAAACACCTATGAGACAAAAACGCTTGCCTGACGTCTCTACAAATATATCAGCCTGAGACTGTCAAACCTTATCCCTTTCTGGCAGGGTACACTTCAGTACAGCCAATCGACGCCAACAAGGCTACCTGCATCTATGAATTTACCAATTATTCAAACAAATACGCCAACAGCTCCGCCACTGCCAATGCACCCAAAAGATGTCATTGCCAGGGGGTGGGATAGCGTGGATATCGTTTTTGTTACAGGGGACGCCTACGTAGACCACCCTAGCTTTGCCAATGGCCTCCTTGCCAGACTCTTGGAATCGGAGGGGTTTCGTATTGCCGTACTCGCTCAACCAAACTGGCAAAATTGCCATGATTGGAGACAGTTCGGTCGACCGAATCTCTTCTTTGCCATCTCTGCTGGCAATATGGACTCCATGATTAATCATTACACCGCAAACCGTAAAGTTCGAAATGACGACGCTTATTCACCAGATGGTGAAATTGGACTGCGCCCTGACAGAGCAACCTTAGCGTATTGCCAACGTTCACGAGAGGCATTCCCTGGTGTTCCCATTATTGCCGGTGGAGTCGAAGCAAGCTTAAGGCGCATCGCTCATTACGACTACTGGAGCGACACGGTGCGTCGCTCGATTCTCCTCGATTCAAAAGCTGACATGCTTGCCTTTGGCATGGGCGAACGAACAATCCTTGATATTGCAAGGGGTTTTGCCGATGGAAAAACAGTTCAAGAGATGAGAACACTCCGAGGAGTTGCCTATCGCCTTGGAGCAAGTGAGTCCGTTTCTATCGATGATAGCACTCGCGAACTTCCGGCGTATGAAGTAACCAAGGTTGATCATGACGCATTTTGTGAGATGACTCGAATAAGTCATCTTGAGACAAATCCTCATAACGCCAAAAGGCTTGTACAGCGACATGGGCGAGAAGCCGTAGTCATTAATCCTCCGGCTTTGCCGCTTGAAGAACACGAAATGGATCGTGTCTACGCACTACCATTCACTCGTCGCCCTCATCCACAATATGGCACAAAACGAATCCCAGCATTTGAAGTTGTTGAAAACAGCATTCAAATCATGCGAGGTTGCTTTGGAGGCTGTACATTTTGCTCCATAACAGCCCATGAAGGTCGAATTATTCAGAGTCGTTCAAAGCAGTCAATTCTTTCTGAGGTAAAACAACTCGCAAGCCAACCTGATTTCAAGGGCACGGTTTCCGACATTGGTGGCCCAACAGCCAACATGTACAAAATGCGTTGTATTCGACCAGATGTCGAAGCAAAGTGCCGCAGACTATCGTGCGTCCATCCCACAGTTTGCAAACTTCTTGGAACTGACCATGGGCCTCTGAAAGAAGTCATGCGGGAAACCCGATCGATTCCCGGCGTAAAAAGGGTGCTCGTCGCGAGCGGTGTTCGAATGGATTTAGCGCGTCGCGACCCGGAGTATCTGCGGGAATTGGCCGAACACCATGTAGGTGGGCATCTAAAAGTTGCACCTGAGCACACCGACCCAAATGTACTCGACCTCATGAAAAAGCCTCCTGCTACTGACTACGTTGAGTTTGACAAGGCTTTCCGTGCGGCAAGTCGTCGAGTAGGCAAACGTCAATACACAGTCCCCTACTTTATTGCGAGTCATCCTGGGAGCGGACTGAATGAAATGATCGACTTGGCACTTTTCTTGAAACGGAATGGATACCGACCTGACCAGGTCCAAGATTTCATCCCCAGCCCTTTCGACATTGCGGCCTGCATGTATCACACAGGCCGTGACCCAATGACAGGAAAGCCTGTCACTGTCACGAAAGGTTTGCGAAATCGCAGAATGCAGAAAGCGTTACTTCAATTTTTTAAACCAGAGAATTATTTCGAAGTGCGAAAAGCGCTTGAACATGTAGGGAGACAAGATCTGATTGGTTCTGGTTGCGACAGTTTGATCCCAGATCGACCACCCCAAGAGGCTCTCGATAAAAAAAGGCGAGAGGCCAACCAATCATTTTCAGAACAAAAGTCTGGTGATCACATTCGCGGACTGAGAAAAACAAAGAAAAAACAACGTGCCAGAGTGTCCCGGTCACACAAAACTATTGGGTACAGGCCTAAGCGGTCAGGAAATGGATAACTCCTTTACATTTCCACCCTGTCCAAAAAAAACAGCTTGATCTCCACATGTCGCCTGCAATCATATACCGCGTGGAATCCGAATGGCAGGGCAAATGAAATGAGGGAACTCAAATGACACGGTTAATTCTCGTCACTCTTATAACGGCAACGAGCCTTGGCATCTCAGTATTCTGTCGTTCTGCAGAAGCAATCAGCCCTAGAAATCCATACCGATCCTTTAATTTGGGTGGCGTGAACTATGGTTCAATGCGTTGGGAGCGTACGCATCGCCAAGGACGAAGTAGTTGGCCGAAGAACAAGTCTGCTCGACGACCGCAGGTACGTGGAGACAGGACCATGATGATTGGCGGCATTTCCAGTGGTGCCCTCTTACAACGCGGTGAATCCAGTAATCGGGTGCATCAGAGCGATGTAACAATAAAGTCATCTCGCTGATTCTGTCTCGCCCGCATCACTCGGTGAATCATCTTGATAAATCCTATACTTCTTTGTTACGAGAGCGCCTCCTCGTTCAAGAGTTCGCTTCGAAAGATGATTGCTTTCTAAAACCCAAGAAAACTCCACTTCCTTCATACCCCAGTTGTAAAGTCGCGGCACAAGAGCGGCGTGCAGAACCAGACCGACTCCCCAAGCTTGATACTCCGGAACGACATTCGTACTGATTGCTCTCATTCTTTTGATAGCTGACTTATTCCATAGTAATTTC
>MDSW01205152.1_pt1 | contig 16420 bp, 16 predicted proteins | sample 811171 | NCBI WGS metagenome assembly MDSW01 (sample SAMN05326641, study PRJNA326480) | marine metagenome | isolation source: seawater | place: Atlantic Ocean: North West | collected 2012
TAATAACTTTTGAACATTGGCGATCCTAAAAATTGCCGCTAACATGCGTTAAAACTTACTTAACTAAAATAAGCTAGATTAGAGATGGAAATTATAAATAATAATAAACTCGGTATTCAAGGTCACTGTGAACCAGATTTCTTCCCAGTGCTAACAGCGTTAGAAAAAAATTTTTCTGAACATGGTGAAACCGGAAGTGCAGTATGTATATATCACAAAGGTAAGAATGTAGTTGATCTTTGGGGTGGTTATCAGGATGCAGCGCAAACATCTCCATGGCATAAAAACACAATGTGCATTTTTTACTCAATCGCAAAAAGCCTTTGCGCACTTTCAGTTCATATATTAGCAGATCGTGGTCAAATTGATTTAGATGACCCAGTAGCAAAATATTGGCCTGAATTTGCCCAAAAAGGGAAAGACACAGTCAAAATTCGTCATATAATATCTCATTATTGCGGAGTTTGTTTCAACGATGAGGCAGATCCAGGTGATATTTTTGATTATGAAAAAATGATCCATAATCTTGAGATTCAAGAACTTGCATGGAAGCCCGGAACTAAAGGCGCATATAATACAGTTAACATAGGTTTTTTAGCAGGTGAGGTAGTTCGTCGAGTTAGTGGCAAGACTATACGTCAGTTTATCCATGAAAATATATGTCAACCATTAAATGCCGATTATAAAATCGGCGTAGACAAAGATGATCTCGAGCGTATAGCTGATATTTTACCTAACCCCTCTGGTTTTTCCATGGGAGGCGAGGCAAGACCTGGCTCCCCATTAGCTAGAGCATGGCAAGCGATGCCAAAACCTTTTGATGTAGCAATACAAAATGGGAATAAATTTCGAATGGCTGGCATCCCATCTTTCGGAGGTTTTGGAACTGCACGTGCAATGGCTAAAATTTATGGAGCGCTTGCCAATGGTGGTACACTCGATAATGTTAAAATACTTTCAGAAAAAGCTTTAACTCGTGCAACCACTGTGCAGTGGGAAGATATTTCCGATGGCACCACAGGGCAACCAATGCGCATGACAATGGGGTTTTGGAAAAATACTGGAAAATTAAAAAATATGGGACAAAGCAAAGAAGCATTCGGACATTCAGGTTCAGGGGGTGCTCGCGCTCTCGCTGACCCTAAACACAATATAGCTCTAGCTTATCTAACTAATCTTCAGAGCGAAAGGCTTGGTTCGGGAGTGAGGACTGAAACAATAGTTCAAGCTACATTTGATAATTTATAGGTAATATTATTAGGGTTCAAAATCTAGGCCAACATCCCAGTTTTTAACGCTATGCGTAAGCCAACCAAGTGAAATCAGATCGACACCTGTTGCCGCTACTTCGGTCACTTTTTCAGGTGTAATTCCGCCAGATGCTTCAGTGAGAACCCGACCATCTACAATTGAAACGGCATCTGCGAGAATGCTTGGTGTCATGTTATCAAGAAGTACAGCATCAACTCCTAAATCTAATACTTCTTGCAATTGAGCTAAAGTATCCACCTCAACTTCTAATTTAACCATATGCCCAAGACGCTTTCTAACGCTTTCTACTGCATTGCTTATTCCTCCAGCGATCAAACGATGATTATCCTTGATCAAAATACCATCGCCCAGGCCAAATCTATGGTTTACACCTCCTCCAGCGCGTACAGAATACTTGTCCAGCAATCTAAGTCCAGGAGCTGTTTTCCTAGTGCAAACTATTCGCGCTTTATAATTTTTGACTGTCAAAGAAAGATTACGCGTCATGGTTGAAATGCCCGACATTCTTCCCAGAAGGTTAAGGGCAGTGCGTTCACCACTCAGTAGTACTCTCGCGGAACCCGATATTAAAGCTATCGTTTCACCAGCGGGAATATCTTGTCCATCTATATATTTTCTATCTATAGAAATGTCGTTATCTAGAGCAGTAAAAACAGAAAGTGCTACCTCAAGTCCAGCTAAACAACCCTCACTTCTTGATACGATTCTGGCCACAGCTTTGCTATCTACAGCAACAATGGCGTCTGTAGTAACATCGCCCGCTTCCCCAAAATCCTCATTTAGAGCGCGCTTTATAATAGGCGCATAATTAAGCGGATAAAGAGGAGGTAGCTTGTTTTTTTGTTTCATTGCTATAGTCCTCTTGAAGACCAAAAGGGTCTTCAAAGTCTTTTAGTTTTAAATATTGTCTTGTATTTTCTTCTATTTCTTGTTCAGGAAAATCTAAGCGATAATGAGCGCCTCGGCTTTCACTTCTACCTAAAGCTGCTTTTGTAACCAAACATCCAGCTAAAGTTAAATTTCTAAGCTCTCCCCAGCTTCGTATAACATCTAGAGTACAGTTTAATTTTCCAGCCTGACTTTCAATATGGTTTATCTTTAACGCAAGATTCTTATGGGCTTTATAGGCTAACCTCATACCTCTGAAATCTCGACATAACCCTACATTTTCATACATATTTTTTCGAAGACTATTAGTTAGAAGATTTACTTCCTCATTTGAAACAGATATTTCAGGTATGTTAGGTATTTCAATGTCTATATTCAAATTATGAGGTGATTTTCGTTTTTTTATATCTTCTGCTACCCGGCACCCAAAAACTAAACCCTCCAAAAGAGAGTTACTTGCCAAACGATTGGCGCCATGAACACCTGTTGCTGCAACCTCCCCGCAAGCCCACAGCCCTTTAATAGAAGTTCTACCCAATCTATCTGATACGATTCCTCCCATATGATAATGCGCTGCGGGTGCGACAGGAATTAACTCATTAAATGGATCGAAACCTGCCTTTCTACAAATTTCAATAACTGTAGGAAATCTTTTCTCAGAGGTTTCATCAAAGATAGATCTTAAATCTAGAAAAGCACCTTTACTATTCTGTAATCTTTGCCAAATGGAACGTGCCACCACATCTCGCGGAGCAAGTTCAGCATCAAGATGCTCACCAGGCATAAACCGTCTACCAGTTTCATCCACTAACGTAGCTCCCTCGCCTCTAAGAGCCTCAGTTAACAAAGGCATCGGTAAATTATCTTTAATATTTGGATTAGCCAAAGCAGTTGGATGAAACTGTACAAACTCTAAATCAGCGACTTCCGCACCTGCACGGTAGGCCATCGCTAAACCATCTGCAGTAGCTTCTAGAGGGTTAGTAGTTCTTTGATAAAGTTGTCCCAGTCCTCCCGTTGCCATAACAATAAATGAGGACCTTAAGAATATCCAACCATGTGGCTCTTGATAAACAAGAACTCCACCTATATGTCCATTTTTTACTTTTAATTCCCAAGCAAATGTAGATGGTTTTACACTTATAGATGGTTTTTTATATACAGCATCGGCTAACCAATTATGTATATGTATTCCCGTAGAATCCCCACCTGAATGAACTATTCTTCTGTTTTTATGCGCTGCTTCCCGACCAAGTTGTATATCACCTTTTAGATTTCGGTCGAACGGTGCCCCAGCTTCAATTAGCTTTTTTAATCTGTCTACACCATCTTGTGTTAATATATCTACTATGGCTTTATCATTTAATCCGGCTCCAGCATTTAGCGTATCTTTTGCATGTTCTTCTGGGGAATCATCATCACCAATTGCAGCTGCAATTCCTCCTTGAGCCCATGCAGTCGAGCCCCCTGTAAGGCTTTGTGTCTTTGTTACCAAAGTGACTTTTCGTGGATATAATTGTAGGGCTGCAACCATACCAGCTATCCCTGAACCAACAACTATCACTTCTGAATTTTCTATTATAGGTATCTGTGGACCGAAAGGCCTGATAAGTGTCATGGCTTTAAAATATTCGTTAGCTAAAGGCTAGCATACGCTCCACGGCAACACGGGCTCGTTCAGCAACCGAGCTATCTACTTCAATTTTAGGAGACATATTGGTCAATGAATCCAAAATTTTAGGTAGCGTAATTAGTTTCATATGCGGACATAAATTACAGGGCCGTATGAACTCAACATTAGGATGCTCTATTGCAACATTATCACTCATAGAACACTCGGTTACCAGTAAAACACGTCCCGGCTGAGCATCTCCAACATAATTAATCATATGAGCAGTTGAACCAACAAAGTCGGCTTCATTCAAAACATCCTCCGGGCATTCAGGATGAGCAACTATAACTATATCTTTAAATTGAGTGCGATAATCACGAAGCTCTTTGCCAGTAAAACGTTCATGAACCTCGCAGCTACCTTCCCAGTAAATAACTTCGACATCTGTCTGGCTCCCAATATAACGAGCTAAGTATTGGTCCGGCAAACAAATTACACGATCTACTCCCAAAGACTCAACAATTTTTACAGCATTACCGGACGTGCAGCATATGTCTGACTCAGCCTTCACTTCAGCCGATGTATTTACATATGTCACAACAGGAACTCCCGGATATTTTTCTCTCAGTAGCTGGATATCTTTAGCAGTAATAGATGATGCTAGTGAGCAACCAGCTTTCATGTCGGGCATTAATACGGTTTTTTCTGGGCTGAGAAGTTTTGCAGTTTCTGCCATAAAGTGTACACCTGCCAGAACTATCACATCAGCATCTGTTTCAGAAGCCTTTCTGGCTAAAGCAAGTGAGTCACCAACTATATCAGCAACACCATGAAAAATCTCTGGTGTCATATAATTATGAGCTAAGATAACGGCATTACGTTCAGCCTTGAGACGGTTAATTGCCTCAACATACGGCGCATGAATAGGCCATTCAAACTCGGGAATTACTGACTTTAAAAGTTCGTAAACTGGCTTTGTTGCCAACGCAATTTCCGGAGTATACTCCAGTTCCGCAGTATTACTCATCTTTGGATCCCCAAAAAGTAAATATTACACAAATATGCTCAATATGAGTATATTTGTGTAATGCTCCCATAGAGGCTATGAGCGAGTCAAGATAAATACTTCCAGTAAAAGGAATAACCATAGTTAATTACCCTATTGTCCGTAATGAGGGCAATCCCACACCAGAAACTGGACGCTCACTTAAAACCTCTCTACGAAAACGAAACAGTTCTGCTGGTCGTCCGCGACTTTGAATGTCACGCTGACCTGTAGGCTCAACTAGTCCTCCATTCACAACAAGACGTCGAAAATTTTGTTTATGTAGCCTCACACCACCAAGAGCTTCCACTACGAGCTGTAAATTTAGAAGAGTAAAAGTTGATGGTAACAAATCAAAAACTACAGGACGATATTTTAACTTGCCTCGGACCCGACCTATGGCTGTCGCCAAAACCCGTCTATTATCTAAAGCCATAGTTGTCCCTAAAAACTTAGCAGTTTCTATTGCTTCAGAAGCTACCTGAGGTTCAGAAAGGCCAGATATTGCCGCACGTATTTTAGCATCACGTATCGCCTCACCTATCATACCAGCTTCATATAATAATTCATAACGTTCTAAAACTCGATCAAAATCCCAAGAGGCAGTGCCCGTACCAAAAGCAATCGAAAGCCGTTCTTGTGTAGATTCACGTTCATTTTTTTCATCTATATTTTTCGCCCATAGTTGAAGCTTTGGACGAATTATTTCATCTACAACCTTAGGCCGTCCCTCGCGCCAATCTTCCCATGGGAAAAAATCGTAACAGTTTTGCCACTCAGCCTCGCCAGCCCCTGACAAAGGAACTTGACGAACTAATGCAATATACCCAACAGAAACCAAACGTGGACCACCTGCTTGTTCTCTTGGATCGCGATGTCGATCGGCAAATGTATAAAGTTGTTCTACATATCCCAGCCCAAGTCCTGTCTGCTGTTCAACCCATTTATGTAAACCCAACTCAAGTGTTCTGTGTTGACTTGGATCAAAAGGACCAAATGGAAGAGTAACCGGACTATCCTCATATGAATCTGCTTCCCCACGCTGAGCTGGTGTTGCTAATGAGTGAGCAGCTCGTTGAACTATGAGAATACGAGGAACTTCATCTGTAACTGCAACTATTATTGCATTAAGACCTATAACCGCTGATTGATCAGCATTTTTAATCGGCATAACAACCAGATAATCTAGCCCGACTTTTTACTAAAGCTAAAACACTATCAATCAAAGGCGTTGCCACCCCAGCCAAACGGGCCAACTCTTGTACTGAACTGACTATTGCATCTATTTCCATTGGCCTGCCGAGCTCGAGGTCCTGAAGCATAGAGGTTTTATGATTCCCAACCTCACGAGCTCCAGCGATACGTTTATCTACATCAACAGCAAAACGAACTCCTAGCGCTTCTCCTACTGCCTGCGCCTCAACCATAAGATCTCGAATGACTTTATGCACTCCTGGATTATCTATCATTTGTGCCAAAGTTCCTCCGGTAAGCGCACTTACAGGATTCAAACTGACATTACCCCAAAGCTTTATCCATATCTCATCACGAATTCTAGGCCTAACCGGCGCACGAAAATTAGCCTGCGCTAATATTGATGATAATTCTTTTACTCTTTCGGTTTTTTCTCCACTCGGTTCACCTAAGCTTAACCTATTTCCGTATTCGTGCACTATCACACCCGGCTTAATAATTTTTGCAGCAGGGTATACCACACAGCCTATAACTCTATCTGGACCAATAAAGTCCCACTGTCTTCCCCCAGGGTCTACGGTGGACAACCTTGTCCCCTTAAGCGACCCATCGTAGTTATAAAAATACCACCAGGGCACACCATTTTGAGCAGTTACGACTGCTGTCTGTGGTCCAAACAAAGGTTTCATTTGATCAGAAATTAAAGCTGCTGAATGTGCCTTCAATGTTATAATTACATAATCTTGTGGGCCCAATTCATCGGGGTTTTCAACACACTTAATTTGAAATACTTTTTCCTCACCATCTTTTATTAGTGTCAAGCCTCTAGAACGAATTGCCTTTAAATGTGGGCCACGAGCAATGCATGTAATTTCGACTGCATCTGTCATTGCCAACTGTGCTGCTATGTAACCACCTATAGCGCCAGCCCCATATATACAAATCTTCATGAATTCTCCTAGAAATACCTATACGCCAAGCTTTTCATGTAATCCAATTCGTTGAAGTTTTCCTGTTGCACCTTTAGGAATTTCATCAATAAATATTACCTTTCTCGGCACCTTAAAGTCAGCCAACCTTTTTGCTGCGAATCCACGTACTTCTTGTTCGTTTAGCTCGAATCCCTCTTTTAGTACAATTGCAACCCCGACTTCTTCACCTAACTTTTCATGGGGATAGGCAAAAGTAACCACCTGATCAATAGCTTCATGATCAAGTATAACTTCATCTACTTCACGGGGAGATATTTTCTCACCTCCTCGATTTATAATCTCTTTTAACCGTCCAGTTATTTGTAAATAACCCGATTCGTCCATTATCCCTTGATCACCTGTGCGAAACCAACCCTTAATAAAAGCTTCTGAATTAGCAACAGGGTTATTATCATAGCCTAGAGTTACATTATCACCCCTTATAACTATCTCTCCCACCTTACCAGAAGGCAGTAAATTGTTTTCATTATCCATTATAGCCACCTCTGGTCCAGCAGCAATACCAACAGAACCCGGCCTGCGTTCAGCCGGTGGCAGGGGGTTAGAAGCCATTTGATGAGCGGCCTCAGTCATACCATAAGATTCAATAACTGGACAAACAAACACTCTTTCAAGTTCCGCCATTACCTGAGGCGGCAAAGAGGAAGAAGAGGAACGAATAAAACGCAAGCGCATGTGATCTATAACATCACTGTTACGTTTAGCCCTTGATAAAATAGCCTGGTGCATAGTAGGTACGGCCGTATACCAAGTGGGCACCACCTCTTTAAACCAGCCGTATACTTTCAATGCATTAAACCCGGGAGAACAATAAATACTGCTACCTGCAGATAAACTCGACAGAACCGCAGCAATAAGCCCATGAATATGAAATAATGGCATTATATTTAAACCTACGTCCTTAGCTGTAAGACCTAAAACACCAGCTATATTGCAAGCAGAGGTGCAAATATTTTTTTGACTAAGAGGCACAATTTTAGGACGAGAAGTAGTTCCTGAGGTATGTAGCACCAGGCCTATATCTTCAGAGTTAGCATATTCAATTGAATCGTCCTTGATATTCTCAATGGTCTCTGCACCAGAAATAGTAAAATTTCCAGCGGGACCAGTTTGATCAAAATCAATTTCGTAAACTGGTATATTAAGGCCCTCGGCAACCTTAATGGATGGAGATTGACTATCAGCTTCTACTAGAAGAGCCTTTGCATTTAAATCTTCTAGATAAAAACGATACTCATCCTCTCTATAAGCTGGGTTTAGAGGAGCTGCAGTTGCTCCCGCAGCAACTGATATAAATGCAGAAGCCATCTCTGGCCCGTTAGGCAGCACAATAGCAACTCTTTGATTGCGATATATTCCTAGCTTTCTAAGAGCTTGTACAGTATTTGCCATTAATACTCTTAACTCTGAATACATCATTGGCGTACGGCCTATTGAGCCAATCGCTACATCATGATCAGAGCCAACTTTAATAATTTCCATAAGGGTGTGTGAGGTCATAATTTTACATTCCATTAAACATGACAATTTAGCGTTGCCTTATTTAATATACTTCTGATAGCTACCGATTAACAAATTGATAAGTCAATTACACAAAATATGCAAAAGATTCAGCTGCAATGATCTTTGTGGAGATTGTTTAAATTTTATTATAAAATAGTTCATATTAGTGATGCGTTATAGTTTTAAAAAATGATAATTATCTCTTTCTATAATGGATTACTGGACTTGCTTCCCGGCCAGGGCTATATCGATTAATATTAATTTAAATTCAAGCATAAAATTATACATGATAGAATACTTGTATTTAAAAATAATTTTAAGATGAAGGAATAAGAGTCATGAATGAAGTAGTTATTACAGGCGCAACACGCACACCAGTTGGCTCTTTCAATGGATCCTTATCCAGTCTTAGCGCTGCTGACTTAGGAGCAATAGCTATATTAGAAGCATTAAAACGGTCAAACGTTGATGCAAAGGATGTAGATGAGGTTGTTTTAGGTCAAGTTCTTACTGCGGCAACAGGAATGAATCCAGCCCGCCAAGCATTGCTTTCAGCAGGTATTCCTGATGATAGAACTGCTTATCTGGTTAATCAGGTTTGTGGCTCAGGACTGCGCTCAGTTGCACAGGCATTTCAAGCAATAAAAGTTGGTGACTCTAACATCGTAGTTGCAGGTGGACAGGAAAGTATGAGCCAAGCACCTCATGCCACCCATATGCGTAATGGAACAAAAATGGGTGATACTAAACTCTTTGATACAATGATAAAGGACGGACTATGGTGTTCCTTAATGGGCTACCACATGGGTAATACAGCTGAAAATATAGCGCAAAAATGGCAAATCACTAGAGATGAACAAGACGAGTTTGCCGCTAACTCCCAGCAAAAAGCTGAAGCAGCACAGAAAGCAGGTAAATTTGATGATGAAATTATACCGGTTTCTATTAAAACACGTAAAGGTGATGTTTTGTGTGCTATAGATGAATATCCCAGGTCAGGTACTACAATAGAAACTCTTTCTAAATTGTCCCCCGCTTTTGATAGGGAAGGAACGGTTACTGCTGGTAATGCTTCAGGTATTAATGATGGAGCAGCAGCTTTAGTATTAATGAGTTTAGAAGAAGCAGAGAAACGACAAATTACCCCTCTCGCGCGGATAGCTTCCTGGGCAACTGCAGGTGTAGATCCAGCCGTGATGGGCAGTGGACCAATACCAGCAAGCCAAAAAGCCCTAGAAAGGGCTGGGTGGAAAATTGAAGATGTAGAATTAATCGAAGCTAATGAAGCGTTTGCAGCTCAGGCAATAGCTGTTAACAGAGACCTTGGGTGGGATCCTGAATTAGTTAATGTAAACGGTGGAGCAATTGCAATTGGGCACCCAATTGGTGCATCAGGTGGTCGTATATTAGTAACACTTTTACATGAAATGAACCGACGTAAGGCTAAAAAGGGCTTGGCCACTCTATGTATTGGAGGCGGTATGGGTATAGCAATGTGTGTTGAGTGTGATTAAGCCTATATTGATTATTCTAAGCTTATGCATAAATCTTATTTGTTAAATAACCATAAAGACTATCTGGTGAAATCCACGAAAAAAGATGAAAATATATGCTGGAGTTAATAACAAATCCTGCAGCTTGGGCCAGCTTGGCCACCCTTACTTTGCTAGAAATTATCCTAGGGGTGGACAATATCATATTCCTATCCATCGTTACCTCACGGCTTCCCAAAAAACTGCAGCCTAAAGCTCGTAGAATTGGCCTAATCATTGCACTCTTAGGGCGTATTTTGCTCCTTTTAACATTAAGTTGGATTATTGGGTTAACTGTTCCAATTTTCGATATAGCCAGCATAGTAATATCCTGGCGTGATATAATATTATTTGTTGGTGGAATATTTCTTATCTACAAAGCTTCTGTTGAAATATATCAAATGGTTGTCTGCCGAGATAATAATCAAGGAAAACCAGGTGCTGCAATGTTTGCGTATGTTTTGGCACAAATATTTGTTTTAGATTTAGTGTTTTCTCTAGACTCGGTTCTAACAGCTATAGGAGTTGCCGAACATATTGAAATTATGATTACCGCTATTGTTATTGCAATAGGAGTAATGATGATAGCAGCCGAACCAATTAGTGCATTTGTTCAAAAACACTCTACGGTAAAAATGCTTGCACTTTCTTTTCTAGTCTTAGTTGGAATCACATTGGTAGCTGACGCTGTTGATTTACATATACCGAGAGGTTTTTTATACCTGAGCATCGCATTTGCCACTTCTGTGGAAGTCTTAAACCTAATCGTTCGTCACCGGGCATCAAAAAAAACGGCTAAAGTGCCTTGAATAAAACGCAGCTAGAGCAACCCATAATAGCAGTTGGAATAGTTACATTTAAAGATGATAAAATTCTTATGATCCGCAGAGGCAAACCTCCACGTGAAGGGCAATGGAGCATACCTGGTGGTAAACAGAAGTTAGGGGAGACCTGGAGGGCTGCAGCCGCTAGAGAAGTAAAAGAAGAAACAGGAATAGACATAGAGGTATTAGGGCTAATCGACGTAGTTGATGCTATTATTTATGACGAACAAACACCTCAATCTAAGGAGAGGCCATTAACAAATAATATTGATAATAAATCAATTAGTTTTCATTATACCCTAGTTGACTGCGCGGCAGAGTGGCTAAGCGGAACAGTAAATGCGGGAAGCGATGCTGCTCATGCTGAATGGCTATCTCTTTCGCAAATTAAAAAGCTAGACTTATGGTCAGAAACCCTTCGTATTATTAATGAAGCAATTAAGATGCGTAAAAAAGCTCACAAAAATTAGCTTTTTTTGAACTAGCAATTAAAGGTTATAGGTTTTTTAAGAACTTTTGGTCTAGTGACTCCGCAATCTGAACTGCATTAAGAGCTGCACCTTTACGCAAGTTATCAGAAACCACCCACAGATTTAAGCCATTATCAACTGTCGGATCATCTCGCACACGACTTACATAAACCATGTCCTCACCAGCTGATTCGACTGGAGTCACGTAACCTTCATCTGCCCGATGATCAATTAAGGAAACACCCTTAGCGTTTTTTAGGGTTTTACGAGCTAACTCGGTTGTAATTTCTCTTTCACACTCTAAATTAACCGCTTCTGCATGACCAATAAAAACTGGAACCCTAACACAAGTAGCAGTCAAATTAATTTTGGGGTCAAGAATCTTTTTTGTCTCGGAAACCATTTTCCATTCTTCTTTAGTTGATCCATCATCCATAAAGATATCGATCTGAGGTATAACGTTAAACGCTATTTGCTTAGTGAAGTGTTTTTTCTCAACAGGGTCATTTACATATATTGCTCGTGTCTGATTGAAAAGTTCATCCATAGCCTCTTTACCTGCACCAGATGTCGACTGGTAAGTAGAAACAACAACTCGTCTTAATACAAATTCATCATGCAAGGGTTTCAAAGCAACAACTAACTGAATAGTGGAACAGTTAGGATTAGAAATAATATTACGTTTTTTATAGTTAGCTATATCATCCGCATTTACTTCAGGTACGACCAAAGGAATATCCGATTCCATACGGAAATGAGAAGTATTATCTATGACAATACACCCTGCTGCTGCTGCTCGCGGAGCGTGAATAGCTGATACCTTTGCCCCGGGAGAAAATAGGGCAATATCTGTTTCCGAGAAATCATACTCATCTAGAGAAAAAACTTCTAACGGCTCGTTTTCTCCAAATGATACTTTTCGCCCCACCGAGCGTTCACTGGCCAGAGCCACTACTTCATCAACAGGAAAATTACGTTCATATAGCGTTTGTAGTATTTCTCTACCCACATTTCCTGTGGCGCCCACAACGGCAACCTTATAGCCCATATCTCTATTCCGGTAATTTAAAAAGAAGCAATATAATTAAATTTAATAAGGATCACTTAAGCGCAATAAATAGTTTTTGCAATATCTCATTTATTAAATCCGACATAATTTTCAAGTTATACATGTCTAATATGACTTAATATATATTTTCTCTTAATTGAAATTAAATATTTTTATGACGTTTCGACCAATAGAATAATTTAACTTCATTCACTCTACAAAAGGGTATTTATGTTTTATTAGGTTTTACGCAAATAAAACTATCATATTTCATTGCACCAAAATATTTTCCCTCAATCACCCGTCTATCGATTTCATTTTTAAGTGCTGTTGCTAATTCACGGCCAATTATACCCTCTGAAAATAGTCCGTCAGCACCTCGACGAAACCAGTTGGCAGTAGTTGCAGGTTTTTCGGTTTCAATAAAATTAAAGCTGCGTGATTTACCAAGAATAAAACCAGCAGAATTTAAAATATTTGGTAAGCTTCTCATTAACCAGGCGTGATTTACAGAATGCTCAATAAAAGAATCAGCACAAACTTGCAACGGATCTCTATCTCCAATAGCAGCTGACATAGTAGAGAAATCGCCATCGCATATTGCTAAAGTACCACCGGGCTGAAGCAACCTATAAAATTCGGTAATCACTGAATCTGGCTTTGCCACATGAGTTAGCAATGTATGGGCAACAATTACATTAAATGATTCCTCTTTAAATGGAAGAGAATCACCACTAGCTTCAACAAAGGATAAACCCTTAATTCCATGACTTAACTCTCGCGCACGTGCAAGCAAATATTTAGCCTGATCAGCTCCTATTACTTCTATTACTTCAGGCAGTTTTATGAGTGTCCGTGACTGCGCACCAGTTCCACAACCTACATCCAGCACTCTCGAATTATCTGGAAAGTTAATATCATTAAGATAAGTGTTAAGTATCTTAATTTGTTGAGGCAAGGCAGCCCGTATTTCTAGGCCATTAGCTATTTCAGCTAATAAAGTTGGATCAGCCTCATTAATATTTAAATACACATCAGGCAAAATTTATCTCTTTTTTTGCTTTAAACGAAATCAAAGTAAATGAAAAAATTAAGGTCTTATTTTCTTAGACTATCACTTGCTTGTTCTAGGGCTGTTTGAATAATAAGATTGGCTTTAAATTTTAATGCAGTTATATGATTCGATTCTTTCGGGTCGAATTTATAATCACTTGCCAAAGAACTATTACATTTATTTATTTTATTATCAGTTTTTTTTTCTTCCACCGCCTGAGCTGGAAGTGGCATGACTATCACATTAATAACCAAAATAAAAAAAACAACTTTATAGAGAGCATTAATAAATAGATTCTTCATTTATAATATTTTCTCTTTAATTCTAGGTCTTGTTATCGCAGAAGGTCAATCTACCGTTCGATCAAGTTCTGATAATAGTTTAGTACCCATCTCTTCTGTCGACACTAAATGACATCCACTTTGCATTATATCACTAGTGCGATAACCTTCGTTAAGAACATTCTGAACTACGGTTTCCACTCGATCTGCATCGTCACCTAAATCAAATGAGTACCTTAGCATCATTGCAAAGCTTAACAACATGGCCAATGGATTTGCTTTTCCTTCACCGGCAATATCCGGAGCAGACCCGTGAACTGGTTCATACATTGCATGGCGTTTTCCCGTTATTGGATCTGGATTACCTAAACTTGCCGATGGTAACATGCCAAGTGAGCCAGTCATCATTGCAGCCTCATCAGACAGGATATCACCAAATAAATTATCAGTTACAATTACATCAAACTGATGAGGATCGCGCAACAACTGCATCGCGCAATTATCAGCTAAAATATGCTGAAATTCTACATCTGGATACTCTTCCTTGGCCACTCTTGCAGAAATTTTTCTCCAGAATACGCCTGTTTCCATAACGTTAGATTTTTCAGCACAATGCACCAAGTTTTTTCTTTTACGAGCTAATTCAAATGCGACACGAATAACTCTTACGACCTCTTCTTCATTATAAGCCTGCGTATCAACGACTCTTACTGAACCATCCTCTAATGTTTGTTCACCTCTTGGTTGTCCAAAATAGACACCAGATGTGAGTTCACGTAAAATCATTATATCTAAGCCTTTTACAACTTCTGGCTTGAGAGTAGAGGCATCTATCATTGCATCTAGAACAATAGCCGGACGTAAATTGGCAAATAAATCTAGGTCTTTACGCAACCTGAGCAGTCCAGCTTCTGGCCTATGCTCGCGTGGCACATCATCCCATTTTGGTCCACCCACCGCACCGAAAAGAACTGCATCTGTTGAAAGGGCTATCTCCATAGTTTGATCTCTAATGGATACGCCATGTGCATCAAAACAAGCTCCCCCTGCAAGATCTTCTTTAACATCAAACCTAACGCTACCCTTTTTATCGAACCATCCAATAACTCGCTGGACTTGCTCCATAACCTCTGGACCGATTCCATCACCAGGAAGAACTAATACACTTCTATTGGCCGCCATGCTTGCCTCATTATTGTAAACTTAGTTAATACAGATATTTAATAATAAGTATTACCAAAATTTATGTGGTTGAATATAACCAAGGTTGAGTTAATTGCTGTTTATCTTCAAATTCAGATATATTTGTATCTTTCTGCATAGTTAAACCAATGTCATCCAAACCTTCTAGTAGACATTCCTTTAGGAAGGTATCAATTTCAAAGTCATATGACACTCCATTTGGAGCATTGATTTTCTGGTTTTCTAAATCAACTGTTAATTCAGGATTCTCAGCATCACCTGCAACAGCCATGAGCTCATCAACATGCTCTGGGGAAAGCTTTATCAATAACATGCCATTTTTAAAGCTATTATTATAAAAAATATCTGCATATGAAGATGATATTACTACTTGAATACCAAAATCCTGTAATGCCCAAGGAGCATGCTCCCTTGAAGAACCACAACCAAAGTTAGGACCAGCTACAATTATTTTAGATGCAGTATAAGGCTCGCGATCTAGAATAAATTCTCCAGTATTTTTTCCATCAGTGTCAGTTCGCAACTCATGAAATAATCCTTCTGCTAAACCCGTCCTCTCGATGGTTTTTAAAAATTGCTTTGGAATAATTTTATCAGTATCAACATTTACCATTGGTATTGGTGCCGCAACACCTGTAACCTTTTTAAATTTATCCATTACTACTTCCTTCTATCTCTTTAGAACTAGACTTTTTACAATCATGTCATGCACTGTCTGTTTTTTTTTGGTAAATGCGGAAATCAAAAAACCAATTAAAAAAGTAAATATTGTTAAGTATTTAAGCCAATATCTAATACTAGCCCTACTAAACGCAAGACGGTCTCCATCCATATCAGTTACGTATATACCAATAAAAAGTTTTCCAATGGTCGCTTGAGCTAAAGAACTTTCCATGACTGCAAAATAAATCCAAGCGGCAAATATAGAGGTTAGCTCAAATAATCGAAAAATAAGGAAGTCGTCTCCAGTGTGCGAAGGAGAAGTAATACTTACGCCATAAACCAAACTAAGAATCCACACCAATATTAACAGTATACCGGCATCTATAATAGAAGACACCAACCTTAGCCAAAAACCTGCATAACGAAAATCTATTCCAGCATATTTTTCAGCCATATATATGTTTACTCACCAGATAGGTCTCTGACGTCAATCAGTCGCCCTGAAACAGCTGCTGCTGCAGCCATGGCTGGACTAACTAAGTGTGTAAGTCCTCCTCGGCCTTGTCTGCCCTCAAAATTACGATTTGAAGTAGACGCACAACGCTCACCGGGTTCAAGGCGATCAGCATTCATAGCAAGACACATTGAACAGCCAGGTTCGCGCCAATCAAATCCAGCTTCAACAAATATTTTATCTAAACCTTCTTCCTCTGCTTGCGCTTTTACTAAACCAGAGCCTGGAACAATCATAGCATGTACACTAGCAGCCACCTTGCGCCCCTCCGCTACTCTTGCTGCTTCCCTTAGGTCCTCTATGCGTCCGTTGGTACAAGAGCCTA
>MDSW01045093.1_pt1 | contig 16418 bp, 14 predicted proteins | sample 811171 | NCBI WGS metagenome assembly MDSW01 (sample SAMN05326641, study PRJNA326480) | marine metagenome | isolation source: seawater | place: Atlantic Ocean: North West | collected 2012
CGTCGGCATAATTAAACTCCCAGCGCGGGGTGGAGCAGTTTGGTAGCTCGTCGGGCTCATAACCCGAAGGTCGCAGGTTCAAATCCTGCCCCCGCCACTCATATAACCCGATCAGGCAGTCTCGGTCGGGTTCCTTTATGCTCTCTTTTCTGTTTTTCATCCAAAGCTGTCCAGAACAGCAGTAAAGTCACTATCCCAGATTGTGGTAGGTTGATTGAAGTCGCTGTGGGTTACAATAGTAAAGCACAGGAGCAGTTTGGTAGCTCGTCGGGCTGATAACCCGAAGATGCAGGTTGAATCCTGCACCGTACTAGAGTTTAATAATCAATGTGATCAGACCATGAGTGAAAAAATACATTCTTCTACTAAGAATTCCTTTGTTATGAGTCTCTTAAAGATAGGGGCTTTTGCAGTATTAGTGCTTCTTTGGTTTATGTATCTTCGCTCTAACCATCCGACTTACTGGAAGAGCATTCATTCTCAAATTATCGCTCCATTTCAGAGGTGGCCAAGAGAACTAACCTCATTTGGCTCATATGGGGCTTATATCTATTCAATTGGCGCTGTCTTAATAGTTGACTTCATAGTGCTTAAAAAAAATAGTGCCTTAGCGAGAATAGCTAGCTTTCGTCCAAGTATTCGCTTAGATCTAATACTTGGAGCTATAGCGATTCTAGGTTTCGCTTGGGTTATTCCGGGAATTGTTACAGCTGGATTTTCAGCGATACTCCCTAGGTTCTTTTCAAAATGGAAAATTGACTTAATCGCCGATATCCCTTCGGACTTTCTTAAACTTCTTGTCTATTTTGTTGCTGTAGATTTTCTTGTTTACTGGCATCATCGTGCCTTGCATAAGTTCCAGCCCTTATGGGAATTTCATGCGTTTCATCACTCAGCAACGTCATTTACTATATTTACGGGTAACAGAGTTCACCCGATGGAATTTATCCTCAAGATACCTATGGTGGTAGTTCCAATGCTGTTTTTCGGTGCCGCTCCCGGCGTACTAGTGAATATTTGGTATATCAGGAGAATTTTCGATATGGCCCAGCATTCATATGTCCCTTTCACTTACGGATGGTTAGGGAAATGGGTAGTGTTTTCTCCAATCGGACACAGGATTCACCATTCGACTCAGGTGGAACATTTTGACTCAAATTTTGGTGATATCTTCCCGATTTGGGACCATATCTTTGGAACGTGGTATTCAGGAGATGAGATAAATGAGAAGATCGGAATACCGGAAAATGAGTTTAACAAAGATGGTGTCGTGGCCGATTTATATCGACCTTTCAAGAAAACTATTCCTATTTTATAACTCAACCAAGGTTTTTACTTTGGAAATCTACCGAGGACAAATCGCATTATTAAAAAAAGGCTTCTAAATCTTAAAGGGTCCTTTAGAACAAATCCCAAACGAGCAAATGGTGCGACTCGGCCAAAAACTTCTTGAAATACCATCGACCGCACCTTTGTATCCTCCATAGTCCCGAATTTAGTTCCAGATGAATCCGAAGGGTGTATAGCCACTACTACAGGAATGAACTCACAAATTAGACCGTTAGCACATGCGTCGGAAATAAAAATATACTCGTCTCCAAGATAGTTTTCTGTACCAGCACCAAAGCTTTCATTGAACTTGATAGATTTTTCTCGGAATGACTTTGTTCTAATCGCTATTTCGTAAGTTGCAGCTTTGGCAGCGTTAAACCGGCTTAATCGTCTTTTCCCTTTGAAGTATCTCTTTCTTAAATGCGAATTTTCGTCAATCGCCTGTCCAAGGATTAAATCAACATTATTATTTTTTGCAAAATAATCGATTATCGAAGTCATACCTTCTTGACTCCATTCCATATCATCATCTCCAAAAAACAGAATTTCACCTGTAGCTGCAGCGAGGATCTGATTTCTACTTTGAGCAGCCCCGATCGATTCTAAGTGAATCAATTTAATATCTTCCCTATGTGGTATTTCGGTAAATCCTCCTTGGACAGCGATAAGAATTTCAGTGTTTTTTCTTCGAGGAGGTAGTTGTATTTCCCCTACGTGATCTACAAGGCTTGAATATCCAATGGTTATAGACGGGTCACTCACTGTAGACTCTCGCCCTAGCAAATCGCATTAAACCTGATGAAAACCCTGAATAGATTTGACCGACCATCCGAATAGCAATAAATAGAACGAAGGCCTTAGCCGGATCTACGTAATCTTTTGCGTAGAGAAAAATAAGGATTCCGAAAAGAAAGATTAAGCCGGCGGAAGAGGCCAGAGATCCTATTTCACCCGCAATAATTCGTGTTCTCACCTTTTCTGCATTTGTTACAGGTTCTTTTATTAACTGTTTATGTCGGAAATTGTACTGCGATTCGAATTGCTGACTTAGGCGGTATGAAAGGACCTGGAAGACTCCGACTCCGATAAGAAGATTGCAAATTCCAAAGATAGGTGAGAAGTAGAAAAGTATCGCAGATAGAACAATCAACCTCCCACACATTGAAAGCAAGGTAGTTAATTCCATTGCTGTTGCCCATCGCCAGGAATCAGATGCTCGGTCTTTTTTCTCTTGATTATTGAAAGATTGTTCAAAAACTCTTAGTTTGTAATGTTCTTTTGCAAAATTTGCTAATCGAAGTACAGCAAAGGAAAGCAGGAATATACAGGAGAGGAATATTAGGCTACCTGAGCTTCTAGGTTTATCGGGCAAGATCAAAAGAGAGAAGAAGTGGGCCATCAGAAGCTCAGAAATCGAAATAAATATAGCTAAGCCGATGACTCCAATGATCATTCTGACTTCTTTACGTGATGGGAATAGGTTGTTAGTTGTTTTAATTAGTTCGGTAACGATAATTTTCATCTAAGTCCCTGCTTCAAAATAGTATCGATACTTTCAAGAAGGCGGTTTTCTATCTCGTCTTTTTTTGCTTCACTAATTCGCTCGGTTTGTCGCGTTCTTTCTAGTTCCAAAGAGTTGAGGTCCCTTTGTATTACGGCTGGATGTAATTCTCCAAATCCTACTCCAAGTGAATAATCTGAGTACTTTAATCCCGACCCGGAGACACTGCTTTCTAGCCCTTCAAATGTTATTAATGAACAGGGTATCCCGTATGATTGGCAGACTATGTAGACGTGCATTGCACTTGTAACAACCTCATCGTATTTCGATAGCTCTAGAAGGAAGTTATGAATTCTTTCTGGATGAGAAATAAGTAAACTTAATTCATCAAAATTTTCTGGAAGAACTAGCGGAACACCCCGATGATTGATATGTCGGACAAGGGCGATACGACCATTTGTTTTGTCTCGCATAAGAGGTATTACCCTCGAGATAAGAATCGCTGGGTCCCCAAAAGATGTCACTTTTGGCCCTCCACAATCTTTAAGGAATTTAGCAGTTATCGGCCCCCTTACAGAAAGAAATTTTGCTTGTGTCTCTATTCCATGATCGTAACTTGATATTCCAGTTCCTGTGACTACGGAATTAGCCTTAATAAATCTAGCTATAGAGCCTACAGCAATGATGTGTTGGGGGGTTCTTCTCGAAGGGGCTGTAGGAGTTTGAAATAAAATTCGACAATCTCCGTAATAGGCAAGAAGGAAAGGAGAAAGCCAATCCCCGAAATTCCCTGGAAACGGCCTGACCCACCAACTCAAATGTAAAGACTTTCCTGATTCGATAGAAGCGTAATGTGCAAAGGATCGAGCAACTTCGATGGTTGCTAGTTCATTTTGGTTTGCAATACTGTTTGAACATAAGTCGTTTGCTAATTCTTCAAGGAGGTTGGTTTCTCCATTGATTCCCGCTCTTAGAATACGATTTGTGATATCACGACGTTGCATCTGGCTTCTTCCATCTGACAGACCAGATCGGTTAAATCCCAAAAGATAATTAGTTAATCCAATATTGTCCGAAATTGAGATGAATCGTCGAGAAACTCTTTTAGGGAAAACGCTAATAATTCTCTTGCCATACTTCAGCATTAATTTCTTTGTCCACTTAGGCCTTTGTTCACTTAGGTGCTGAGCTGTTTTACTTCTGTATTCCTCAACATTTCCGCTTGAACCAAAGACAAAGAATGCGGGGTGAACAGAAGGCAATGCTTGTTTTCCTACCACACACGCAGATGGGATTATCTGAAATGTTAACCCTTCAGCGTTCGCTCTCCATCCTTCTTCAAAGAAGAAATCGTCTGTCGCTTTAATAGTTGAGGTTCTTTCACTGGCTGCAGCGTCAGCCATCATTTTCCGTGCTGTCTTTGAAGTCCCAATTCCCCAGAAACATGGTTCCCAAAATCGAGCGTGATTTCTGTACCCTATTGCTATTGGTGGACTGAATCCTCTTTGAAAGCCAATGATGTCAGCTGATGAATTTGTAACAAAGTCAGGAATTTCTAGAAGTCTACAGTCGACGTCAATCCAGAAGATCTTCTTATTTGGGTTAGAAAGGCACATGTTATTAAGGAATGAAACCTTCTTTCTACAGGTGTCAACCCAATCCTCATCTATTTCCTTGTTTATCAGTTCAATCCGATGCGCTACTCCAATAGAGTCAAGGTTGGACTTGAGTTCATTAGCGTGATTGCTGTAATAATCATCGTCGGTATAAAACGAACAAACAATTATGTCTCGCAAAATGACCTCCATATGATATTGGTACTAGTGAGGGCCTAACGGAGATCAACTCTAGGACAATTCTTTCATTATGTCCCTGCATCAAGAGCTGTATTTTCTTACCTATTGATTTACGAAATTAGATCGCCAGACTATAACTGACTTTTTTCAAAGAGTTCAATTTCTCTTTGTACAGTCTTTTCAGGGCCGCATTGGGCTTTAACTCGTTCTTTTGCTGATAAAGACATTTTGAGAAATTGATCTGGATTTTCTATTAACTCACTTATTCCTAAAGCTAGCTGGTTTGAGTTTTCTGGATCAGCTAACTTCCCTTCTGCATCACATATAAACTCTGGGATAGCAGTAACTGCGTTTGACACTGGGACAACACCAGATGACATCGCTTCTCCATTTAACATACCCTGGCTATCCCATCGAGTTGGTAGAAGCGCTATACCGTTCCTTGCAAAGACCTCTCGAAGATCTTCAGCCCCTACAAATCTGCGGTGTAATTTCACATTCTCCAATAATCGAAGAGGTGCGGTGTCTTTTTCAAAGTACTGACCATCTCCATATATCTCTATCGAGAGTTCAGAAAACCAAGGTTTTTTTGATAGGCCTACAATTGCTTGGCTCATAAGGTCAGTAGCGTAGTTCCTCTTTCCAAAGTTCCTAACTGAACAGATATTCATCCGCATATCCTCAGACTTGGGTGAGTAAGGGAAAAGGTTTGAATCAATAACGTTGTGTATAACTTGTGATTTCGTTGCTGTAGTTCCAACAAAATCCTCAGCTATTGAACGCATGTATTCAGACACGAATATCTTATTGATTTCTGGATCGGTGAATAGTTCTGATAATGCCCACTGTCTTTCAACATTGATAATGTCGAGTTGCTTACCAATACTGGCGATTTCCTCTTGCGAAAAGTCGAAAATTAACTCTCTCCAATTACGGGCTTCAAAGCCATGAATCCATATATGTGTAGGTAAATCAAGCATCACCTTCTTTGAAGAAGCGTATATTTCCGGTGTAGGGGAATGTATGGCAAGGTGGCCGGCGTTTACTCTTTTCGCCGTTTGCTCGATTTTCGATAATGGAGCGAAGTAAACAGTTGTTCCATCGCTTGCAACAATTTTCTCTTTCAGTCTGGCATTTGAAGGAACAAAAACAGAAACGTCATAACCAGCTTTTTTATAAAAAGGCACTCTTCGGGCGATTGGTAACCCACCGTAGTCGCCAATCTTTATTGGGTAGTTGTGAGAGATAAGAAGGATTGTATTCTTTTTGCTTCTATTGATTGAAGACGATTTTGAAGTTGAAGGCCTTTTCGTATTTGAGAGGAATTTAGTTAGACCGTTTAAATAGATCTTGATCCGGTTTTTAGCTCTATTTGATATCTTTGACTCAATTTTTCTCTTAATTCTCCTGACCAACCAACCAGGGAAAGAACGAAGTTGGCGGTCAATGCGCAGTTGTTTAACTTCTTCTCGAAGCTCAGAGATTTCGTTATTGAGTCGGAATGCAAAATCTTCCAGGAGCTTTAACTCAACCTCAGAAAAGTTTGGCTGGTGATCATCATCAGAATCCATTGTTAGCCTTCCGAGCTCAGTTGCGGTTGCAAGATTAAGTCTAGGAGAGCAGAGGCTTGGGATCTTCTACTGAAACTATTTCGATCTTTCCTCTTACTTTTAGTTGGTATGTAGGATGCAAGAAATTTCTTAATTTCAGTTGGGCTGTTTTTGACCCAAAAAACTCCCTCTAAGTCTTTGGTAAGGTCGTGAACCGCTCCGGACTCTACCTTTCCATCCGTGATAATAATGATGTCTAAATCGCAACCAATATAATCAAACACCTTTGTTGTTCCAGTTGTGGATTCTCCACCGAGCCTTAGAATCCCCGCATCACACTTAAGCATTTCATAAGTTAGAAGAGACTTGTCGCTGAGGAAACCTCCTTGCACCGTACTTTCATGCTCTTTTAGTACTTGTGAATTTGTTTGGTCACGACCGAAATGGATCAAATTATGACGATTTGGAGAGAGAGCGTTCAAGAATTCGTCTATTCCAAGGTTTCGAAATATCGTGCCGCAATACACGAATCTAATTTTCTCTGAAGCGGAAGATGTCTTTGAATCCTCACTATCTCTTGTTTGCATGTTGGTTGCATCATTAACGATTGTTTCGTTGAAGCCATTGTTTACTATGGCACGGTGAATGTCGACGTTAGGAGCAATGACTTCTAGACATTGCTGGTTGACAGATACAACAACGTCACCGTTTTTAACATTTGCCTCTTCATGTTGATCTATCCATGCCCTTTGTTCTTTTGTGAAAATCATTCTGGGATCTCCACCATAAGGATCTCGGAAGTCATAAATTATTTGAGCTCCCCAAAGTTCCTTAAAATACGCTCCTAGTTCGAGGTAGCCGAATGGGCCTACGGAGATGACAACAGTATCAAAAGATTCATTCCATCTCTTTGTTTCCGCTCTCACATAGTCACTCCAGCTCATACCAAGAGAGGGGACTCCTAGATTTATAGCTTTAGCTAATTTGCTGCGCGCTATAGGAGAAACAAGATAATTCCCCCTATCTTTAATTACCCTATTTCTAGGAAGGGTTTCAGCGTTTGCTGTGGCACTTAACCATACAACTTCGAGATCTACTCCTCCAGCCGCAGCTATTTTTTCGAGGGATTTATGCCAATAGCTAAGTCTTTGGGTAGATACCAGAGTTGTGGGAAGGGAGAAATACGAAACTATAAGTACACGGTGATCTAGATTGTCATGAAGTTCGTTATCTCCAAGAGGTTCTATATATTTCTCCTCTATCGTTTCTACCTCTTCAAGCAGAACTTCGAAGTCGCTTGATGTGCCTATCTGAGCTGTAACAATATGCTGTTCCTTCCAATCGTTTAGGACCTCTTCGTCAGGAACGAAGCACTTTTTTGCTGCATTTTCGAGTCTTAGGATCGATTGGTTATAAAGAGCTCTTTCGAAGAAAAGGTAGAAAGGTCGGTTAAGTGCTCCAGTTATTGATTCTGCTAGCACAGGGTTGTCTTCAGGGTTTCGGTAGATTACTGCTGAAGAAATATCTCCTATCTCTTCATTTTGTTTTAACAATCGGACTACCGAAGCCGTGATTAGGCCGGGATCATTTATAGAGTGGCGTGTTTCTTCTTGGATGGCAGAACGTCCAGAGAGGTATGAGTTATAGAAGATCTCATATCCGCTACTGTCGAAAAGAATTTCAACCGTATCAACTTGGTTGACGAGGGATGAAAAAAACTCAGGGGTAGGATCAGTGATTCTTCCCATCGATATAAATATCAATTTCTCTAATGATGGCCGTTCTTTCGACAGCACTTTTCTAAGAAGTAGTTGAAGAGACTCTAAGGTAATTTCAGAACCAAGGCGTTTCATTATCTGCAGACACACGGTGAGAATTTCTCTAGATCCACCTTCTGAATGATCTACTGGGGCATGAACATTGTGTGATGAAGTCATCTATTGAATGCTACTTCTGTTGGAGTTACTAACATAGTCCTATGTATTTAAACGGTTGGTTATCTTACGGACTGAAAAAAGTCCCTATAACGACCATAATTATATGTGCCCAATGTTGAATATAGGTAAACATGTCGGATTCTAAGGTCTTAATACTTACTACTGCCCATGACTCAGAGGACGGTCGACTTATACGTCATAGATATGCTCTGGAACGAAATAATATTTCCACAGAAATTTTGTCGCTTAAATCAAAAAACCGTGCAGCTCGTTTCGTAATAGGGCCAGTAAAGGCATATCTCAAAATAAAGGAGATGCAGCCGAACTGCGTTATTCTTCCAGATCCAGAACTCCAGTTATTCCTTCCATTCTTCCTAAGAAAATCAGCCGCCGTAATTTCAGATGTGCACGAAGCCTACGAGCTAGTAGTAGGGGATAGGTCATGGATACGGGGCTGGTTTCGTCCGATAGTAATCTTTTTTCTTCGAGTGCTAGCGCGTACTAGAAACCGCTGGTCGTTCGCTGTTCTTATTGCCGATAAATCTATCGAGACCAAGGAGGGTATTTATGTCAGCAATCGCCCGAACCCTTTGGATCTTCAAGTTGTAAGAAACTCAGAGAGACTTCATAGCTTGGTTTACGTAGGTGACATAAGGAAAAGTCGAGGACTGGAAGAGATGGTAGAGCTTGTAAAGATAACTCCAGGGATCTCTCTTGATCTAATCGGTCCTTGTAATAATGAAACATATCTTCTCAATATGATCGCCGGCCAAGGCCTGACAGAGAGAATTCGCTGGCATGGACGACTCCCATATAGAGAGTCTTGGGAAATAGCGTCTACTGCTATAGCGGGACTTTGTTTTTTACAGCCTACCCCTGCTTTTCAAACTGCAATATCAACAAAGATCTGGGAGTATTGGGCTGTGGGGATTCCCGTTCTTGGCTCAAAACTTGATAGTCAATCAAAACTGATTGAAGAATCTGGTGGTGGATTTGTAGGAGAAGTTAAAGAGCTAACTTCGATAGTGCAAATGTTGGCTCTAGATCCCGATTTAGCCCATGAAATTGGCCAGAAAGGCCATAATTTCTATCGAACCCATGATGATGGGAGCGAAGAGAGACTTATACAAACGGTTTCTTTGGCGATAGGGCGATAAGTGCATATTCACAGAAATTTCGAATGTCTTAGAAAATAGCAATAAAGTGCAAGACCCCAATCAGGAAATTAGAATGCATCAGTAGCGAAGATTTATTGGAAAATTATTGAGTACTCAAAGTTCCCCAAAGATAACTAGAAGGGCAACGCGTTCTGGCCTCCCACAGTTAAGCGTCTATTTTAGTGAGGCTTGGCGGTTTCGAACGTTTGCTTGGCGTTGGTCGCTTGCTGATGTTAAAGCAAGAAATTTTGAGACGTTTCTTGGTCGTATCTGGCACATAATTAATCCACTACTATTTGGGTTGATTTACTTTATTTTTGTAGGGATTATTGCGGGTGGAGGGGTTGGAAGTATTTCATTTCTTGGCGCCATTGTCGGTAATCTCTATGCCTTTTTATTTTTCAACATGATTGTCACTATGGCTATCGCTACCGTTCAGTCAGGGGCCGGTGGCATATTGGGTCAGTCATCTATCCCAAGAATTGTGGTTCCGATTGCATCAACGATTACATCGATGAATTTATTCCTTCGGTCTTTAGTTGCATATGCCTTGATGCACATTATTTCTCAACGTGGCTTACACATTGAAATGTTGCTAGCTCCTATTGTGGTGATCTTAATATGTATGTTCGGCTTTGGTTTTGCTCTTATCTGTGCGACTTTAAATGTCTACATCAGGGATGTTTCACGACTGATACCTCATTTTTTAAGGCTTTGGATGTATTTGTCCCCTGTAATTTGGGAGTACACAAGAATTACTGGGGACGGCACTTTGAATCAACTTGCAAGGTTAAACCCTTGGTATTCTGCAATGACCGCTTGGACCATCTCCTTAGGAGGAACTCTTGACCCAAATGGGCCAAAGATTTGGGAACAAATTGGAGTTTTCTCTATATGGTCCGTAGCCATCTTTTTTGTGGGCATAATCTTGTTTATTTCGAAGGAGGATGAATTTGCAATTAGAAACTGATGCCATTCGTGTTGAAAATCTTTCAGTAAATTATTCAATCGTTGCTGAATCTCCCTTGGATCAAAAACGAAAGTTTTATAACAAGTCAACACGAAAGACTGAGATTAAGGCTCTAGATGATATCTCATTTAGTATTCCTTCAGGACAGATTGTTGGGTTAATTGGTGGGAATGGCGCTGGGAAATCTACGCTACTCAAAACTGTGATTGGAGTCTTAAAGCCATCTAAGGGGCGAATTGACTTATGGGGTAGGCCGCATCTTCTTTCACCAGGCATGGGGTTTAACCGGTTACTTTCGGGGCGTGAGAATGTTGTTTTGGGCGGTCTTGCAGCAGGAATGACCTTAAGCGAGATTAAAGAGAAACAAGATTCGATCATAGAGTTCGCTGATATAGGAGGGTTTATCGATCTCCCTATGACAACATATTCTTCTGGTATGTTTGGTCGACTTTCATTCGCCGTAGCAACGTATAATCGGCCTGAGATCCTCCTAATAGATGAAGCGTTGTCAGCTGGTGATGCGGCGTTTAAGGAGAGAGCTGTTCAACGACTAAAGGACTTATGTGATTCAGCAATTTCTATAGTCGTTGTTTCTCATTCTTCAACCCTTATTGCGGAAATGGCGACTGAGGCGATTTGGCTTCATCGAGGAAAAATTAAGATGCAAGGAGAAGTCCAGTCTGTCACAGATGAATATCTAAAATTCCAAGCTGAAGGTAATGAGACAGCCCAGTTGGATCAAAGGTGATGACTTTTAACCCTTTCCAAAACAAGAATTTTTCTTTTCTCAAATGAAACTCCAAGTTGTTTCACCCTGGTATCCAAATCGGTACACGCCCTACGCAGGAGAATTTGTTCACAGTCAGGTGAAATCTCTTCTGGATAGAAACATCGATGTCAGTGTTGAAGTCCCTAAAGTCTTTTCCTTACCGGACAAGTATGTATCTCAAATTTATCTTGATGCAGTTATTTCAATTGCCCGAAACAATCCAGATTCAGCATTTGTTTCAAATAATGAAGCAACGTTTATTCCTTGCCTATTACCGACGAAAACTAACCCTACTAAAACTGCTGAAGCATTCGAAATAGGAATAAAAACAAAGCGCGATTTCTTACCGACGGATTTTGATTTGATGCATGCTCATCTTGCGCTACCCACAGGGCTTGCTGCTTACCGCTTGTCAGATAAGCCACTGATCATTACTGAGCATCAATCAGGGCTAGAGAAGCTTCTTTCTTCCCCTCAATCAAGAGAAGCTTATTTGGAAGTGATTGAGAGTGCAGATGCGTTTATCTGTGTTTCAGATTTTCTGAAGGAAAAATTGATTGACATTTACGGTTCACGAATATCACAGATGATTAAAATCGTTCCTAATGTGGTTGACTTCAACTCATTTAATTTTATCCATAGAGAAAAATACGAGTCACTGTCTTGGTTATATGTTGGAAGTTTTTTTCGACATAAGGGAATAATTAAACTTCTAAAGACTTTTGCTAGTTACAAAAAACATGTGGCCCCGTCGGCAACACTAACTCTGATTGGGACTGGACCACTTCTGCCATGGGTTGAAAGATTTTGTAAGCGAAAAGGGATCAGAGAAAGCGTTTTTCTTACTGGCGCTCAACCGCACAGTTTGCTTAAGAATTATTTCGCTAAAGCTGACTTGTTGGTGCATTTAAGCGACCAGGAAACGTTTGGAATTGTATCTCTTGAAGCGATAGCCAGTGGTGTTCCTGTTGTTTCCTTTAACAATGGTGGAACAGACTTTACTTGGAAAAATATTTCCGATCTATGCGGGCGACTTATAGATAAAAACTCAAATGAGCAACATATTATCGAAACAATAATTGATCTCTCAGAAAATTCTGAAGCTCTTGACCTCTTTGAAGCAAGATCTAGGCTCGAGGAAAGATTTTCTCCTGATGTGGTCAGTAATCAACTGATTTCTATTTATAAAAGGGCTATGGCATGAGCAGAATAGCTGTAGTTTCGTATCCGATTCGAGCAAGAGAGTGCATCGATTATTTGCAATCGAGCAGCCATGAAGGTTCAAGTATTATTTTATGTCCGTATAGAAGTATCTTCTCTAGGGTAGATCTTCATAGCGAGCAGGTAATTCTTCCCTACCGTAATCGGCTATCTTTTTTCCGGTCGAGAAGGCATGTTTCTGCAGCACTAAAGAGCCAATTGAAATATTTCCTTGGGTCGGGGTCGTTTGGGATAGGCGTAAAGAAGGCTTTAAATTTTCTGATTTCGCACTTAGCTAGTCTTTCTTATGGGAACGAGCCGAAGGATGCTTCTGATAAAGGGCTGAAAAATCAGCCGAAGTATAATGAACCTTTGTTTCGTTTTCTAAATACTTTCCATCAGGAAGATCCGATAGAAGAAATAATAGTTTTTGATATTTGTGATCTTCCAACTGCTCTAGAATTTTCAGAACCAAAGGGTATTAGAACTTTGATCAGGTAAATGATTCTCTTCTATATAAGAAGTAACTTGTGAGCTACTAGACTTATCTTCGTGCAAATACGTATTTCAGACACAGCGGATGTTGGGGAAAGAGTTTCAATCGGAACTAGAACTTCTATTTGGCATTTAGCTCAAGTAAGAGAGGACGCTGTAATTGGGAACGATTGCAATATAGGACGAGGGGTATACATTGGCCCTTCTGTAAAAATTGGTAATAACGTAAAGATCCAAAACCATGCTCTTATATACGACCCATCAGAAATTGAAGATGGAGCGTTTATAGGCCCCGCGGCTATATTAACAAATGATATTTATCCCAGATCAGTTGACATGGAAGGAAATGTTAAAGGTCCAGAAGGTTGGCAGGCTTCTCCGGTCAAGGTTGGAAAAGGTGCTTCGATTGGTGCAAGAGCAGTCGTTTTAGCTGGTACCAAGATAGGAGCGTGGGCTCTGATTGGGGCTGGATCTGTAGTTATTCGCAGTGTCCCAGCCTTTGCACTAGTTGTCGGAAACCCAGCCAGGCAAATTGGTTGGGTTGGGAGAGCGGGTGTGAAACTGACCAAAGAGAGTGGTGTTTGGGTGTGTCCTTCGTCTGGAGAGAAGTACATCGAAAATGCTGGAGAACTAACCCCGACCGAATCTTAATTTTTTAAAGAATCTTTGAATTGGGTTTCTTGATCCTATTTCGACAGGCAATCGATGATTTTCTTAGCAGTCTTGCCATCTCCAAATGGAGTTGGTTGCTCGATTGTAGGGATAGGTCTTTGAGATATTTCTTGAAGGGCAGAGAGATCGTCGACGATGACGTTCCATCCATCTATTAGTGTCTCTTCCCATTCCGTTTCGGTTCGAATAGTTGAGCACGGGACTTTAAGAAGAAACGCCTCTTTTTGAAGCCCTCCAGAGTCTGTAATAATCGATTTCGAAGCAAGTGCGACAGCAATTAGCTCTCGATGAGATAGGGGTGGAATGATAATTAGTGAACCCCTTGAAAGGTCGATATTAAATGTCTTGCAATGATTTACAAGACGAGGATGAGCAGGGAGAACTACTGGTATATTGAATGAGCTTAGAGCATCAATTATCGAATTTAATCTCGAAGAGTCACTTGTATTCTCTGCCCTGTGGATTGTAGCGAGAACAAATTCCTCATTTGTTTTACATAGGTTTTCTATATCGACTGGTGATGATTTAAGAGTTTCCTGAACAAACTTCAATGAGTCAACCATTATGTCTCCAACCAAATGAGATCGAACTTTTAACCCTTCAAGAACTAAATTATTCAGCGCTGTTTCAGTTGGTGCAAGAAGAAGATCGGCACAATGGTCAGTGACTATTCGGTTGTGTTCTTCCGGCATTCTCCGGTTACCTGATCTAAGTCCAGCTTCGACATGAGCTAAAGGAACATCAATTTTTACAGAAACTATTGCCGCAGCCAAAGTAGAGTTGGTATCTCCGTAAACAACGACCCAATCAGGGTTCTCCTTTAGTATGCATTTTTCGATACCTTCAAGCATTCGAGCTGTTTGAAAAGCATGAGATCCCGACCCGACGTTTAGATTCAGATCTGGTTTTGGTATTCCAAGTTCTCTAAAGAAAACATCAGACATATTGTCGTCATAATGTTGGCCAGTATGAACAATAAGATGATTAATATCATGGTCGCTTGCAGCTTTATGGAGTGGCGCAAGCTTGATAAATTGAGGCCTTGCACCTACAACGCTTATGACCTTCATCGCATCAACCAACTCCTAAGGTTACAATTTTAATTGGAGACAATTTTAATGTATCCACTATTCGTCGCCCATCGTAAAGAATTTCAGCTCCTGGAAGGTCGGACGATGTCAGCTCTCGGTACATTTCATGATCGGTCTGAACTATAGCTGCGTCACAACGAGTCCCTAGTTCAAAGCTAGTTAGCCCTAAACTCGAAAGCTCTTCATCACTATAAAGGGGATCGTGAACGACGGCAGTTCCTCCTAAACGTTCAATTTCTTCAACTAATACAAATACGCCTGAGAATGCCGTTTCTTTAACTCCGTTTCGATACGCAGCACCAAGAACCACGATCTTTTTCCCACTTAATACGTTTTCCTTTGATCCAAAGAGTCTACGCACAGCTAGCTTCGGCATTGATTCATTAGCTGCGATAGAGGAAGCAGGTATGGTCGCATGACTATCCGTAGATAGATAGAATTTTGGGTAGACGGGAATGCAGTGACCTCCAACCGCAATTCCAGGGTTATGAACATGGCTAAATGGCTGACTATTTGATGCTTCGATTATGGGACCAATATCAATTCCTAAATATTCAGCGTGAAGCGCAAATTCGTTTGCAAGGCCAATATTGACGTTTCGATATGTTGTTTCTACTAATTTCGCCATTTCAGCTGCCTCACTAGTTCCAAGATTCCAGACCCCATTTTGTTTAGCAAGGTCATCTCTTTGGTCGAAATCAAGGATTTTCTCATAGAAACTTTCAGCTCTTTTAGCGGATTCAGGGTCGGTGCCTCCAACTAGTTTTGGGTATTTTCGCAGATCAGAGAAAATCCTTCCGCTGAATACGCGCTCTGGGCTATGGCAAAGAAAAAAGTCAGAACCGCATTTCATCCCAGACTCCAATTCAAGCAATGGTAAAAAACGGTCTCTGGTTGTCCCGATAGGTAATGTAGTTTCGTAGCTCACTAGGCATCCGGATTTTATTCCTTTACCTATTTCTTTGGTCGCAGAATCAATAGCTGAAAAGTCAGGATTTGCTTCGGCATCTACGATCACAGGAACAACCACAAGAACGTAGCTAGATTTGCTGACAGCTTCGGATGTATTTGTTGTAGCTTCCAGCATTCCAGTATTGACCACATCGCTAAGTTTGTCGGCTAATTGTGCTTCACCTGGGAAGGGTTCTTGCCCATTATTAACAAGATCAACAACAGAAGGGTTAATATCTACGCCAATGACGTGCTCACCTTTTGAAGCTATTTGGACAGCTAAAGGTAGTCCGATTTTTCCTAAGGCAACCACGCAAGTTGTCATGATTCCTCAAGATTGTAAGTAGTTCCTGTTTGTGCAGAAGATAGAACAGCTTCTGCAGCAATTACGGCGGCTAAGCCTTCACGCATAGAAACTATTTCACCTTCATCACTATTTACAGCGTCACGAAACCCCTCAAATTCTGTTCTTAAGGGTTCGGGTTTGGCAATAGCATAACGAATCATATCTCCTTCTTGGACGCCACGGAATTGTGAAATTCCTTCCCACGGAGAAGGGGCATTACTATTTCGATAAAAGGTCAGGTCTGCAAGAAGAGTATCTGCAATGAAGCATCCATTCTCTCCAGTAGCCACAATCACCCTTTCCTTCATAGGGGACAGCCAATTAACTAAATGATTCGTGACTATTCCATTACTTAGTTGAGCCGTAATCGCAACTAAGTCTTCATGCTCTCTTCCTGCCTTGAAAGCAGTGTGAGCTGATATTTTTCTGTACTTTGATCCACCAACCCAAGCTGTCAGGTCAAGGTCGTGGGTTGCTAAGTCCATTACCACTCCGACATCCTGAATTCGTTCCGGAAAAGGCCCGATACGCCTCGTAATTATTTGGTATAGCTCACCAAGTTCACCTTCTTCGATTCGTTTTCGCATATTTCTAATGGCAGGATTGAATCTTTCAATATGGCCTACTGCGCCAACAAGACCAGCTTTTTCA
>MDSW01158463.1_pt1 | contig 16418 bp, 9 predicted proteins | sample 811171 | NCBI WGS metagenome assembly MDSW01 (sample SAMN05326641, study PRJNA326480) | marine metagenome | isolation source: seawater | place: Atlantic Ocean: North West | collected 2012
AACAGGCGATAAGGGCCGTGGATATCTTACCTATATCGATAACCAATCCATTGCAGACTTGGAAATGACATTTAGTTATCGTTTTCCGGGAGAGGGCAATAGTGGTGTAAGCATCCGAGCTGCTGTAGATGAAACCCGGAAACGTGATTTCAAAAGCTATCATGCCGATCTCGGGCATAAGGGGATTGGGAAAAACGTGATGGGGGCCTGGGATTTCCACACCCCTGGTCGGCGTGAACACCGCTGTTTCCGCGGCGACAACCTGGTCATCTTAGAAAATGACGAGGCCAAACTTACAGAAATTAAAAACGGACTCACCGCCGATGATATCCATGCCAACCAATGGAATCACGTCCATATCATCGCTCGAGATAATAACTTCAAGCTAATCATCAACGGGAAACTGTCATCCGAATTTACCGAGTACTTGCCTAACGACAAACGACTGGATCGCGGCATGATTCAACTCCAGCTACATGATCCTGGCATGGTTGTTGAGTTTAAAGACATTCGATTAAAAATCATAAAGTAGGTTTTACAGGACGCGACACCGCAACCGGTGAACGCGATACCGTTGCGACCAGAGTATTCGGATTGATTATTGAGCCAAAATCTTTCGTGCAATCCTAGCCTGCTCGGTGTTAGGCGCACGCTTTACTTGCCTTGCTAAGTGGTGTGCAGCTTCCTCATTTCCGTTCCGTGCCAATTCGCAAGCTTCCTCAAATCCTTTATTCGAGAAAGACCAGTCCTTAGGTATGACCTTTAGCCGGAGATCCTTCCAATAGTACTTATATTCGTCTGAGTCCCAATCCGCATAAGTTTCTTCCCAACCAAATGGACTCATGCTAGCAAGATGCGGTTCGGTCATATGTTCTGCAATTGGATCTTCGATCGCCTGATAACGATTATCCAATGAAACTCTCAACCGGTCTTCCGTCACATTTGGAAGCGCCATGTGGATTGTCAACGCGGGAAATATTAGCGTATCTCCAATTCCGTAATTAGTCGTTTGCCACTGAAGCCCCAATGCTTCATAGTCTTCCGATTCAATCATTAGGCTACCAGCACCCAGAGAAAAATGATGCTCAAGAACCTTTTCGACCTTGTGAGAGCCTTTTAACACGGCCAAACCGCCCAATTCAATTGGGCAATCTCCGACCGGCGCCCAACAAGTCAGATTCTCATACGTACCTTGAAAGTGGACATAATCTTGATGAATTGGTGTCGTATGTGCCGTGTAGTTCGGAAACCACAACCGTGCTACCTTCTGCGGTTGCGGGGTCATGGGCTTTCCTGTTATGTCCCTGACCGTTTTTAACATCACTTCAGAATGCGCAGACGTGTGAAAGAGTTGATTACGATATATTTGATGATAGACGTCCGTATATTCCAGGTCCCCTTCGGTGCATTGAACACCAGGCTCCGCGATTCCATCAACTGGGTCAGTCCCTTGCTTAATCCAACCACATTCCTGCATTGTTGTCAGCATTTGGCGTCTTAATTCCTTAAGCATCTCAACGTCCTGCAACCGGCGAAAGAACAGATAACCATACTCTTCCATTCGTGACTGCAAGGCGGACGAATCGCCGAGAATATCATTAGACTCTTGTAGTTCTTCGAGGTTTTCCAGCGTGGGAATCATTCACTTACTTTCATGGTGCCGACATGATGACGGCATTGGGTATTCTGTCGTATCAATTAAGGGCGTGGATCGACTTTCCAACCTTTAGTTGAAATAGCTCCATAATATGGATAGTAATCCCATAAAACCGGACCGCCAACTACACGAGGATCATTCGTCTCCCTCAAATAATCGAACAAGTCATCCTTCAAGCTTGTTTCTGTCTCACGCCATGCAGGCAAACCCGCCAAATTATTCATTTGATGAGGGTCTGCATTGATATCGTAAAGCTCGATTCTAGGACGCAAACCAAAAGCTAATCCCGCCAACTTAGCGACATCATCCCGTAACGAGTACTCCATCATAAATGTTTTTGTCGGCGAACGATCTACTTCCCCAAAAGGAATACTACGCGCACAAACACTTGCATCAGGTGAACCAGCAGGCCATCTTGTAGGCTCGAAATTATAGATTAACAAATGATCTTTCGTACGTATCGCACGACAAGGATATCCCTTACCACCTGCCCGACAGCCATCATGACGTTCCATCGCAATATAGGCGGCCTTCCGAGCATTTGTTTGGTCAGGCCCAAAGAAAGCCAGCAAACTCTCAGCTGTCATTTCATTTGGAACGTCCAAACCTGCTGCTTTTAGAAATGTCGGGGCCAGATCGCTCAGATTTACGGGTTCACCAACCACTCGCCCTGGCTCACGTATGCCTTTGGGCCATCTAATGGCTAATGGCACTTGACTGCCGTCATCATAAAGTGACGCTTTCGCTCTTGGGAACGGCATCCCATGATCACTTGTTATCACGACGATGGTGTTATCTAACACCCCAGCGGCGTCCAAACTCTCAATAGCTTTTAATACCATCGAGTCGAAATGTTCAACTTCAGTCAAGTAGTCCAATAGGTCTTTCCGTACAATCTCATTGTCTGGAAAAATTGGCGGGACTTTGACCTTACTCGCGTCTTTGCCTTTACGCATTCCAACTCCGGATTCAAATGGACGGTGCGGCTCATAGGTTCCTAACCAAAAGCAGAAAGGCTGGTCTTTGTCTACATCCTCTAGGAAGCTCTCAAAGTTCTTGGCATAGTCACGATTGGAAACAAATTTTGCATCGGGATTAAGGCTTTCAGTACGATACTCAATGCCGGCGGGATTAAGATCACGACCGCCAGCATCAAGCCGTCCAGGACTCCAACCCTTTCCAGTAAAACCGACTGCATATCCCGATGCTGCTAGTAACTCCGTATAGGTAGCAAACTTAGCTGGCAAGGTACTATGTATATTGCCAGCTTCCTCAAGACGCCAGATCTCCTGGCCGGTAAGGATAGCACTTCGGGAAGGCCCACAAGTCGGTGCGTCACAAAAAGCACGAGTAAACCGCAGACCCTCTCTCGCTATTCGATCAAAAGCGGGGGTTTGAACCACGGGGTCCCCATTTGCACCAGTGTGAGCGTAGGATTGATCGTCAGAAATACAAAATAGAATGTTCGGACGCTCGGCCGCAATTGCACTCGCAGTGAATGAGAACAACAGGAACAATGGCGTAAGACGATTGATCATCATGAGGTGCAGGTACCAATATACATACAAGGATTTTCTTCCCCTGTATTCTACTGAATCCATTTAGCGTCTGTGCATCGTGCTAAAATCGACTCAAAGGATTTTGGCATGAGCAAAAATAAATCGATTGATCGGCGGCATTTCCTCCAGGCTGCGACCGCATCGGCCGCAGCCCTTAGTCCTGGCTCGCTTGTCGGGACAAATACACCAACGGTCGCCCCTAAGAAGGTCGCCGCAGTCGCGACCGTTTATCGAAGGGGCTCGCACGCCGATGTAATTCTTGGAAAGATCCTCGAAGGTTGGAAGCAGGACTCCGGCCCTGGCCCTGCCTTGGAATTGGCATCACTTTATGTTGAACAAATTGGAGATGACGATCTTTCAAAGGACTTGTGCGAGCGGTATGGCATCCCCATGTTTGACAGTATCGAACAAACCGTTACATGTGGGACAGACAGGGTTCCTGTCGACGGCGTCATTAGCATTGCCGAGCATGGAGACTATCCATGGAATCAGCGAGCTCAACATCTTTATCCGCGGCGACGATTCTTCCAGGAAATCACCGACGTCTTAGAACGTCATGATGCGGGAATTCCTGTTTTTAATGACAAGCATCCCGGCCCGGAATGGGAGGACAGCCTCTGGATGTATGAACGCGCAAAACAACTAAAGCTCCCTTTCATGGCAGGGTCGTCATTACCTGTTAGCTATCGCTCTCCTGCGATGCCCGTACCGCTGAATGCAAAACTCGAAGCGGCTGTCGGCATTGGCTACGACGGCCTGGATATCTATGGCAGCCACGCGCTTGACTCTCTGCAGTCAATCATTGAACGACGCCGCCGAGCTAAGACTGGAGTTCGGTGGGTGCAATTACTGGAAGGAGATGCGGTTGACCGAGTCTTTAGCGAAGGACTCGTATCCTACGATTTATTTACAGCGGCGCTTGAGGTAGTACCAAAGGTTCAGGGAAATATTTCGCCTGTAATCGCCCCACAACGATCTGTGATCCTATTTGAGTGTGAGGATGGATTTCTAGGAGCTCAATTCATGCTTCAGTCGGTGAATCGCACATCCGTTGCTGTAAAACTTGAGGGACAAAGGACGCCTGTCGCCACTCAATTCGAAGAACGAACCGAACCTCGCCATCCTCACTTTGCCTACTTAACTAAGGCCATTGAACGCATGATGCACACTGGAAAACCTGCTTACCCGGTTGAGCGTGCCGTTCTTACAAGTGGTATCCTAGATCGTGCCATTCGATCTTGGCATGAAAAGGGCAAACGCATCTATACTCCCGAGTTATCGATACAATACAAACCAATCGATTATCCGCACGCGCCCTTACCCTCCTTAACCTCGGATCCGAACATCCCTATTCGACAATTAATCAAATGACTTGTGAAATGAACCATCTAAAATCCCTTGCTTCAATCGCTTTATTATTATTTGTTTATACAACCTCAGTATCTGCCGATGATAAGACGCTAATCCTTCCCAATATTTTTGGGGATTCAATGGTATTACAAGCGGACAAACCAAATACCGTTTGGGGCAGAGCTGCAAAAGGTGCGACTGTAACCGTCCGATTCGGTGACGACTCTGTATCTACAACAGCCTCGAAACAGGGGGAATGGAAAGTCCAATTACCCAAAAGAGAGAAATCATTCGACGCTCAATCGTTAACTGTCGAAGCAGGGACGGAACAAGTCACCTTTAAAGATGTCCTTGTCGGCGAAGTGTGGATCTGCGGAGGGCAAAGCAATATGGCATGGACGATGAATGGATCTAGAGACGGGGATTTGGAAATAGCCTCGGCCAATGCAGATCACATACGATTCATGCGAATGCCACTAATCGCTCGAAACAATCCTCAATCCGATTTCCCCGTAGACTCCCCTACGGCCCGAGAGGGTAACTGGAGAAAGGCCATCACAGAGCAGGTCGATAATTGCACGGCAGTTGGATACTACTTCGCTCAACGGATTAGTCGCCTTCTCAAAACGCCAGTCGGACTTATCGATGTATCCTGGGGTGGGACCATGGCCCAGCACTGGGTTACCGATGAGACGCTATCCGAAATCCCTGAAATGCAACCATATCACCAAGAATTCGAAGCCGCGTTAAAGGCGTGGAATGACGGGGGTGGTGAAGCAGGTGCGATTATTCGATTTGAGAACGATGTAAAGGAATGGGAAGTAGCAAACAAGCAAGCAATCGATCGCGGTGAACGCGCGCCCCGTCGGCCGAACAGGAACGATTACATTAACCCCGGTCACAAACGACACCCTGCCGGAATGATGAATGGTATGATCAAGCCAATTTCAAATCTAACAGTCAAAGGAGTACTCTTCTATCAGGGAGAAAACAACTCGTTTGGTGTTAGCTGGAAGCCGTTTTATGCAACATTTCCGGCAGTCATCAGTGACTGGCGCCAAGTCTTTTCTTCCGAAGAACTGCCTTTCGGTATTGTTCAAATAGCTGGCTGGAGTAATCGCCGCAGCATGACTTACGATATGAATCATCACACCAATGTCGTACGCGAAATCCAGCATCTCACTTGGGAACAATTCGATAATGTAGGACTTATACCTACCTATGACACAAATTCGAATGGAAGTATCCACCCAGGTCATAAACGCCCAGTTGGTGAAAGACTCGCTCGATGGGCATTGTCTGAAGTTTATAGCGATCAAATCCAAATCGAAGTCGCCTGGAGAGGACCTGTCTACAAATCACATGTCATTGAGGGCAACAAATTCGTCATTTCATTTGCAGACGATACTGCAAAAGGTCTAAGGCTCGATAAAGACGTTGTGGCGGGATTTTACATCGCCGGTGAAGATGGTGAGTTCCTCAATGCTCAGGCCCGGGTTGACACTAATAAACAGCAGTTGACCGTATGGCATGATAGTCTAAATGCCCCAGTCACTGTTCGTTATGGATTCAGTAATCTTCCTCACGGCACGCTTATGAATGGTAAAGAAATTCCAGCTTATCCGTTTCGCACCGATTCCTGGCCTCTCACTCCTCACCAATCGACCGGTGACTACGAAGTCCTCAAAATTAAAACGCCGAACAATTAACCTATTATCAAAACGCTATACCGGTTTCACAGATTCGCTGCCATGCTATCACCACTAAACAAGTACTTTCCAATCGTCGCCTTGCTAGCTAGCGGTCTCCTGTTCTCTTGCTTGTCCGATGAGGTTATCGCCGAAAACACATCTCCCACCAGACCGAATTTCGTTGTGATTTTCATTGATGACATGGGGTACGGTGATATCGGCCCCTTTGGCTCGAGTCAAAATAGCACTCCCAACCTCGACCGAATGGCCAGAGAAGGGCACAAGCTAACGTCGTTCTACGTTGCATCTCCCGTTTGCACACCTTCGCGAGCGTCGCTTATGACTGGCTGTTACCCACAACGAGTTGGACTGGAACGAGGTTCCGGCCACATAGTCCTGTTTCCCGGAGACCATCACGGACTCCATCCCGATGAAATCACTATTGCAGAGACGCTGAACAGGCACGGATACGCCACGGGATGTTTTGGTAAGTGGCATTTGGGGGACCAACCACCCTTCTTACCCACTGCACAAGGTTTCGATCGATATTTCGGGATCCCATACTCGAACGACATGTGGCCTCACCTACGCCGTTTCCAATGCCCATTACTCCCCCTTTTGGAAAACGACAAGGTGGTAGATATTGTCGAAGACATGGACGATCAGGCAACCCTTTGCCGCCGCTTTACGCAACAAGCCATCGACTTCATTAAGAGTCATAAGGACGAGCCATTTTTCGTCTATTTACCTCACGCATTCGTCCATGGCCCACGTCTCGCTTCTCCTAAGTTCATGCAAAAGGCCCAAACAGTAGAAGAGGCTCAGGTTGAAGAGGTGGATTGGAGCGTAGGCCAAATTCTAGACACATTGCGTAACGAAGGCTTAGATCACAATACGCTTGTCCTCTTCACTTCGGACAACGGGCCAGCTGGAGGTTTATCCGCAGGACCTCTACGTGGTCGTAAAGGATCGGCCTATGAAGGAGGACACCGCGAACCAACCGTCGCCTGGTGGCCCGGAACGATTCCTGCCAATTCTTCCACCGACGAGATTATCACTGCGCTCGACATACATCCGACTTTTGCGAAACTGGCAGGTACGGCGGCCCCAGCCGATCGAATCATTGACGGTCATATCAATACGAATGTGTTATTAGGAAAACCTGCCGCCAAAACACCTTACAAACAGTTTTTCTATCAACAAGGTGGGAAGTTAGCGGCGGTACGATCTGGCAACTGGAAGTTATTCACCAATGGGGAGCTATACAATTTGCAAACTGATGTTGGGGAAAAGAGTAATGTCGCTGCTGAACATCCTGCTGTGGTCGCTAGGTTAGACGATTTGCTTTCTAAGTTTGCAGCTGAAGTCACGGACAATGCCCGTCCAGTCGGACTCTATCCAAACGCTAAAACACTTGCCCCCAGGCCTGGAATTGAAGGGCGTGATGCATACATCCCTACGCTTAAACTACCGTTAAGAAAATAGGGTATTAATGGATACGGTAGATTGCATGGGTGTCACTTAACTCGCAACACGAATTGACGCCTGCTGTGTACCTCAGGCAAGCGAAGGCCCCCTAGAGGAAACACCTTATCACTCAATGAGTACATTAGGCCAGTATCTTCTTAATTACGTGACCATGGTCAATATCAAGCCGTTTACGCCCTGGGAGTTCCAGTTTTCGCGTATCAAGTCCCAGCTGGTGCATAATCGTCGCATGCACATCGGTGACGTAGTGCCTATCCTCAACCGCATGAAAGCCAATCTCATCCGTCGCACCATGCGCAATCCCACCACGAATCCCACCACCTGCCATCCAGACGGAAAATCCGAATATATGATGATCCCGTCCCGTGCCACCTTGCGACCCAGGGGTCCTGCCGAATTCACTAGCAAACACGACAATCGTTTCATCCAACAATCCACGGCGGTCTAGATCCTCCAGCAACCCACCGACCGGCTTGTCAACTGCTAGCGCATTTTTACTATGGTTAGCTTGAAGGCCTCCATGAGCGTCCCATCGTCCCGCACCACCAGCTCCGTGCTGAACTTGCACAAACCGTACTCCCCGTTCCACCATACGGCGTGCGGCAAGTAGCGTCATCCCAAAGTCTTTACTGTGCGCTTGATCAATTCCATAAAGGGATTTGGTCTCTTCAGTCTCTCTCGAAAAGTCCACAACTTCCGGAATCGATTTTTGCATACGAAATGCAAGATCATACGATGCCACTCTCGCCTGAAGATTCTTGTCGACAGGATAATCTTCAGCCCGCAAACCGTTTAGTTGTTCCAACAATTCCTTGCCGATTGCTCGGGAATCCGGATTTACCGTAATTGCAGGCTTACTGTAATCCAACGGGTTTCCGGGATTTACACGTAAGGGGACTGCATCATAGGCAGGACCTAGATAATGGCCATCCCGATTATTCCAATACTCCCGATTACCGAAGTTAACGAATTGCGGTAGGTTTTCATTAAGTGAGCCGAGCCCATAATCCACCCAAGCTCCAAGGGTCGGGAAATCGCCGTCATTACGGTGGCGGCCCGAGTGAAACTGAGTTTGTGCTCCGTGATTACTATCTGTGGTCCACATCGACCTTATGATCGCCAACTTATCAACGTTTCTAGCAATGTGGGGAAACCAATCGCTAATCGCAATTCCGTTCTCGCCGTGTTGCCTAAATCCAACTTGCAATGGATATAGCTTATTACGCTGATTCCCGTTGCCATCGGGGACAACCAGACGTTCAATCGCTAGTCGGTCTGGATTCTGCACATCGGCAAACGGGGTTTCTGCTATAGTTTTGCCGGCATACTTATTTAGCATGGGCTTTGGGTCAAAACTCTCAACCTGGCTAACACCACCATTCATGAAAAGCCAAATCACACTTTTGGCTTTTGGAGCAAAATGCGGATTACCCGTAGGAGCCCCCCATTCATCTGGGTTACCATATCCCTCTTTACTCAGTAAAGAGCTCAGTGCTACTCCAGCTAATCCGTGTATCGACGTTCGAAGCATCGCCCGCCTGTTATCTTGCATTTGATTCATCACCAATTACCTCACTACCAAAAAGTCATTGTGATTTAATAACACCCAAACAAGATGCTGTTGTCGATCGACTTTCGACTCACCGTCTATCGTCTCCCAACGTCTCCATGCTAAAGACATCACCTCTAACTCTTCAGCAGTAGCTTCTACACCAAGAATATGTTGGAACGAATATTCAATAAACGCATTATCATTCTGCGTCTTTGAAGCAATATAGGCGGCAATGGGTCTGGTTTCATTTAGCACCATTGTACTATTGGCCATCGCCAGTGCCTGTTGTGGAACGATACTCGTTTCCCGTTGATAACAATCAGTAACCAATGCTTCATCAAACATAGTAAGAAACAGGTTGCGACTATTGTTCGAGTGGAAGAAATACAGGCTTCTCCGCTTAGACTTTGTCTGTTCGCCAGATTCAATCGGCGGCCCCCCCATATGCAGATCCAGTTGGTCACCCAATCTCAAAATACTGTCTCTAACCGCTTGCGACTCCAATCGCATCGGCACTCGCCTCCACCAGGAATCATTTTCAGCATCCAAAACCAACTGGGGTGCGTTCGCCTTGATACGAGAGCTCATCAAATACGCCTCTGAGTTCAAGATTAACCGGTGAAGATGTTTGAAACTCCAACCCGATTGCATAAACTCCGACGCTAACCAATCTAGTAGCTCTTGATTCTCGGGTTGGTGTCCATTCCTTCCAAAATCAAATACGGTCCGCACAAGTGGCTGTCCCATATGTCGCAACCACACATGATTGACAGCAACGCGTGCTGTTAGAGGGTTCTGTGAATTCGCGATCCAAGCAGCTAACGCCGTACGCCGTCCGGTACTGTGGGGCAAAAATGGTTTTGTTGGATCGTCACTGCCGGAGCTTGCAAATCGAGTCGGCGTCCACTTCGCTCCTACAAGCAACTCGACTTCTGCATCTTCAGGGATCTCTGTCGACATAGCAAGTTCGTATTGTGCGACCTTTTCCTGAGCCGTCTCGAATTCCTTTTTCAATTTAGCCCCATCGCCTTTCCCCTTTTCCAGTGCCGCACTTGCGATGGTCAAGTCACGCTTCGCTTCTAGCGTCGCAACTTCGCGGGCAGATTGAATTGCCTCTAGCCGAGCTTCGCTTGAGGCATCCTCGGCCCCCTCACGAACGGAGGTGAACCATACAACACTGCGTTCCAATCCTTTGAGCCGCGTATTGGCAATCTCCAGCTCCTGCTTCGCTACTTCAACATTCACTTTCGCCTGTGCATAGGCTTCCTTGGGATTAATCCCGGACGCGATTGTCTTATCTGGATTCGCCCCAGCTTCTTCTAATTTAATAGCATCTGGTAATTCACGAAGCTTAAACGACTTGAAGACGGCCAGTACATCAAAGGCTGACAATTGCAGTGCGCCTTTACGTCTCGCAAGCGGGCTACGCCAGGCTAGCATCAGTTCACCATTCAAATATGCATTCACCAGATTGTCACGAACACGGATCATGAACTCATATTCACGATTAGTTTCAAATTGAATTTGTCGCAAACCATTCGACGGATATTGATATGGGCCTTCCTTAGCATAAGAGGCCTGAATTTTCGGGCCCTGTTGGTATCCACTGATGTAGATATTGTTAGCGCTCTCACCTGCCTTCAACGTTGACGTTGGGTCCGCGACAACCGCATCAAACTCAATTCCGATACTTCGCCATCTACTACCGCCTGTCGTGACAAATTTCAAGGTCGCTTCAAAGTCGTCCGGCACAGGCTGTCGTAACCGCAGGACACTTCTTTGTGCTCCATCCTTCAATTGAGCAAGACCATCATCCTGCAATTTCCATTCCCCGCCGTACACTTTCCACGCCTGATCATCCAATTCAGAGAAATCGTCTACATATGACTCAGCCGAAGGCGTGACATCTTCGGCGGCGGGGCGGTTTTCTGAGGCTTCATACCTTTCTTTGGCGTTTAACAATTCCATCTCTCGATTAGTTAAAGCCATTTGCCTTTCTGATATCTCTTGCGTTGCATGCTGGATATAGCTGGCTAAGACGTCCGGCCGCAGGCCTGGTTTCCATGCATCGACGGGCAACGTTACTTGTTTGATTTCCGGCAATGGTAGTTTGAGGACCTGAGGAATATCCGGTGCCAATGCGGTTGAAAGATCTGGATCTTGATCGTTTCCGCGTTGGAACAAATAGGTGGGTGTCTCAGGAGCGGCGTCGTATGGTCGTGGAATTCCGTCTTGGCTAAGATCAGTCTCCCCTGGAAGCATATCGACTCGCACATGGTAGGGTTCGAAAAATGCTCGAAATTGGTAGTACTCATGCTGCCCAACGGGGTCAAACTTATGGTCATGGCACTTCGCGCAATTCAATGTCAAACCAAGAAACCCCTTTGCTACATGCTCAACCGTTTCATCCATCCATTGATTCCGATTGAATAGAAACCAATTTCTTACCAAATACCCGCTCCCACGAAGCTTATCTAAATCATTAGGGTACAGTTCATCACCGGCCAACATTTGTCGTACCATCTCGTCATAGCCAAGATCAGAGTTTAGCGACTCTACGATCCAGTCTCGCCAATGCCATATGAATTTATGACTGTTGCGGTGCTGTGCTCCTAATCCCCACCAATCGCTATACCGCCATACATCCATCCAATGCCGTCCCCATCGTTCACCATGCCTCGAGTCGGCCAATAGTTGGTCCACCAAAACAGGTAGTTGGGTATTCACCGACGCGTCGTCTTCCAATCGCAATTCATCTCCCAGTGGTGGCATACCAATCAGATTCATATACAACCGCCGAGTGATCTCATCAGCCGACGCTCGTTCAAGAGGCGTCACTTTATAGTCTGCGCGTTTCGCATGTAAAAATGCGTCAATAGGATTCTTATACGTTGAATGGGGGATGGTTGGCTTGACAATTGGTTGAAATGCCCAATGCTCGTTCGGATCCGACTCGGGTATTTCTCCTTCTGGCGCCTTGGCTCCCGAAGAAATCCACCGCCTGAACCGCATGAGTTCGATTGGCTTGAGTGCCTCCCCTTCCGGCGGCATCCGGACTGCAGGATCTTCCGCGCCAAGACGCTCTAAAAGAGTACCATTGTCTACGATCCCAGACGCGCGAATCGATTCCGCCGTGTCTAGTCGCAATTCAGCTTCTTGCTTTAAAGCCCCGTGGCAGGCATAACACCGAGCGCGTAATACCGGCTTGATATGTTCGATATAATCTACCTCTTCAGCAGAAGTAGAGATGCTCGGGAAGAGGACAATCAATATTAGGATGTTTACGCAACGCATAATTTCATTTTATACAAAGCGGAGCCTTATAACCGAATTACTTCTGTTCAATGATCCGATGCCATTTCTCTACAAACGAGGGCTTCTCCAAAACATCGGGGTTGACGACGCCGTGAGGTCGCGTCCCTGAAGCAACGTCCACGATGCTTTGACAGGCCATCCGACCGATATCTCGGAACAGTTCATTCGTCCAGGCTATACTGTGTGGCGCTAGGATTACATTATCTAATTCACCAAACCGGTGCGGTTCAGTGACCGGTTCCGTTTCGAAACAATCCAATGCGGCACCTGCAATGATATCGTTCGAGAGTGCGTAAAGAAGTGCGTCCTCGTCAACTACTCCTCCTCGCGCTAGATTGAGTAAAAATGCCGTCGGCTTCATCAATTCCAATTCCCTAGCACCAATTAGGTCTTTCGTACCATCAGTCAATGGGCAATGAAGAGAGACAAAGTCAGAATCTTCCAATAGCTCATCAAGCTCAACACGACGCACACCAAGCTCTGCAAAAACACTATCTGGAGCATACGGATCGCAGGCGAGCGGCTGCGCCATTCCAAAACCACCTATTAACGCAACAAGCTGCTGGCCAATTCCACCTAGCCCGACAATGCCGAGTGTTTTATCCCGCAACTCAGAGCCCATAAATCCACTGCGAGCGTCCCACTGTCCTGTCCTGACCAATTGGTCTTTTTGCATTACGTTGTGATTTAACGCTAACATCCAGGCGATCGTCGCCTCTGCGACTGGACGATCCACGGCTCCCGTCGTTATGGTCACTAACACATCTCGCTCAGTACACGCGCCGACATCCACCGAATCATAACCAACGCCAAAACGGCTAACGACTAATAAATCTCCAGTATTCGCAAGGGAATCAATGTCTACCCGAGGCGTCAAAACTAAAACGCCATTAACTCCTTCAAGTTGCTGAGCCACAATCGTCGGCTCGTGAAACGCAAACGGACGATGAATAATCTGACTCGACTGCTCAAACACATCCAAACCAAAGTCTTTGTATTTGGGCTGCCCATCTGCATGATAGAAATCCGCGGTGAGAGCGACGTTAAATGTCATAGGCTTCTCTAACTTACTTGCCTGCGCGTGTCTGCTCAGCTCAATATCTCACGTACAACCCGACCGGCAACATCGGTCAGTCGGAAAGGACGACCGTGATGTTCATAAGTCAATCTCTCATGATTGATGCCCATCAGGTGGAGCATGGTGGCGTGCAGATCATTGATATGCACTGAATCTTCCACGGCGTGATAGGCGAAATCATCCGTAACCCCATGTGTCATGCCCCCACGGACACCGCCCCCGGCCATCCACATGGTATAACCGTGTGGATTATGCTCACGGCCATCGCCGAATTGAGCATGCGGCGTCCTTCCAAATTCGCCTCCCCAAAGTACGAGGGTATCATCAAGCAACCCACGCTGCTTCAAATCGGTAAGTAATCCAGCAACGGGACGATCGCACTGCTTGGTTAGCCTTGGTAGGTTAGATCGTATCTTGTTATGGTGATCCCAACCATTTAGCGTCACCTGAATAAATCGAACACCTGCCTCTGCAAACCGACGAGCCAGCAAACATTGACGACCAAACTGGTTCGTCTCAGGCATATCTACACCGTATAGATCTTTGGTGGCCTTTGACTCATTCGCCAAATCAACAAGTTTTGGGGTTTGAGATTGCATTCGGAATGCCAGTTCAAAAGACTGAATGACTCCTTCCATCTCCTGATCGGAATCAAGCCTTTTCAATTGTTCCTGATTCAATGCCTTAATCAAATCCACGCGCTGACGCTGGATGTCTTGCGAAACTGAGCTATCTGACAAATGTCGAATCGGAGCTCGGCCTGCCGTAATGCCTACCTCCTGTATAGCCGTTCCTTGATGAATGGCCGGCAAAAACGCGCTGCTATAATTTCGCTCGCCTTCTCCCGGCAGGATCGTGATGTAAGCAGGTAATTGGTCGTTCTCATTCCCCAACCCGTAAGACAACCAGGATCCCATCGATGGCGTTACGTCAAATAGATTGCCTGTATGCAGCTGACGTTCCGCAACACCATGATTTGGACTATCTGACTGCATCGCCTTTAGAACACAAATATCATCGGCGTGTCTCCCGAGGTGCTCAAACCACTTTGACATATGAAGGCCACTCTCGCCACGTCTGGCGAAGGGACTAATCGGAGCCATCAATTTAGTGTCATCCAAACCGACCGTTTCTTCGTTCGAGGGCAATTTATACGGCAGGCCCTTTCCATCTCGGGACGCCAACTGAGGTTTATAGTCGAACAAATCCATTTGGCTCGGACCACCCTTCATATACAGAAAGATGACTCGTTTTGCTCGCGGATTAAAGTGCGGGATTGCTGCAGATAAGTCCGAAGGTGCCGTCGAATCGGCGGCTTTTAAGTGCTGTTGCTGCAATAGCTGTAGCAAAGCCAAAGAACCAAAACCGCAGGCAGATTGTTGCAGGAATGCGCGTCGGTTAGAAACTGATAAACTGTTACGCATTTTGCCTATTCCTTAAACAAGAAACTATTCGACACCAGTATACCGTGGCATAGTTGTTCCCACGCCACTTTTCGTAAAGGCTCATTTACGTCTTCCTCTTTGTTAGGAGGTGCTAATGCATCCAAAAAGGCCAGAGCTAACTCCATTTCCTTCTTGTCGGCTGGACGATTAAGAACCAATAGATAAAGCTCGTTCAAACGCAATGCTTCATCGCTTGGCACCTCTGCGGCAAGCCTCTCGTTTAACAACTTCGCCTGTTCCTTTACAAAAGGCGAATTCAACAAGAACAGCGCCTGAGTAGCCACCGTCGTTGTAGCTCTGGCTCCAGTAATGTCATTGGGATGTGGGAAATCGAATATGGACAGGATCTCCAAATCCCCCACAGGTCGTTCACGTTTAAAGGGTTGATAAATCGTTCTCCGATTACGTACATAATCGGGGACTTTACCGCCCCAAGTGGGAGGATTCACATTCCCTCCGGCGCCTCGTATATTCCCTTCAAGCTCCAATCCCAACGGACTACCACCGCTTGCGCGATCAAGCTTACCACTGATGAATAACATAGAATCCCGCATCGATTCGCCAGACAATCGCCGACGTGGCATCCGCCAGTAATAGCGATTGTCCGGATCCACCTGTATCGCCTCGGAATTAGACAGCGAACTCATTTGGTAGGTACGAGACAGAACCAGTTGCTCAATCGTTAACTTAAGAGACCACTTATTTTCATCGCGGAACCGTTCCGCCAAAAAGTCTAACAGTTCTGGATGCGTCGGTCGTTCGCCATGAATGCCGAAATAGTCAACCGTGGGCACAATACCTGTCCCAAACAGATGATGCCAAACACGATTAACAAGAACACGCGATGTCAAAGAATTATTTGACGACACTAGCCATTCTGCCAACTGTAAGCGTCCACTCGTCCCGTCTGGGACAGAGACGGCGTCTCCATCACCAACGGCTCCTAGCACCCCTCGGGAAACACTCTCTCCCAACGACTTAAAGTCCCCGCGTCGATAAATCCGCGTGTCTGATGGATCGTTGACATCAGTTACTGACATGGCATATTCTGTCTGCGATTCCTCTTTGAATCCCCTCAGCTTTAACTGAAGCGTATCTATTTCAGTCTGAACGCCTTTAGCAGCCGCCAAGTCAGCCTGTTGCTCTTGCGTCGCTTGCACATTTGCAAAGGTCGACTGATTGCCACTGAATAACTGTAAAGCGAAATTGCCCTCGCCTCGCTCTACCATGTGGGAATGATTCAGCCCGCCCCCAATCCAATCGGGTATGACGGCCTGCGCCAG
>MDSW01037479.1_pt1 | contig 16416 bp, 13 predicted proteins | sample 811171 | NCBI WGS metagenome assembly MDSW01 (sample SAMN05326641, study PRJNA326480) | marine metagenome | isolation source: seawater | place: Atlantic Ocean: North West | collected 2012
TATTAATCCATTTTTAAATTTTACAATCGCATGGATATAAGATTTTGGATGAATTAAGATTTTAAATTTATCATATTTTATATTAAATATTTTTTTTGCCTCAATAACTTCAAAAATTTTGTTCATTAAAGTAGCAGAATCTATAGAGATTTTTTTTCCCATTTTCCAATTAGGATGTTTTATAGCATCAAGAGGAGTTATTTTTTTAAGTTTTTTATAAGTGGTGTTCAAAAATGGTCCACCTGAAGCTGTTATTATTATTTTTTCAATATTTTTAACTGAAGAATTTTTGATTAAAGACCATATTGAGAAGTGTTCTGAGTCTACTGGAATAAATTTTGTTTTATATTTTTTTAATTTTTTGCTTATCAAGCTCCATCCACAAATTATAGACTCCTTGTTAGCTATAGCTATAGTTTTGGTAAATTTTATTATATCTAGAGTTGGTTTTAGTCCATCAAAACCTGAGATTGAACTCATTGTATAATCAACTTTTGACTTAATAATCATATTAATTTTATTTAAGTCGTTATAAATTTTTTTATTTTTAAATTTTTTTTTAATTTTTATATAGCTTTTTTTATTTGTTATAATAACATTTTTTACTTTAAATTCTTTTATTTGTTTACTTAATAAAAATGAATTTTGATTTGCTGAAAGTAAAACTACATCAAATTTTTTTTTATCTTTTTTTATTATTTCTAATGTTTGTTTTCCAATAGATCCTGTTGATCCTAAAATTACTATTTTTTTTTTCATTAAGTTAAAATTCTAAACAAGATATATGATATTGGTATTGCAAAAATAATACCATCAACTCTGTCAAGTAATCCTCCATGACCAGGTATAAGATTTCCAGTATTTTTAACTTTTGATAGTCTTTTAAAATAAGAAACAACCAAATCACCAATTTGACTTATGGATGAAATGAATAAAATAACTAATAATAAGTTAAAGTCATTTGACATAAAAAAACCAAACTCAAAAATTGTTTTATGCGATGTAAGTACAAAAGAATTTTCTATAAATAATTTTGCAGCAACTACAGATAAAATAAAACTGCCAATCATTCCTGAATAAGTTTTGTTTGGACTAATTTTTGTCAATTTTGGTCCCTTAAATAATTTACCAAATATATATCCACCAATGTCAGTAAAAATACAAATAATCATCACAAATAAAAAAATATTTAAATCATTACTTGTGCCTTCTCTGAGTAAATAAGCTGAATATGATGATGATAATAAAAAAATAACTCCTATTAATTTAACTATATTATTTTTATTCATTTTTACCCATTCATATGAAGTTGCTAAAAAGAAAATTGCTAAAAAAAATGCAAAAAATACTGATCCTTTTATGATGAAAAAAAAGGATATGGGTATTATTGTCAAAGAGCTTAATATTCTTTTTAATACTTCATTTTTCATTAAACATTTCCAAAGTTTCTTTTTATTTTTTTAAAACTATTTAGAACTCTATTGTAATCTTTTGCTGTAAAGTCAGGCCAAAGTTTTTTCTCAAAGAAAATCTCAGAATATGCTAGTTGCCATAGTAAAAAATTGCTTAATCTATGTGTGTTTCCAGTTCTAATCAATATATCAGGGTTTGGTATTTTATTTGTGTATAAATTTTGATCTATTTTTTTTTCTGTTATTTTTTTTCTTTCCTTTTTTAATTTGTTAAAAGCACTAACAATTTCACTTTTTGAACCATAATTTAAAGCTAAATTTATTTGCAATCTTTTATTATTTTTAGTTTTATTTTCTGCAAAATTTAATAGCTCATTTAATTTTTTAGAAAATATTTTTTTTCCTATAATTTTTAAATTTATATTATTATTATGCAGTTCTTCTAATTTATCTTTCAAATATATTTTTAAAAGATTAAAAAGAAAATTTTTTTCTTCCATTGGTCTTTTCCAATTTTCTGTAGAAAAAGCAAATAAAGTTAAAAATTTAATTTTTTTTTTTATACTTTCTTTAATTACCATTTCTACAGTTTTTAAACCTTCTTTATGGCCTAAGTTTCTTGATTTTTTATGTTTTAAACCCCATCTACCATTTCCATCCATAATGATAGCTACATGCTGTATTGGATTCATATAGTCATTATTTCTTTTTCTTTTGAAATAACTTTTTCATCAATTGTTTTTATGTGTTCGTCGGTAAAACTTTGAATAATTTTTTCTAATTTAGTCTCGTCATCTTCACTTATATCTTTTGATTTTTGCATTTTTTTTAGTTCGTCATTAGCCTCTCTTCTAATATTTCTTACAGACACTTTGCATTTTTCTCCCATTGATTTAACCATTTTTTTCATTTCATTTCTTCTTTCTTCGCTTAAATCTGGAATTGGCAGTCTTATTAGTTGACCGTCTATTTGTGGATTTAAACCTAACTCAGATTTTTTTATAGCTGAGTCAATTAAGTTAACATTATTTAAATCCCAAACTTGAATGTTAATTGTTCTAGCCTCTGGTGTTGTGATAGTTCCTAATTGATTTATTGGCATTTTTTGACCATATACATCCACTTTGATCAAGTCTAACATATTAGCATTAGCCCTTCCTGTGCGAAGAGAAGAAAGTTCTTTTGTAAAAACTTCAAGTGCTTTCATCATTTTGGTTTTATATGTATTTTCAGAAAACATTATTCTCCAATTTTAATTCTGAAATAATCTTTAATTTTTAAATCTGAAATATTTAGTTCAGTTAGAATGTCTCTTACCTTTTTTTTTGGATCCATTACCCATTGTTGGGTAATCAAGCTATTTTCTTCTTTAAATTTATTAACTTTACCTAGACTAATTTTTTTAACTATTTCTTCAGATTTACCCGAATTTTTTAATTCTTCTGCGATTAACTCCTCTTCTTTTTTTAATATAGCAAAATCTATTTCTTTTGAATTAAGGGCAATAGGGTTAGATGCTGCAATATGCATAGAAATCTGTTTTCCAAATAAATCTATCTTATCATTTTTTTCCTTAGTTTCTAAAGAAGTTATAACGGCTAATTTTGCTAGATTATCTTTAACTATGGTGTGTAGATACGTAAAATTTTTACTTCCATTATGTTCGATTGTTTTAGATCTTCCAATCGTAATTTTTTCTCCTATTCTTGATATTAATTCTACTAAATTTTCTTCAACATTTTTGTTATTCTGCATTTTAGAATTACTCAAAGTTTTCTTTTCAGAGTTGCAATTATTATTAATCTCACTTAATTCCTTAACAAATTTTATAAAATCTTCATTTTTAGCAACGAAGTCAGTTTCACAATTTACTTCTATGACTGAAGTTTTGTTTTGATCGCCAGATAATGCAATTACACCTTCCTTTGCTTCGCGAGACATTTTTTTAGATGCTTTAGAAATTCCTTTAATTCTTAAAATTTCAACAGCTTTATCAATATCTCCTTTTGCTTCGTCTAAAGCGGAGTTGCAATCTTTAAAACCTGCACCTGTAGATTTTCTTAATTGCTTAACTTTATCTAAATTGCTCATTTAAAATTAATTTAATTTTTTTGAGTCTTTTGATTTTTTGATTTCTTCAGCTAGTGGGATATTTTTTGTTTTTTTATTTTGGTTATTTTCTAAATTTGATTGGTCAATCTCTTTTGTGTTAGATATATTTTTTGATGCATTTTCAATTGTTTCTTTAATTAAATTGCAATATAGGTCAATAGATCTTCTTGCATCATCATTTCCTGGTATAGGATAGTCTATACCTTCTGGATTAGAGTTAGTATCTAAAATAGCTACAATAGGTATATTTAACTTAATAGATTCTTTTATAGCTAAAGACTCATAATTAGTATCTATTACAAATACTAAATCGGGTATTTTTTTCATATTTGATATTCCACCTAGAGATCTCTGAAGTTTATCTCTTTGAATTCCCATTTTTAAAATTTCTTTCTTAGTGAATCCTCTATTTTCTGCTACTAAGTCTTGATTTAGTTTTTCTAATTTTTTTATTGAATTAGATATAGTTCCCCAATTAGTTAACATGCCTCCTAACCATCTGTAGTTAACAAAATATTGATTGGTTGCTTTTGCTAATTCTGCTACTGAATCGGAAGCCTGCTTTTTTGTTGAAATAAAAAGTATTTTTTCATTATTACTAATTGTTTCAAAAATTTTCTGTAATGCAACATTAAATAGCTCTAACGTTTGAGTTAAATCAATAATATGAATAGAGTCCCTTTTGCCAAAAATATATCTTTTCATTTTTGGATTCCATCTAAGAGTTTTGTGTCCCAGATGAACACCAGCTTCGAGCAACTGTTGAATAGTTATATTTGGTATCTTCATTTTTTTTCCCGGTTAATCCACCACAACTATTGCCATCAAAGGACCGGAGGTATTTAACCACTAATTGTGTGCGTTTTAATTGAAAGGTATTTACAAACAAATAATTAAAAATACAAGCTTTTTTTTAAGTAATTTTTGAAGCAATACCCTTATTTCTGAGATCATTTATTAATTTTTTATCAATTTTTCTTTTGTTATTAAGTTTGAATAAATAAATTGAGTTTTTGTCTTTTATTTCAATATTTACTGACGTTTTGCCATCATCTTCTAAACTTTTCTGTAATGTTTTAATTTTTGATTTTTGATTGATATCAAATTTAATATTTTCAATTGATTTATTAAATATATTTTTTAATAGTGAAATTTTATTAACGTTTATTCTTACTGATACATTTTTATTATCTAATGATTGTTCATTTTTGACAAGTGTTAACATTATTGAATTGCCTTCTTTTAAAACATCTCTATTCAAGTCAAATATATCTGAAAAAACAAATAATTCAAAAACAGTGCTTAAATCTGAAAATTTAATTATAGCATAAGAAGTCCCTTTTTGAGTTTTCTTTTCCTGTACCTTTAAAACTGTAGCAGCAATATTTGAAGTTTTGTTTTCTTTTTCTTTTATAAAATTGTCATAGTTAACAATATTGAATTCAGCAAAAATATTTTTAAATTGTGTTAGTGGGTGATCGGACATAAAAAAACCTAAAGTTTCAAATTCTTTTGCTAATCTATCTTCAAAAGACCAATCTTCTGTTTTTGCTAAATAGTCTTCGTTATTATTTTCATCTTTAGAAAATAAGTTTATTTGATTTACTTCTTTATTTTCATGTATTCTTTTGTTTTTCAAAATAATACTAGGTATGGAGTCAAAAAGAGATTTTCTATTAATATTAAAGTCATCAAAGCTTCCAGCTTTTACTAATCCTTCTAATTGAAGTTTATTTATATCTTTTGGATTAACTCTATCTATAAAATCGTTTAATGAATTAAATTTACCGTTAATTTCTCTTTCTTTAATTATATTTGATATTGCCTCATATCCTACATTTTTTAAACCTCCTAATGCGTAATAAAAATTATTTTCTTTAGTTTTAAAATCTTCATAACATTGATTAATATTTGGTCTAAAAATCTTTATATTCATTTTTTTTAATTCATCATAAAATTCGCTAAGTTTTTTTTGATTTGATAGCTCCATTGACATTGAGGCAGCAAAAAATTCATTTGGAAAATATGTTTTTAAAAATGAAGTTTGATAGGCTATTATAGCATATGCAGCTGCATGACTCTTGTTAAAACCATACTCTGCAAACGGTTCTATTTTAAGAAAAATACCCGCAGCAACTTCTTTTGAGATTCCATTTTTTTCTGCTCCCTCAATAAATCTTTGTTTTTGTTTTTCTAATTCAAGCCTTTTTTTCTTTCCCATTGCTCTCCTTAATATATCTGCTTCACCAGCTGAAAATCCTGAAAGAACTTGTGCTATTTGCATTACCTGCTCTTGGTATATAATTACACCATAAGTTGGTTTAAGAATTTCCTCTAACTTAGGATGTAAATAATCTGGTTTTCGATTACCGTGTTTACAATCATTATAAATTGGAATGTTGCTCATTGGTCCTGGTCTATATAAAGCAACTAATGCTATTATATCTTCTAATCTATTAGGCTTCATTTGAATTAAAGCTTCCCTCATTCCTGAGCTTTCAAGTTGAAACAATCCAACTGTTTTTCCCTTTGAAAGTAATTCAAAAACTTTTTTATCTTCGTAATTAATTTCATCAATCCTAAAATTATTTTGTTTTTCTTGAATTAAATTTTCTGTTTTATTTATTACTGTAAGAGTTTTTAAACCTAAAAAATCAAACTTAACTAAACCTGCATTTTCAGATGAATACATGTCGAATTGGGTTGAGGGCAAAAGTAAATTTGATGAAGAGTCTTTGTATAAAGGTACAGATTCTTTTAAGTTTTTATCCGCAATAACAACGCCTGCAGCATGTGTAGCAAAGTTTCTGTTTAATCCTTCTAATTTTAAAGATAAGTCTACTAACTTTTTTACTCTCTTGTCTTCATTTATTATTTTTTGTAATCTAGGCTCTCTACTTATACACTCAGATAATTTCATTGGTCTTGATGGGTCAAAAGGAATCATTTTACATATGCTGTCAACAAAACCGTAAGGAAGACCGATTACTCTACCAACATCCCTTATAACCATCCTAGCCTTAAGTTTTCCAAAAGTTATGATGTGAGCAACGCTATTTTTGTACTTTTCTGATAGGTATTTAAAAACCAAATCTCTTTTTTCTTCACAGAAATCTATATCAAAATCAGGCATCGATATACGATCAGGATTCAAAAATCTTTCAAAAATTAAATTAAATTTTATCGGATCAACTTCTGTTATTGATAAACACCAAGCAACCAAGGAACCCGCTCCCGAACCTCTTCCTGGCCCTACAGGAATATTATTTTTTTTTGCCCATTTTATATAATCTGAGACTATTAAAAAATAACTTGAATAATTCATTTCTGATATTATTTTGATTTCATGTTTTAGCCTTTTTTTATAAATTTCACATTGTTTATCTGTTTTTATTTCTTCTTCTGTTTTGTTAAAGAATTTTTTAAAATTTTTAATGAGACCTTTTTCAGATTCTTCCTTTAATATTTCATTGGCGTTTTTACTTTTGTCAGTCGCAATATTAGGTAAAATAGGTTTTGATGTATGAGGTCTAAAGTTGCATCTATAAGGTAAATTATAATTATTTTCTAATGCTTCGGGAATGTCTTGAAATAATTTTTTCATTTCTTCATTTGATTTAAAATAGTGCTGATCTGATAACCTAATTCTGTTTTTATCATTTAAATAAGTTTTCGTGCCTATACATATCAAAGCATCATGTGCTTCATGTATGGATTTATCTAGATAATAGATTTCATGGCTTGCAATAACAGGGATATTGCATTTTTTAGACAATTTTAAATTAAAATTTTCAAATAATTTTTCATTTTTGTCTTCATGTCTTTGTATTTCTATATAAAAATTATCTTGATATATTTTTTGTAATTGATTGTATAAATTTTCTATTTCTTTTAATTTTCCTTTATTAAATAAATTACCAAAAAAGCCATTAATACCTCCCGATAAGACTATAATTCCCTCTGTATTAAAAAAAATATCATTAAATTTACATTTAGGGACCAATGACTCTGGATTGTCTAAATATGAATTGGATGAAAGTTCAATTATTCTTTTGTATCCTATATCATTTTTTGCGATCAAAGGTATCAAACCTTTGTCATTATCTTCATTTTCAAATATAATTTGGGTACCGATAATTGGTTGGGTTCCAACTTTAGATAAATTTTCAGAAAATTCTAGTGATCCACATAAGTTTGAAGTATCTGACAATCCAGCAGATATAATTTTATTATTTTTACAAAAATCTTTTAATTCTTCAATTTTTACAGCACCTTCACATATCGAATATTGGGTATGAATTTTAAAATGATTAAATGATTTATTTGTTAATTCTTTCATTGATGATCTTCATTTTACCATCAATAAGCTCTATTTTACAATCAGCCATATTAGCAAAATATCTATTGTGAGTTGCAAAAATAATTGTCCTATCATTTTTTTTATGTTGAAATAATAACTTAAAAATTGATTTAGCATTTTCTTTATCTAAACTACCAGTTGGTTCATCTGCTAAAATAATTTTTGGTGAATTAATAATTGCTCTACTAATAGCAACTCTTTGAGCCTCGCCTCCTGATATTTGTGATGGAAAATGATTAATTCTTTTGTTCAGGCCAACTTTTTCAATTAAATATTTAGAATCTTTAATAGCTTTATTTTTATCTCCATTAATCGCTAATCTAGCTAAATAAACATTTTCTAAAATAGTAAAATCAGGCAGTAAATTATTGTCTTGGTAAACTATACCAATATTATTTGATCTAATTTTATCGTTGTAATCTTTCATTTTAAAATTGATATTTAGTTTATCAATCTTTATGGATCCAGAAGTTGGTGAATCAATTAAAGAAATAAGGTTTAACAAAGTTGATTTTCCTGATCCTGAGGGACCCATAATTGAATAAGTTTTTCCAGGTTGAAATTTAAAATTTAATTTATTTAAAACATTAATATTTTTACTTGACACATAAATTTTGGATAAATTTTTTATTTCAATTATATTATTCATATTTTAAAGATTTTATAGTATCTAAATTTGAAGCTTTAATTGCAGGATATATAGAAACTAAAGTTGAAATAATTATTGAACAAAATGCAATTAACAAAATTGATTGTACATTAATTTCTGATGGGAGTGTACTTAAAAAATAAATTTCTTCAGGAAATAATTTTAAATTAAATAATGTGCCTATAAATATTCTAATTTTTTCAATATTAACTGAAACAACAACTCCTAAAATAATACCTGTAAAAGTAGCAAATGTACCAATTAAAAGTCCAATTAGGAAAAATATTTTTTTAATGGAATAATTGTTTACTCCTATTGATTTCAATATAGCTATTTCCCTTGTTTTGCTTGTAACAAGAATTGTTAAGCCTGAAATAATATTAAAAGCCGCTACTATTATTATCAATGAAAGAATTATAAACATTACATTTCTCTCAACCTTTAGTGCGGAAAATAAAGATTGGTTCAAATCAGCCCAACTGTAAACAATATTATTTTTAAAGATAGATTTTATTTTATTCTTTGCAGATGTAATATTTTCTGGTTTTTTTAAAAATATTTCTAAAGATCTTGTTGATTTATCTATTTCAAATAAATTTTCTAAATCATTTATATTTAAAAAAGCTACATTTCTGTCAAACTCATACAGTCCACTACTGAATATTGATTTAATTTCATAAACTTCTTGTTTAGGTATCTTGCCAATTAAAGTTTCAATGCCTTTTGGTGATAAAATTGTAATTTTGTCTCCTATATTTAAATTTAATTCCAAACTTAATTCTTTACCTATAGATATACCTTTATTTTTAAGGTCTTTTTCACCTGTGAATTTATTTTTATTAATAACATCTAATTTTTGAAAGTTTGATAAATCATAACCTCTAAATAAGATGCCCGATGCGTTATTATTAGTTAATATAATTCCCTGGGCAGTATTGGTATGCAAAATATAGCTTGATAAATTTTTTAATTCATTGTTTTTCAAATTAACTTCACTAGAAACATCTGAATAGGAATTAACTATTACATGGGCATTAAAACCAACAATTTTGTTAATTAATTCAGATCGAAATCCATTCATAACAGACATTACTACAATTAAAACAGCGACACCTAAGCTAATACCAATAAAAGAAAATATTGAGATTACATTTATAAAACCATTTTTTTTTCTAGTTTTTAAATATCTTAATGTAATTTCTTTTTCTAGTTGTGAAATCAATTTAATTTTTTTTATTGTTAATTAATTCTATTATTTCATTAATACTTAGATATTTTGGATCTTTGCCAATTTCTTTAAATTCGAGCAAATCTTTTTCAGACTTTTTTCCAATCATTATTTGAAATGGTATACCTAGTAAATTAAATTTTTTTAATTTTGATGAAAAGTTTTCTTCTGTGTCATCAATAATTACATCTATATCTTTACTTTTCATGTGGTCGTATATTTTTTTACCTTTTAATAAATTTGAATTATCATTTTTATTAACCAAAGGAATTATTGCACAATCATATGGCGAAACAGATAAAGGCCATTTCATAACTTCATCTTTATCATTGTATTTTGCTTCAATTATGGCACCAACTAATCTAGAAACGCCAACACCATAAGAGCCCATTTTAACAAAAACTTTTTTGCCTTGATGATCAACGCTAGCATTCATTGGCTTTGAATATTTGTCACCAAAATAAAATATATGTCCTACTTCTATACCTTTTGTTTCTAATTGATTCTTGAGATCAACATTTTTTTCAAATTTATTTTTATCAAATTTATCATCCGTTACTGCATAAAATTCTTCAAATTTATTTCTTAGTTCTTCAAGAGACTTTTTTTCTAAAATTGTTTCATTATATTCAACATCAAAAATTCTTTTATCTGTGTAAATTTTACTTTCTCCAGTATCAGCTAAAATTATAAATTCATGTGATAAATTTCCACCAATTGGTCCTGTATCTGCTGCCATGGGTATTGCGGATAATTCAAGTCTCCTAAATGTTTTTAAATATGATAAAAAAAATTTATTATACGAAAATGATGCTTCTTCATCATTTATATCAAATGAATAGGCATCTTTCATATAAAATTCTCTACATCTCATTATTCCAAACCTTGGTCTTAACTCGTCTCTAAATTTCCACTGAATATGATACAAAAGTTGAGGCAGTGACTTATATGATTTTGTGCTTGATCGAAAAATTTCTGTAATTAACTCCTCATTGGTAGGGCCATATAACAATTCTCTATTCTGTCTGTCTTTTATTCTTAACATTTCTTCTCCGTAGTCCTCGTAACGACCACTTTCTTTCCAAATATCGCTTGATTGTATAGTTGGCATTAAAATTTCTTGAACACCTATTCTGTTTTGCTCTTCTCTTACAATTTTTTCAATTTTTTTCATGACTTTAAAACCTAATGGAAGCCATGAATATATACCAGCTGAAGATTGTTTTATCATTCCAGTTCTAAGCATTAACTGGTGGGATTTTATTTTTGCTTCTGCTGGGTTGTTTTTTAATATTGGAATAAAGGATTTTGAAAAAAACATTTTAATTTAATAAGTTTCTAAAGTTTTAAAAATCATTTTTACCTAACATATATAATTATAAAATTAATCGAGTTAATTAAAGTAGAATAAACATGTTTTCCTGACATTTTAAAATTTCAGATGCTCCATTTATCAATTAAATTCTCACTAAATTGATATTTGTAATAGGTTTTTTTCCAGTTTTTTCTTTTGAATATTTTCTGCATGTTACTTTAATAGCATCTATGAGATTAATTTCTTGTTTTTTACTTTTTAAAGCAAATGTTTTTGCTGTATTTTCGATTTCTTCTTCTAAACCATAAACAAACTCTTCTTTATGGAATACTGGCAAACCTATAAAATTTAATATTGGTTTATTATGAATATTGCCTTTGGAGTTAATTAGAATAGTTATTTCCATAAATCCATTATTTGATAAATTTTTTCTTTCTTTAATTGATTGAGCTTCCTCTTCAACGCTAACATTTCCATCAACGTATAATCTGCCTGATGGAGCTTTATCATATACTTTTGGACTATCGCCTGGATATAATTTTACAATATCTCCATTTTGGACTTTTACTGGATATGGAACCTGCATTTCTTTTGCAAAATTTATATGTTCCATCATATGTCTGTGCTCTCCATGTACAGGTATAACTGATTTTGGTTTTATCCATTCATACATATCTTTAAGATCTTCACGATTTGGATGACCTGAAACATGAACAAACTCATCTTCTTCTGTAATTACCTCAATGTTTTCTTTTACTAGTTGATTGTGCAATTTATATAATTTTTTTTCATTGCCTGGAATTATTTTTGATGAAAAAATTACCGTATCTCCTTTTTCTAAAAAAATGTCAGGGTGAGTATAATTTGCTATTCTCATCATTGCTCCCATTGGTTCTCCTTGACTTCCGGTACATAGGTAAAGAATTTTTTCTCTTGAAATATTTTTTGCATCCCGTGGATCTATCGGTTCTATAATATTTTTAAGATAACCACATTGTTTTGCAGCTTTGTAAATCCTATTCATTGATCTTCCAACAAGTGATATTTTTCTACCTGATTTTTCAGCACAATAAAAAACAGTTTCCATTCTTGCCACGTTAGATGCAAACGAAGTTACAATTATTCTTTTTTGAATTCTGTCAATAATTTTTAATAAATTTTTTCTGACATCAGATTCTGATCCAGCTCTTCCTGGACTAAAAACATTAGTAGAATCACATATCATTGTTAGTACACCTTCTTCTCCGATTTTTCTTAATCTTTTTTCATCTATTTTATCTCCAATTAATGGATCTAGGTCACATTTCCAGTCACCAGTATGAAGAATGGTTCCAGCTGGTGTTTTTATTTTAAGACCACTAGGCTCCAAAATTGAGTGTGTCAGAGTTATAAATTCTATTTTGAAAGGATCTAAATTTAATTTTCCATTTAATTCAATAATTTCAAGATAATTAGTAATGTCTATTTTTTTTTCTTTAAATTTTTCGCTAATAAGTATTGATGTAAAAGGTGTGGCATATATTTTACATTTTAAATCAGGCCAAATATGTGCGATCGCTCCTATATGATCTTCATGAGCATGTGTAAGTATAATTCCAAGTAGATCGTCCTTTTTTTCAACTATAAAACCTGGATCGGGATAAATTAAATCAATTCCAGGTATAGTTTCATCAGCGAAGGTTACGCCTATATCTACAATTATCCATTTTTGGTTATCTGGTTTTCCATATGCAAAAAGGTTCATATTCATTCCAATTTCACCAGATCCACCTAAGGGACAAAAAATTAATTCGTCTTTCATAATATTTAAATAAATTTTAAAATTTTTATTAAACCTTTTATTGTTAAGTCTTTATCAACAGTAACTTTTTTATATAGTGAATTTTTATATAAATTAGCTAAACCGCCTGTTAAAACGACATGAAAAGATTTTCGAGTTTGTTTAATAATCAATTTAATCATATTGTCAATTAAACCAGAATATCCCCAGTAAAAACCTGATTTAACTGCACTTTCTGTGTTATTTCCAACAACTTTTTTAATTTTGGATAAATTTATTTTTGGTATTAAGGTTGCTCTTTCAATCAACGTTTCTAAGGATAATTTAACGCCAGGCGCTATTACGCCTCCTAAATAAGTTTTATTAATAATTACATCTAAAGTGGTTGCGGTTCCAAAATCAATTACAATAAAATTTTTATTTTTTTTACTTACACCTATAGCGTTAGCAATTCTATCAGATCCAATTTGTTTTTTATTTACCTTTAAATTCAATATATTTTTAATATTTATTGATTTTATTTCATAACACTTAATTTTGAATTTTTTCTCTAAAATGAATTTAATTATTTTAAAAGAGTTTGGTACAACGCTACTAAATAATATTTTTTTGATTCTTCCTTTAAATTTATTAACTATTTCTAAATTTTTAGGTAGATAATTTTTATTTTTTAAATTATTTTTTATAATTAATCTTTTTACAATTTTATAATTTGATTTTAAGACACAAATTTTTATGTCAGTATTTCCTATATCTCCAAGCAACGTTAAGTTTTTATCCTTTTTAATATTTTTGTTCATATGTCTTTTTTATATTATTAAATATAATAAGTTTACTTATTTTTTTAATTGAAAATTGATTTAAATTAGCTGTCTGATAATTTTTAATTTGAGGATTAGAACTTATATTTATACCTATGCCTAAAATTAAAAACCTTTTTCTATTATGAATTATTATCTCTTGAAGTATGCCACATATTTTTTTTCCTTTTATTAATAGGTCGTTTGGAAATTTAATTTTAATATCCGATGTCACGTATTTTTTAAGTATTGACTTTATGATTTTGCAATTTTTTAAATTTAATTTTTCTATTTTATCTTTTTTTTTAATTTGATGAAATAAACTAACAAATAGATTTCCTTTTAGTGAAATCCATTTGTTTCCATAACGTCCTCTTCCTTTTCTTTGCTTGTCAGAAACAATTATTCCTGTATTTTTTCCATTTTTTATCAATTTTATTGCTACATCGTTTGTGCTATTAACCGATTTAAATTTGTATTTTTTAAATCTCATTAAATTATGTTAATTTTAGAAATTAATTCAATAAGTATGCTTGGATAAATAAAATATAACAATAAAAAAAAACTTGATAATGCTAATGTTAGTTTTAAACCTAAGTTATGGTCTTTATCAAATATAATTTTTTCAGGATCAAAGTATATAATTTTTATTATTCTTAAATAGTAAAAAGCTGATATTACAGTAGATAACAAACCTACAACTGCTAAAAAATACATTGATTGTTTTATTACTGACATGAAAATGTAAAACTTTGCAAAAAATCCTGCTAATGGTGGTATCCCTGCGAGTGAAAAAAGAACTATTAAAAAACATAAAGACAAAACAGGATGATTTTTTGATATACCTGAAAGATCTTCTATGTTTTCATAATATTTATTTTGTGATCTTAGCATAAACAAACAACTAAATAATGCTAAGTTCATTATTAAGTATATTGAAATATAAATTACTGAACTTTGTATTCCATAATTAGTCCCTGTTGATAATCCTGCTAAAGCATAACCCATATGACCTATTGAGCTATAAGCAACTAATCTTTTTAAATTTTTTTGTCCTATGGCTGCAACAGCTCCAAAAACCATCGATGCAATTGATAAAAAAATTATTATCATTTGCCATTGATCTATTAAATTTAATAACGGGACATAAAGAAATCTAATAAACACTGTTAACGCTGCAATTTTAGGAAGTATTGCAAAAAATATCGTTACTGAAGTTGGTGAGCCTTGATAAACATCTGGAGCCCACATATGAAATGGGACTGCTGAAATTTTAAATGCCAAACCAACTAGAATAAATACAATTCCAAAAGTTAAACCATATTCAGCATTTTGTATATTTTCATAAATTATATTAAAATTAGTTGATCCAGAAAAACCATATATTAAAGAACAGCCATAAAGTAAAAGGCCTGATGACAAAGCGCTTAATACAAAATATTTCAATCCCGATTCAGAAGACAATACATCATCTCTATTAAAAGAAGCCAAAACATAAAGAGCTAGTGATTGAAGTTCTAAACCCATATAAAAAACAATTAAATCATTAGAACTAATCATAACCATCATTCCTAGCATTGAGCTTAATATTAAAATTGGATATTCAATTTTATAAATTTTAATAATTTTTAAATATTTTGAAGAAGTTAACATAACAAATATTCCTGAGAAAATTAAGATTAGCTTCATATAAGTAGATAAAGGATCAATGATAAAACTATTATTAAATAATTTTATTATATTGTTTGAAGGTAAAGTAAAAATTAATGTTAATAAAATAAATAAAGTTACAATGCTTAAATTATAAATGATAGATGAACTTTTTTTTTTAAAAACCCCAAGTATTAATAAAAACATCAAAGATAATGAAATAAATATTTCGGGAATTACAAAATTTATATTTTCAATCATTTTTTGCTAATTTGTTCTATATTAAAATTATATACCTCAATTAAATTATTTACTGAAACTTCAACGGTATTTAATAGTGGCTCTGGATAAAAACCAAAAAAAATTATTGGTATAGCCAAACTCCACAAAATAATTATTTCGGAAAGATTTAGATCAACCATTTTTTTCAATTCATCATTTACAAGTTTTCCAAATATTACTCTTCTATAAAGCCACAACATATAGGCTGCTGCTAAAATTACGCCTAGGCTAGCAATAACTGCTACTAAAAAATTTTTTTTAAAAGTTCCCATTAAAATTAAAAATTCACCTATAAATCCACTCGTACCTGGTAAACCCAATGCAGCTAAGGTAAAAATCATAAAAACTACTGCGTATCTTGGTACTATTGATACAATTCCACCATATCTACTTATTTGTCTCGTGTGCATTCGATCATAAACAACCCCTACACATAAAAATAATGCTGCTGAAACTAAACCATGACTAATCATCTGAAAAATACTTCCTTCAATGCCTTGTTGAGTAAATGTAAATATACCTAATGTAACAAATCCCATGTGCGCTACTGAAGAATATGCTATTAACTTTTTCATATCTTCCTGCATTAATGCTACCAATGAAGTGTAAACTATTGCTACTAAACTTAATAAAAATACAAGTGGCACAAAAAATTCTGAAGCATTCGGAAATAAACCTAAGGAAAATCTTATAAAACCGTAGCCAGCCATTTTTAAAAGTATTGCAGCTAAAACAACTGAACCAGCTGTTGGAGCTTCTACATGGGCATCAGGGAGCCAGGTATGAACTGGCCACATAGGAGTTTTTACTGCAAATGAGCTAAAAAAA
>MDSW01027886.1_pt1 | contig 16413 bp, 13 predicted proteins | sample 811171 | NCBI WGS metagenome assembly MDSW01 (sample SAMN05326641, study PRJNA326480) | marine metagenome | isolation source: seawater | place: Atlantic Ocean: North West | collected 2012
ATTCCCTTAACAACTTTGTTATTTGTAAATGATTGTTGTAAATGATTCCACGCATTTTGTTTAATTGCTTTTTCTCTAGAAAGTATAGTTTCGCCATTTATGTTATCAACGTTTTCAACAAATACTTCAAGTTTATCTCCTATTTGTATCTCACACTCTTTTCCTGGTCTAGTAAACTCCGAAACTGGAATCCTGCCTTCACTTTTAAGACCAACATCAACAATAATTATATCCTTTTCAACTGATATTACTTTTCCTGTTACTATCGATTTTTCTTTAATTTTATTACTTTCAATTGTTTTTGAAACCAAATTTTCATATTGTTCATTTGTAATTTGAGATTCAATTTTATTTTGCATAAACTATTTACTTTCCATGATTTTATTAATTTGCTTGATTGTATCTGAAAAGGAATTGGAGTTGTTTAGTATAAAAGCACCACGAGGTTTAACTAATGGTGAGTTCTTTCTTAATTTATCCTTTTTATCTCTCAATTTGATTTCCTTTAAAATTTTGGCGTATATAGACTTTTCACCAATATCAATCAACTGTTTATGTCTCCTTTTTGCCCTTATTATTTCATCAACTACTACATATATTTTTATATTAGCCTTCTTAAACACTACTGAACCGATATCTCTACCATCAATAATACAACCTCTAAATTTTAATTGATTTTTAACAATAATTTTTTGTTGATTATTAATGAAATCTCTAATTTTTTTATTTGTAGCTATTTTTGAAGCAGCATTACTAATTTTTTCAGTTCTTAATTTGTTTTCATTTCTTGGAGAAATTTCCTGAATATTTTTAAGTAGAGCATGTATTTTATTAGTATCATTAAGGTTAATATTATTTTTAATTATTATGCAACTAAGACGCCTATATAAAATCCCAGAATCTAGGTGAAATAATTTCCATTTATCTGCTATATATTTTGCAATTCTTGCTTTACCCGCACCAGCTGGTCCATCAACAGTTATAATTTTATTTTTCAATTAAATTTCCACCTGATGAATTATATATCTCTTTAAATTTTGGAAAGCTTGTATTTATAGATTCTGAATCTTCAATTTTTAAATTTCCTAACTTTGATCCCATAACAGCAAAAGACATTGCTATTCTGTGATCAAAATCAGTTTTTATACTATTGTCTTTAATTGAATTTTTTTTTGTAGGATCAATAAATAGATCATTATTATTTATTTCACAAAATATACCACATTTGTTTAAATTTATTTTAATTAATTCTAATCTATTACTTTCTTTGACTTTTAATTCTTGTAAACCTTTAAATACACTAGGAGAATTGGCAAAGGAAGCAGCAATTGATAAAATAGGATATTCATCTATCATTAATTTAGCCATTGATTCATCAAGCTCACAACCTTTGAGATTTGAAGATTCGACTAATATATCGGCGACATATTCATTGTTAATTATTTTTTTATTTGTAAAAGCAATATTTGCACCCATAATTTTTAAAGCTTTAAGGATGCCATCACGGGTAGGATTCAAATTAATATTTTTAAGTCTAATCTTTGAATCTCTATTTATTAATGCGGCAACAATAAAAAACGCACTGCTAGACAAATCAGATGGGACTTCTATATTTTTTGATTTTAATTCATTTTTACCATTTATTATTATTTTTGAAGATGAAATATTTTTTTTAATATCAATATTTGCATCAAAGGATTCCAACATAATTTCTGTGTGATTTCTAGTAACATGGTTTTCAATTATAGTAGATTTTCCCTCAGTATTTAAGCATGCTAGAATTATTCCAGATTTAACTTGAGCTGAAGGGATCAAAATTTCATGATTAAAATTGTTAAGCTCTTTTCCAATAATCTTTAATGGCAGACTTCCATTTGTGGATTTAAACTCCCCATTCATTTTAATTAATGGATCTATGATACGGTTCATAGGTCTTGAGGATAATGATTTATCTCCCTTTAATACACTAATAAATGGATATGAGCTTAGAAGACCCGTTAACAATCTTGCAGACGTACCTGAGTTACCTAGGAATAATTCTTTACTAGATTTTTTAAGAGAGTTTAACCCTCTTCCATAAACAATTGTTTTATCATTTTGTTCCTCAATTTTTACACCTAATGATTTAAAAGCATTTAAAGTATGCAAAACATCTTCAGATTTTAATAAATTTGATATTTCGCAAATACCTTTTGAGATTGATGGTATGATGATAGATCTGTGAGAAATTGATTTATCACCAGGTATTTTAATGTTTCCGTTTATTCCTAAACTTATTTTTTCACTTATCATTTATTAAAGAGTAAATTCTTGACCTAAATAAAATTTTTTAATTTTATCATTTTGAATTGCTTCTTTTGGATGACCTTCAAAGAAAATTGCCCCTTCATTAACTATATAAACTTTATCAACGATTTTAAGTGTCTCTCTTACATTATGATCAGTTATTAGTACTCCAATATTTTTAAGTTTTAGTTTTTGAATTATAATTTTAATTTCTTCAATAGATACAGGATCAATACCAGTAAGTGGCTCATCTAATAATAAATATTTTGGTTTTGAAGCTACTGTACGAGCTATTTCTAGCCTTCTTCTTTCCCCACCTGATAATACTATTGATTTTGATTTTTTCACATGATGAATATCAAATTCATTTAATAAATTATTCAATATAATTTCTTGCTTAGATTTATCTTTTTCAATCATTTCAATTACAGCTAATAAATTATCTTCAACGTTCATACCTCTAAAAATTGATGGTTCTTGGGGTAAATAGCTAATTCCTTTTTTTCCTCTTGCATAAATAGGCAAGTTTGAAATATCAACTTTATCTAAATATATGGAACCATTATCTGGTTTAATTAATCCAACAATAGAGTAAAATGTGGTTGTTTTTCCAGCACCATTTGGACCAAGTAATCCAACAATTTGACCACTATTAATATTTAAACTTATATCTCTAATAACCTTTTTATTTCCATATGATTTTGAAACTTTGTTTACAAAAAGCCCATCATTTAAAATATTAAATTTATTCATTATCTTGAGAAATTAAAACTTTAACTTTGCTAGAATCATTTGATGAAACTTTATATGAATTTTTAGCTATATCAACAAATCCATAATCTCCTATTATAATTTCATTACCTCTTAAAACTTTCACATTATCCATCAATTCAATATTTTCATTTTTTTTATCATAAATGGCTTTTAATGAATACATATCTATATTTTCTGTTTTAATATTAGATATATTTTTATCTTTGACAATTAATTTAATAATCTCATTTATTTCTTCTTCAGTTGAAAATTCACCGCTAATATCCTCTCCTGTGACAGTCACATCTTGACTTACAAGAGTAGAATTTCTACCCTTTATTAAAAAGGACCCGCCTAAATTGTCAATCTCAACTAAACCATCAGAGAACATTGAAGCTTCACTTAAAATAAGCTCAGAGTTTGTTCCTGAAACTTTTATTTTTTCTTTTTCTAGTGTAAATTCTAATGTTTGGCCTTTTGCAGATAAACCTCTTTCTTCTGCATTTAATCTTACATTACCTTCGGCAAATATATAATAAATATCATAGAGATCTTTATCATAATAAGCTTTTACAGTGTCAGCATTTAAATTAAAATTTTTTGATAATATTTGTACATTTTTTTTTAATAAATAATATTTATCATCTTGAAAAACTTCAATACCATCTTCAGCAGTTATTTCTGTCTGACCCATTTCTTGAGCAAAAAGATTTTTTATTAAAAATAAAAAAATAAATATCAAAATAATTTTTTTCATTTTATTTCTAATTTTGTTTTACCATTAAATTTAATTTTATTACCTTCATCTATAATTTCAAAACCATCTGATAAAATTGATGTATTATTTGATACAAATTTAGACTTTTCTATACTGGTTGCTGTTTGTTTGTCTTTGTTAAAAATAACATTATCAGAATATATCGTAAATTTTTTTGATTTAAAAATAACATCATTTTTTAATAATATTTCATCACTATTAATGAAATTTCCATCACTTGCAGAAATAGAAATTTTTTGTTTCTCACTATTTATTGTAAATTTTGGATTAGTTATATCTGAATCGTTTAAATCAATGCTTGAAATTTCATTAATTTTTAATGAAGAATTAAAAGTTTTATAAACAAATATAGTTAATGTAGTGATAATGACTATAAAAATTATAATTACTAAATAAATTTTATGTAATGATAGTAAATAATTCAACTTAACTACTTAATCTTAACAAATCATGAATATGTATTATGCCAATTGGCTCTTTATTTTTGCAGACAAAAATACTTGTAATTTTTTTAGTATTCATAAGATTTAAGGCCTCGCCAATGAGAAGGTTTATATCACACACCGATGGTTTTTTTGTCATGATTTCAGAAGCTTTTTTCTTAAAAAAATTTTGACCCATATTTCTTCGTAAATCACCATCTGTAATTATGCCAACTAATTTTTTATTTTTATTAATTACACCAACACATCCAAAACTTTTTTTTGTCATAGTTAAAAGTGCAGAAGACATTAATTCAGAGTCTTTTGCTAAAGGTAAATCAGATTTTTTATGCATAATTTCACTAACATAAGTTAAATCTTTTCCTATGTTTCCCCCAGGGTGGTAGTTTTTAAATTGATTAGATTTAAAACCTCTTAATTCTAATAAAGATATAGCTATACAATCACCAATAACTAAAGTCATTGTTGTTGAAGTTGTGGGTGCAAGATTAAGAGGGCATGCTTCTATTGGTTTTTTATATAGTATTCCATATGTAGATTTTTTGTGTAATGAACTTTTAGAATTACCAGTAATACTTATTAATGGAATATTAAATCTTTTTGAATAATTAATAATATTAGATAATTCTAATGTTTCCCCAGAATTAGAAATAGCAATTATGCAGTCATTTTTTTTTATTGTGCCAAGATCTCCATGACTAGCTTCTGTCGCATGAACAAAGAATGAAGGAGTTCCAGTAGATGATAAAGTTGCAGCAATTTTATTTCCAATATGAGCACTTTTGCCTACACCAGTAACTATAACTCTGCCTTTAGTATTAAAAATAGTTTTTACTGCATTATAAAAATTATTATTAAAAATATTAGATAAAGTTTTTATTCCTCTTTGTTCAATAAATAAAGTCTTTTTGGCAGAGCTTAGTATTTTATTTTTTGTCATTTTATTTAGCATTTAATGTTTAAATATATCCTGTTCAGCCCAGCCTTGGAGATCAAGATTTGTTCTCTGTTCAACGAAATCAAAACATGATTTAGCTAATTTTAGTCTTTTTTCTCTCTCAAGAATTTTATCTAATTTATTTTTAATCTTATGAAGATAAACTACGTCAGTAGCAGCATATTTTTGTTGATCTTTGCTTAGTTCCCCACCCCAATCAGAACTTTGTTCTTGTTTAGAAATTGTTTTATTTAATAATTCTTTGCACAAATCTTTATAACCATGTTTATCAGTATATGTACGCGCTAATTTTGAAGCTATTTTTGTACAATATATATTTTTAATATTTATTTTGAATGTATGTTTTAATATTGCAACATCAAATCTAGCAAAATGAAAAATCTTTAACACTTTATTATTTTTTAGAATCTTAATTAAATTAGTAGGTTTTTTTTTCAAATCATTAATTTTAACTAGATGACAATCCCCATTTCCACTAGATAGTTGAATTAAACACAACTTATCCCTCATTGGGTTAAGCCCCATTGTTTCAGTATCTATCGCGATGCTCATTCCTAATTTTATATTAGGTGGGATATCATCATTATAAAATTTTATCTTCATAGCTATTAATTATATTTCTTTAAATTCAATTAATTAGTGCTATATCATCAATTTTTAAAAACGTCATGAAATCAATAGTAATTTTTGGAGGTGCTGGATTTGTAGGTAAGCATATTATTAGAAGATTAGTAAATAAAGGTTTTAAGATTATTGTACCCTATCAAAATCCTACAAATGAAGCAAAGTTGAGAATATTGGGTAGTTTAGGCCAAATTGCAACATTTCAATTCAACAAATTAGATGATCCAAGAATTTTGAAAGTTTTAGAAACTGCTGATATTTGTTTAAATTTAAAAACTGCTTGGGATACAAAAATTACTGGATACGATGAAAGTATATTAAATTTTAATGATAAACTAATAAACATTATAAATAAAAATCAAAATATAAGACAATTTATATTTTTTTCAGGATTAGGAGTTGATGAAAAGATAAAGTCTGCGAGATCGGTAGCAATTCTTAATACTGAGAAAATGATCCATTCAAGTTGTGATAATTCAATTATCATAAGGCCAGGAGTGATTGTAGGATTAGGAGATAATTTTTTATCGAAACTAATACCTATTATTAAAAATTTTTATGTAATACCTATATTTGGAAGTGGAAAAAATAAATTCCAACCTGTTTTTATTGATGATGTTTCATTATTTGTTGAAAAATTAATAAGTGAGGAAATCAATGGTAAACATACTTTTGAATTAGCTGGACCAAATATTTATTCCTATAAAGAACTATATAAAAATTTGTCATTTGACTTGCATAAAAAAAGAATTTTTATACCTATTCCCATGATATTAGCTAAAATAGTTGTTAAAATTATTGAAAAAACACCTTTTACTCCAATTACTAGTGAGCAACTTTTGTTATTTGAAACAGATAATTTGGTTTCAAACAAATATAAAAATTTTAATTTTTTATCAATTATTGCGCAGGATACCAGGGCAATAATAAAAAAAATAGCAGAAAACTAGTAAAAATAAATAAATTAGTAAATTATTTTTACTAATTATTTATATTTTAACTTTATTTTAATAAGCCTTCGGTATATTTGCATTAATTTAAAATAATTAGTACAGGAATTTGACTAAATGTTAAAATTTACTTCAATTGATAAGGAAAATCCTTCAAAAAATTCAGCAAGTAATAGGCTAAAAAACTTTAATGAAATTTATACAAATTATGCAAAAATAAAAGCAGAACAGCAAGCTTCTAGATGTTCACAATGTGGAGTACCTTTTTGTCAAGTTCACTGTCCATTACATAATAATATTCCTGATTGGTTAAAATTAACTGCCGAAGAAAGACTAGAAGAGGCTTACGAATTATCAAACTCAACTAATAATATGCCAGAAGTCTGTGGAAGAATATGTCCTCAAGATAGATTATGTGAAGGTAACTGTGTAATTGAACAATCTGGTCATGGAACTGTAACTATAGGTTCAATAGAAAAATATATTACAGATACTGCCTGGCAAAATGGTTGGGTAAAAAATATTGAAATAGAAAATGAACAATCAGAATCTATAGGTATTATTGGATCTGGACCAGCTGGATTAGCAGCAGCTGAACAGTTAAGGAAAAAAGGATATCAAATTACAGTTTATGATCGTTATGATAGGATTGGCGGATTATTAATTTATGGAATTCCAAATTTTAAACTTGAAAAAGAAATTGTTATAAAAAGAACTAATAGATTAATTAATAGTGGAATCAATTTTAAATTAAATTCTGAAATTGGGAAAAATATATCATTTGAAGAAATAAAGAATGAACATGATGCATTGTTAATTGCTACAGGGGTATATAAGTCTCGTGAAATTAATTTAAATGCAAAAAATTTTTCTAATGTAGTGCCAGCTTTAAATTATCTTACAGCGAGTAATAAAGTGGGACTAAAAGATAAAATTGAAGATTTTATTAATGGTAAGTTAAATGCAAAAAATAAAAATGTAGTAGTCGTAGGTGGTGGAGACACTGCTATGGACTGTGTGAGAACTGCTGTTCGACAAGGAGCAAAATCTGTTAAATGTTTGTATAGAAGAGATAAAGTAAATATGCCAGGTTCCCAAAGAGAAGTTGAAAATGCAATCGAAGAGGGTATCGACTTCAAGTGGCTAACTCTGCCAACAGAATACATGGGTAATCAAAAAGTAGAACAATTAAGGTATGTTAATATGCATTTAGGATCACCAGATGATTCTGGAAGGCGCAAACCTGAAATAACATTAGGTTCTGAAGAAAAAATCAGTGTTGATTTGGTCATTGAAGCTCTTGGATTTGAGCCAGAAAATATACCCCAATTGTTTGGCGAGCCTTCACTATCCGTAACAAAATGGGGCACTATAAAAGTAGACTATAAAAATATGATGACCTCAATAAAAGGAGTTTTTGCAGCAGGTGATATAGTGCGTGGAGCAAGCTTAGTTGTTTGGGGAATAAAAGATGGAAGAGATGCAGCTCTGCATATCATTAATTATTTAAAAAGTAAAAATCAAGTTTCAAATTATAATATTAATAATCTAAATGAAATACAAGCTAATGAATAAAGATAATTTTATAAATTCTTGGTTAAGAAAAAAAAATATATTAGAGCAAAATTATATTTATAAAGAATCAGATGAACATTCGTCATGTGGTGTCGGATTAATTGCTTCTCTAGATGGTAATTCAAATAGAAAAGTAGTAGAAATGGGTGTTCAAGCTTTAAAAGTTCTTTACCATAGAGGTGCAGTAGATGCTGATGGTAAAACAGGAGATGGAGCAGGAATACAACTTAGTATTCCAAAAGATTTTTTTATAGACAAAATTAAAAGATCTGGTCAAAAGCCAAACAATTTTCCATTTGCAATAGGCATGATTTTTCTACCAAGGAGTGATTTTAGTGCTCAAGAAAAGTCTAGAAACATTGTAGAATCAGAAATTATTAAGGGAGGATACAAAATTTATGGATGGCGCAATGTTCCAATTAATTCTGAAATAATTGGAGATAAAGCAAAATCTACAAGACCTGAAATAGAACAAATACTTATAAGCAATGAAAAGCATGAAAATGAATTATTATTTGAAAACGATCTTTATATAATTAGAAAAAAAATAGAAAAAGAAATTAGAAATCAAAATATTTCAAACTTTTATATTTGTTCCTTATCCTGTCAGTCTATTGTTTATAAAGGGATGTTTTTAGCAGAGCAGCTAGCAAATTTTTATCCAGATATAAAAGATAAAAGCTTTACCTCTAAGTATGCTGTATATCATCAAAGATATTCTACAAATACTTTTCCTACATGGTCTTTAGCACAACCTTTTAGAGTTATTGCTCATAACGGTGAGATAAATACATTAAAAGGTAATAAAAATTGGATGTCTGCACATGAACCAAGACTAAACCATAAAAATTTTAAAAATGCTATTAACGACCTAAAACCAATCATAGATCAAGACGCTTCAGATTCAGCTGCATTAGACTCAACAATTGAACTTCTTGTCAGATCAGACAGGTCGCTACCGATGGCAAAGATTATGACTATACCTGAAGCTTGGGCTCATCGAAGGGATTTTTCTAAAAAGTTAAAAGATTTATATGCTTATGCTAATGCAGTTATGGAGCCATGGGATGGACCTGCGGCTATTTGTGGAGCGTATAATAATTGGGCAATTGCCGGCATGGATAGAAATGGTTTAAGACCACTTAGATACACATTAACAAAAGAATATTTAATAGCTGGATCAGAAACTGGGATGGTTGAAATAGATGAAGCTGATGTTATTGAAAAAGGTAGGGTTGGTCCAGGTCAATTAATCGGAGTTAATTTTAATGATAAAAAATTTTACTCTGATAGTGAAATAAAAAAATATTTATCCAACTCAAAACCTTTTGGCTCTTGGACAAAAAAAATCACCCATATTGATAAATTGGTAGAATCTGTTGACGAAGAATTTAGAGATTTGGATTCACAAAATCTTCGAAGAAGAATGACTTCATTTGCTTGGTCTATTGAAGATATGGAATTAGTCCTCAATCCAATGATATTAGAAAATAAAGAAGCAACTGGATCTATGAGCGATGATACACCTTTAGCAGTTCTTTCAAAACAATATAGAGGTCTTCATCATTTTTTTAGACAAAATTTTAGTCAAGTAACAAATCCACCAATAGACTCTTTAAGAGAAAAAGTTGTTATGAGCTTAAGAACTAAAATAGGTAATTTAAGTAATATTTTAGATGAAGATGAATACCAATGTAATCACTTACAATTAAGCTCACCAGTTTTATCAATCAACCAATTTAAAACAATGCGTCAATACATGAAAAATACAGTAAAGATCATTGATACAACAATGGAGCTTAACGGAAGTTTTGAAGATGTTCTAGAAAAAATTAACTCTGAAGCTGAAGAGGCTGTTAGGGAGGGGTATGTTCATATTATTTTAACTGACAAAAATTTATCTAAATCTAAAGTTGCACTACCCATGATATTGGTTACGAGCTCTGTACACCATCATTTAATTAGGCAAAATTTAAGAACTTATATCTCTCTTAATGTACAATCAGCAGAATGCTTTGATGTTCAGTATTATGCAGTCTTAATTGGTGTAGGTGCAACTAGTGTTAATGCATATATGGCTCAACAGGCAATTGCAGAAAAACACAAAAAGGGTCTTTTTAAAAATCTTAGTTATGAGAAATGTGTTGAGAATTATATAAACTCTATCAACAAAGGACTTTTAAAAGTAATGAGTAAAATGGGTATATCAGTAATAAGCTCATATAGAGGTGGATGTAATTTTGAAGCTATAGGGCTTAGTAGAAATTTAATGACTAAATATTTTCCTTCCATGAGTTCTAAAATTTCTGGGATGGGTCTTAAAGGGTTACAAAAACGCTCTATTGAAGCACATGAAAAAGCATTTCAAGAAGATTTAATTACATTACCGATAGGAGGTTTTTATAAATATAGATCTGGTGGAGAAAAACATGCTTTTGAAGCACGCTCGATACATATGCTCCAAAGTGCAGTTGGAAATGATAATTACCAACTATATAAAAAATATTCTTCTTTATTAGATGAAATGGATCCAATTAGTATTCGAGATTTATTAAATTTTAGATCTTCAGAGTCAAAAATCAATATTGAAGATGTTCAATCTGCACATCAAATTAGAAAAAGATTGGTTGCACCAGGGATTTCTCTTGGAGCATTGAGTCCTGAGGCTCATGAAACTCTTTCAATTGCAATGAATAGAATTGGAGCAAAATCTGATTCAGGTGAAGGAGGAGAAGATCCTGAAAGATTTAAGCAAAGAGATAATGGAGATAACCCTTCATCTAGGATTAAACAAATAGCAAGTGGTAGGTTTGGAGTTACAGCAGAATATCTTAATAATTGTGATGAAATTGAAATAAAAATTGCTCAGGGTGCAAAACCGGGAGAGGGGGGGCAGCTACCTGGTGAAAAAGTAACTAATTTAATAGCTAAACTTAGACATTCTACAAAAGGAGTTACGTTAATAAGCCCACCACCACATCATGATATTTACTCAATAGAAGATTTAGCTCAACTAATTTATGATTTAAAACAAATAAATCCTAAGGCAAAAATTTGTGTAAAACTAGTTGCTCAATCAGGTATAGGAACTGTTGCTGCAGGTGTTGCTAAGGCAAAAGCAGATACGATTTTAATTTCTGGACATAGTGGCGGTACTGGAGCTAGCCCACAAACTAGTATTAAGTATGCTGGTTTACCATGGGAATTAGGATTAAGTGAAGTTCATCAAGTGCTATCTCTAAATAACTTAAGAGACAAAGTTATTTTAAGAACTGATGGTGGATTGAAAACTGGTAAAGATGTTGTTATTGCAGCAATGCTTGGGGCAGAAGAATTTGGTATTGGAACAACAAGCTTGGTCGCTATGGGATGTATTATGGTTCGTCAATGTCACTCGAATACTTGCCCAGTTGGAGTTTGCTCACAAGATGAAGCTTTAAGAAAAAAATTTTCTGGCACGCCTGAAAAGGTTATTAATCTTTTTAGTTTTATTGCCGATGAAATAAGAGAAATTTTAGCATCTCTAGGTTTTGATTCTTTAGATCAGGTTGTGGGGAGAGCGGATTTACTTTATCAAATGAACAGAGGTAGTTCAGACTTAGATGATCTTGATTTGAATCCTGTTTTAACAACCATAGATTCGAAAATTGGGGAATACAATAATAAAGTTAGTTATATAAATAAAGTAACAGAGAGTTTAGATTATACAATTATTAATGATGCAAAACAATTATTTGAAAATGGTCAAAAAATTCAATTAGCTTACAATATTCAAAATACAGATAGAGCTCTTGGTGCGCGGCTTGCCTCTGAAATAACTAACAAAATTGGAATGAATAAGTTAAATGATGACCATGTAGTTATTAAATTTAAAGGTTCAGCAGGACAATCACTTGGAGCATTTAGTGTTTCTGGAACAACTTTAAAAGTTTATGGAGATTCTAATGACTATGTTGGTAAAGGATTATCAGGTGGAAAAATTATTATCCAACCGAGCGTTACAAGTAATTTAAATTCTAATCAAAATGTAATTATAGGTAATACTGTTTTATATGGAGCTACTAAAGGTAAGTTGTATGCTGCTGGAATTGCTGGTGATAGGTTTTGTGTCAGAAATTCAGGTGCAGAAGCAGTAGCTGAAGGTTGTGGTGATAATGGATGTGAATATATGACTGGAGGCAATGTAGTAATCTTAGGAGAGGTAGGTAATAATTTTGGAGCAGGAATGACCGGAGGTATGGCCTTTGTATATGATAAAGGCGGTACTCTTCCTCTCAGAATTAATCTAGAAGATGTATTTTATCAGCAAAAGATGACCCCTTATTGGGAAGGTTATCTTGTTGAAAGAATTAAAAAACATATTAAAGAGACTAACTCTGTTCATGCACAAATAATATTAGATAATTGGGATAAAGAAAAATTTTTATTCTGGCAGATTATTCCAAAAGAGATGGTTAATAAATTTGAACATCCAGTTTTAGCTGAGGATATTAAAATAGCCTAAGGTTTTTTTCTTATTGATCCAATAGCTTCAGTTATTACTTTTATATCATAATTATTTGATAGGCTGTGATCACTGTTTTTTAAAAAAATTAATTTAACAAAATTTCCAGATATTTTTTTTAATATTAATTCTGGGATTGTTTTTGAAACAACATTGTCTTTTAAACCATGAATTAATATCAGTGGCTTATTCCATTTAAATTTCTTATTTAATATTTTATTTTTTCTTGCATCAATGAAAAATTTTTTTCTAATTAAGTAGGTAAAACCATTAGAATTATATTTAATTATGCCTTTCTTTAATATTTCAATTTTCTTGGATTTAGATAATTTTGTATAGAGATCATCTACATAGTCTGGAGCTGCAGCAAGACCAATTAACCCAGCTATTTTATTATATCTTTCTCTTGCAGCTAAAAACATTAACCAACCACCCATACTGCTACCAACTAGTATTTGCGGACCCTTGGCGACATTATCAATTATGTTTAGTAGGTCATTTTTCCAGTCACTTATTGTAAAATCCTCAAATTTTCCATCTGATTTTCCATGTCCACGACAGTCAAACCTTATAAAATTTAAACGATTATTTTTAGCATATTTCTCAATTGATATAGCTTTTTTTCCACCCATGTCTGAATTTAGTCCATGAATAAAAATTATACCAGGTGTTTTACCACTAATTTTTCTATAATGGATTTTTTGATTATTATTGTTCAGAATGTAACTCATGTTATTTTTATAAATAATTAGTTTATAACATTATTAAAAAAAATGGAAAATTTTAAATTATTACAAATAGTTCCTTCAATGGAATCTGGTGGAGTTGAGCAAGGAACATTAGATCTTTCTAACCATTTAACTAAAAATAATTTTACAAATTTTATAGCTTCAAGTGGTGGCAAGATGCTAAATAATATTGAAAATGCTAATACCAAATTAATAAAACTACCAATCAATTCTAAGAATTTTATTACATATCCTTTTTTAGCCAAAAAATTGCAAAATAAAATTGATGAATTTGGTATTAATGTAGTTCATTTTAGGTCGAGAGCACCTGCATGGCTGCTGCCTTTTTTAAAAAAAAATTTTTTAAGTGTATCAACGTTTCACAATGTCTATGGAAATCAAAATTATTTTAAATCGTTCTACAATACACAACTGGCAAATGTTGACTCAATTGTAGCTATCTCAGAATATGTTAAAAATGAGATTATAAAAAATTATTCTTTAAATGAAAAAAAAATAACAGTTATCAATAGAGGGTGTGACACAAATTTTTTTGATCCGGAAAAATTATCAAATAAAGAAATAAATGAATTTGTATCAAATAATCAAATACCAACAAACAAAAAAATCATACTATTTCCTGGTAGATTAACAAGTTGGAAGGGACAAATAGAATTTTTAGAAATAATAAAGCAATTAAAAAATAGAGATCTTTATTTTATTTTTGTAGGTGATGGAAAAAATATTTCTTATAAAAAAAAATTATTAGACAAAATCAAATCTTATGAATTGCAATCATTTTGTCTATTGATTGATCACCTTAATCAAAAAGACTTAAGAGTAATGTATCATTTATCTTCAATAGTTATTTCTGCTCCTTTAAAACCTGAGGGATTTGGTCGGATAGTAAATGAATCTCTTTCAATGAAAAAAATGGTTCTTGCCTACAATTATGGAGGTGTAAAAGATCAGCTAAGTTCCTTGAATAATATTTATAAAATTGATCCAAGAAATCATAAAATGTTCATAGAAAAAATAAATTTAGTTTGTAATTTCAATTCTCAAGAGTATGACAATCTAGCTAATGTATCTAGATTAAATGTAATAAAATTTTTTTCAAAAGAAAAAATGCTGAACCAATATATGAATTTATACTTAAGTTTATAAATGCGAAATATATTATTAATAAAACATGGTTCATTAGGTGATATTATTTCTTCCACTTCTGCAATTAAATCATTAAGAGACCACTACAAGGAATCATCAATTACCATTATGACGAGTAAAAATTATATTCCTTTTTTCCAAAAATCAAAATTATGTGACAATACAATTTTAGATAATCGAAAGGGTTTTTTTAACTCTTTAATGCTTATTTTTAAAATTATAAAAAATAACTATGACTTAATAATAGATTTACAAAACTCTAATAGAACGAGTATTTATTGTCTAATTATAAAGTGCTTTTGTAAAATTAAAGTTAATGGAACACACAGGTTTTCTGATTACAGGTTTGTATATGATAACAAAAATCCACCGCATGTAATTGAAGGTTTATGTAAACAAATCGAGCTTTTAGGAGTTAAAACTTTTAAAGAGCCATTTTTATCATGGTTAAAAGATGATAATTTAAAATTTGATGACTTAGAAAATAAAAAATTTTTTATTATTAACCCCGGCTGTTCAAAAAATAATTTAGTGAAAAGATGGTCAGCAAATAAATTTGCTGATGTTTGTAAATATTTAATAACAAAAGAAATAATCCCAGTAATTATTGGAACAAATGAAGATTTAGATACAATTAACATAATTGAAAAGCAGGAAAAAAATATATTAAATTTGTGTAATAAATCTCCTTTAAATGTAATATACAATTTATCTACCAAGGCTGAAGGTGCTTTATCCAACGATACTGGACCTGCACATTTAATTGCTGCAACAAAATGTAAAATTCATTTAATTTTATCTTCATTTTCAAATACAAAAACTGTAATACCTCAATCAAAGAATGTCACTTATACGCAATCAAATTCAATTGAAGATATTCCTGCAAATAAAATAATAAACGAAATTGATTTATTGTTACAAAATGAAAATTGAAATTATTCTACCTTACAAAGAAATCTTTTCTGAGAAAAAGGCTTCTGCAGTTTCAATAACTGTAAAAAATTCAATGAAATTTTCAAAATATAAAAAAAATATTTTAGTTTATGGTCAACATACCGTTAATCCCTTTTATAAAAAAAATTTTGTAGGTATTAAAACAAATAAATTACTTCATTTTGGTAATAATTTATCAATAATTAAAAATTTTATTAAATTAACAAAGAAAAACAAAAGTAAAAGCTTAATTGAAATTCACAATCGCCCTTATTTATTTAACTATTTAGTTAAATATAAGTCCAATAATCCTATAATTATTTATTATCATAACAATCCTTTAGATATGAAAGGATCTAAAACATTAGCAGAAAGAAAAAAAATTATAAATAATGCTGCAGGAATAATTTTTGTTAGTCACTATTTAAAAAAACAATTTTTATCAGGGATAAATTATAAACCTAAAAATATACATGTTTTGCCAAATGGAATTGAAAAAAATATTACTAGGATTCCAAAAAAACAAAAAATTGTTATGTTTGTTGGAAGGTTGGTTGAGGAAAAAGGAGCACATATATTTGTAGAAGCTATTGAAAATCTCTTAAAACAATTTCCAAATTGGAAATTTTATATAATAGGTGCATCTAAAGCAGGACAGACAAAATTAAATTCAACCTATGAAAAAAAACTAATTAATTTATTTTTAAATTATGG
>MDSW01111388.1_pt1 | contig 16411 bp, 20 predicted proteins | sample 811171 | NCBI WGS metagenome assembly MDSW01 (sample SAMN05326641, study PRJNA326480) | marine metagenome | isolation source: seawater | place: Atlantic Ocean: North West | collected 2012
GCTTTAACAATAGCATCAGCTACATCCGTTACCATTATCGGTTGAAATTTGTAATCTATTCCTACAATTGGAATTACTGGTGAAAAACTTAATTTTGAAAATAAATTTGTAAAATTGTCTTCAGGTCCACATACAACACTTGGTCTTATTATTACGGTATTTTTAAAGTTCATAAGAGATTTTTGTTCTCCAGCAAATTTGGATCTTTGATATGCAGATTTTGAATCTTTGTTGGCTCCTATTGCTGAAACATGGATATATTTTTTTACATTATGCTTCTCGCATAATCTCGAAATTATATCTGGGATATCTGAGTGAATTTTTGTAAATTTTTGCTTTCTGTTCTCAAATAATATTCCAATTAAATTAATGACCACATCTGAATTGCTGATAGCTTCTTCTATTTTATCAAAATTTTTTGCTTTAAAATCAATTAACTCTATAGTGCCTGGAGGAGCTTGGGTCTTAAGATAACCCTTTTGAAAGGGTTTTCTTGTTGGAATAATGCATCTATAACGTTTATTCGTCAAATTTCGAACAAGATATCTTCCTATAAAACCTCCTGCACCAAGTATTGTTGCTATTGGGTAATTATTCATGGTATTTAGAATAAGTATGGTAAAAATTCACAAATTTCAAGACGACATAACTCCAGACATTGCAAAATCTTTTAAAAAAAGTGTTGCAATAGACACTGAAGCTACGGGTTTAAAAATTCCAGAAAGAGATAAATTAAGTTTAATTCAATTATGTAGTGAGAATGGTGAAGTTTATGTAATTCAACCAAATAGAAAAACTTATAAAGCTCCAAATCTTGTCTCTGTAATCGAAAATGAAAAAGTTTTAAAAATTGGGCACTTCCTTAGATTTGATAAAAGTGCACTAGAGTTTTTTTTAAAATGTAAAATGAAGAATATATTCGATACAAAAATTGCATCTAAGATCGTTAGAACTTACACAGATATGCACGGATTAAAAAATTTAATTCAAGAATTTTGTAATAAGAATATTGATAAAAGACAAGGAAGTAGCGATTGGAATAAAGATCTAGATGATCTTACTGATAAACAGTTAGAGTATGCAGCTAATGATGTTGTCTATTTGCATAAAATTAAATCCGAATTAGAAAAAATGCTAATAAGAGAAAAAAGAATGGATCTTTTTAAAAATTGCTTAGATTTTTTAGATACGAGAATAAATTTGGATCAAAGTGGTTTTAAGTTTGATGTATTTGAACATTAATGAGTAAAGTAAACTATATAAAACTTGCAAAAAATTCTGCAAAAACTCAGATACTTGAGTTAAAAAAAATTAATTCCGTCTTTAACAAATCATTTATTAAAGCTGTAGATTTAATAGCAAATTGTAAAGGAAAGCTAATTACTGCTGGAATTGGAAAAAGCGGTTTAATAGCTAGAAAAGTTTCTGCAACGATGTCGTCTGTAGGGGTGTCGTCTTTTTATCTTAATCCTGGTGAAGCAAATCATGGAGATCTTGGGCAAATTGATAAAAGAGATGTTTTATTAGTTTTCTCCTTTTCAGGAAATACTTCTGAAATTACAAATATGCTAAAATATTCAAATCGTTTTAATATTAGAGTTATAGGAGTTACGGCAAAAAAGAATAGCCTTCTCACTAAAGCTTCTGATGTAAATATTATTTTACCAAATGTAAAAGAAGCTGATCCAACTGGAATGGTTCCAACCACATCAACCACAATTTCACTTTTATTTGGTGATTGTCTTGCTGTCGCACTTATGAGTAAAATTAAGTTTAGTAAAGAAAGATTTAAGATATTTCATCCAGGAGGTAACATTGGCCAAGCGCTTTTGCTTGTAAAAGATTTAATGCTTACCGGAAATAAGATTCCAACCATAAGCCCAACAAAATCTATTTATGACGCAATAAAAGTAATAAATAAAAAAAAATTAGGCCTTGTTGTTATTAAAGACAAAAAAAATATAAAAGGAATCTTAACAGATGGAGATGCGAGGAGAAATTTAAAAAGATATTCTAAAAGTAATAGAGTGAAGGATTTTATGACAAAGAAACCTATTAGTGTTGACGAAAATTCTTTGGCTTCAAAGGCTTTATCTTTAATGAACGAAAAAAAAATCACATCATTACTTGTTACCTCTAAGAAGAACAATAAGTCTCTGAAATTGAGGGGAATTTTACACATACATTCTCTTCTACAATATGGAATAAAGTGACTAAGAGAAAAACAAAAATTCTTATTGTTCAAATTTTGCTTTTTTTTACAGCAATTTTGTTAATTTTTTTCACATATTATAATAATGAAAACAATGACCAGGTTGACAAACAAAAAATTGAAAAAGAGTCAGAAGCATCTAGCAAAATAAAAGAGGGGGATGATAAAACAACCTCTTTCGAAGATATAGAATATAAAGGCGTAGACTTAGAGGGTAACAGATACATTATTAAATCAGAATTAGCAGATTTTAGCCTAGATAATCCTGAATTAATTAATATGAAGATAATGTCTGCAATATTTTATTTAAAAGATGGCTCCATTTTAGAGATTAAGGGAGATTGGGGATCATATAATAACCAAACGTATGATATGAAATTCAGGGATAATATAGAAACGAAATATAAAGAAAATTATATTTTTTCTGATAAATTAGATTATATGAATAGTAAACAATTGTTAACTGTTTCAGGAAATGTTAAAAGTCAAAGTGTTCAAGGAGACATTGAAGCGGATCTTTTATCTTTTGATTTATCTTTAAACACTTTAGATATATCAATGTTTACTGAAGATCAAATTAAGGTGAAAATGAAAAATAAATGAGAAAAGGTTTTAGAATAATAAAGTTTAAAAAAGATAAGCCAATTTTTCAAATTAAAGATATAAGTAAATCTTTCGATGGCAGACCTATTCTAAAAAAAATATCAATGGAGTTATATCCAGGAGAAATAGTCGGGCTTCTTGGACCAAATGGTTCCGGCAAATCAACTTTGTATAGTATTATTATAGGTGAAAATCACGCTGACTCTGGAAAGATTTTAATTAATAATAAAAATATATCGGAAAATCCTATTCATGAGAGAGCAAAATCAGGAATAGGTTATTTAAGCCAGCAACGAAGTGTGTTTGGTTTGTCAGTTTACGACAATTTACTTGGCGTTTGTCAGCTTTCAATTAAAGGAACAGATAATCAGATTGCTATGGTAGAAAAACTTTTAGATGAGTTTAATTTACAGCATTTAAGAAATATTCAAAGCAATGTTCTTAGCGGTGGTGAAGTAAGAAGACTGATGATGGCTAGAATTTTAATCAATAAACCAAGTGTAATTTTGTTAGATGAGCCTATGGCCGCTCTTGATCCTATCGTTGTTCAAGACATACAAAAATATATTTTAAAAATTCAGTCATACGGTTGCGCAATTTTAGTTACGGACCACCAGGTTAGGAATTTGTTTGATATTGTAGATAGAGCTTATGTTTTAGGAGAACAATCGATAATTGCTCAAGGCACACCGAATGAAATTCTTAAATCTTCGAAAGCCATCGAATTGTATTTCGGAAAACAATACAACAATTAATATAGTTAATGGCGATCAAAAGTTTTTCATTAATTGTTAAGAAACCGATTAAAGACTTTAAAAAAAAAATAAAAGCAGATAGCGATAAATCACTTTCAATAAGGTCTTTTTTAATAGGAGCAATAAGCCAAGATATTTCAAAGATTAGAAATGTTTTAGAATCTGAAGATGTATTTTCAACAATTGAATGTTTGAAAAAGCTTGGGGTAAAAATAATTAACAGAGGGAAAGGTGAATACCATATTTATGGTAAAGGTCTTGGATCTCTTTTTGCAAATAAAAATGCTGCTCTTAATTGTGGAAATTCAGGTACTTTAGCTCGACTTTTGATAGGCATTTTATCTACTACACCAAACATAAATGTAAAAATTTACGGTGACAAATCTTTGAATAATAGAAGTATGGAAAAATTATTTAAATTAATGGAGAATTTTGGCGCAGAGTTTCTTCCACATAACAAGACCAAGTTCCCAATAAATTTAAATTCTTCCTCTTTGCCAATAGGCATTGATTATGCGGCTGGTAGTTCAGCGCAATTAAAGAGTGCAGTTATACTAGCTGGTTTAAATTCCTTCGGGTGTACAAATATCTTGGAAAAACAAAAAAGTAGAAATCACACAGAAAATATCTTAGCCAAATCTTCAAATGTAATTAAATTTAAGAAAAAAAATAATACAAATTTTATCACGATTTATGGAAAAAAATATCTTGATGCAATAAAGTTTTCTGTACCATCAGATCCATCAAATGCTGCTTTTTATGTAGCATTAACATTATTGAAAAAAAAATCATCTATTAGAATAAATAATCTTAATCTTAATGAGTCAAGAATCGGATTTTATTCATTGATGAAAAAGCATGGGGCAAAAATTAAATTTATAAATCTTAAAAAGAATAATATTGAAAAAGTTGGGGATTTAATTGTAAAAAGTTGTAAAATTAAACCCATTAGAGCAAGTAAAGAATATTATGTATCTTCGACTGATGAATATCCAATTATGTTTGTTATTGCAGCTTTAACAAAAGGTATTTCTGTCTTTAAGGGAATTTCAGATTTAGCTAATAAGGAGAGTAACAGAATTAATGAAATGAAAAAAATACTAAAGCAAATAGGAGTAAAGTGTGTTACCAAAAAAGACGAAATGAAAATATATGGATTGAAAGAAATTAAAAATCAAAAAAAAATAATCAAAGTACCTAATCTTGGAGATCATAGAATTTGTATGAGTGCAGTAATTCTATCATTAGTAACAGGAATAAAAGCTGAAATTAAAAATTTTGAGACTGTGGCAACTTCTTCGCCCTCTTTTTTGAATATAATAAAAAAACTTGGAGGAAAATTTGAAATTAGATAAAAGATTTAAATTTTCTGTTGCATGTGATGGTGGAGCTGCAAGTGGAAAAACAACAGGGGCCAAAATTATTGCAAAAAAGTATGGTTTAAATTTTCTTTCTTCAGGAAGTCTTTATCGTTATGCTGGCTATAGAGTATTAAAAGATAAACCTAAAAATAAGATTAATTTTCTTAAAAAAATTTTTAAAAATTTAAAAATTAAAAAATTAAATAAAATTAATCTCAATACTTCTAAAATTTCAGATTATACTTCATTATTAGCAAAAGATAGAAGAGTCAGAATTATTTTAAAAAAATATCAACAAAAATTTGCTAAAGAAAATACTAAGCCAATAATCGAGGGCAGAGATATTTCAACGGTAATTTTACCAAAAGCTGATGTAAAATTTTTCTTTAAATGTAGTTTAGATGTAGCAGCAAAGAGACGGTTTAAAGAATTTAGAAAAAAAAAATACAAGATTACTTTTAATGAAGTAAAAAAGGCAATAAAAATAAGGGATTATAGAGATAAAAATAGAGCAATTTCTCCTTTGATTCAGGCAAAAGATGCGGTAATTGTCCAGTCTGATAAATTAAATATTTTTGACATGACGAATAAAATGTCAAAGTTTATAGAAAGGAAATTAAAAAAGAAATATGGTAGCTGAAGTTGAAGCTAAAAAACTAAAAGGTTCTCAAAAAGAATTTGAAAATCTTCTTAATGAAGATTTTAAAGATAGAAAATTAAAAGAGAACGAAATTATTAAAGCCACAGTAACTGAAATTACAAAAAATTTCATAGTAGTCGATTGCAAAGCTAAAATGGAAGGCATGATTCCTGTAGAAGAGTTTAAGGATGAGATGAAAAATATTAAAGTTGGCTCAGAAGTAGAGGTTTACTTAGAAAGAATAGAAAGCTTTAAAGGTGAAATCATTATATCTAGAGAAAAAGCTAGAAGAATGAATGCTTGGAAAAAAATGGAGAGGGTATTTGAAACTCAACAAGAACTGACTGGGTACATTACTGGTAGAGTAAAAGGAGGATTTATTTGTACGGTGGATGGACTGCCGACTTTTATGCCTGCAAGTCAAATTGATATAAGGCCCTTAAAACGTGTCGATCATTTAATGAATACTCCTGTAAAAGTTGTAGCTACTCGAATCGATAAAAATAGAGGAAATGTATGTACAAGTAGAAGAGCAGTTTTAGAAAAAAGTAAAAATGCTGAAGTAAAAGAGGCTTTAAAAAATCTTAAAGAAGGTGATATAATTAATAACGCTAAAGTAAAAGCAACAACTGACTGGGGAATTTTTCTGGACATTAACGGTATCGATGCATTACTTCACGTAAGTGACTTATCGCATGGAAGAGTAAAAAAACCTTCTGACCTTGTCACTATTGGCCAGAAAATAAAAGTTAAGATCACAAAAATTGATCCGAAAACTAACAGAGTGTCTGCTTCTGTTAAAGCTTTAACGGAAGATCCATATCAAAATATTGAGAAGAAATATAAAGTTGGTGAGATTTATGATGGTACATGTACAAAATTAATGGACTATGGAGCTTTTGTGAAATTAGAGGAAGGTGTAGAAGGTTTAATTCATAATAGTGAATTGTCTTGGACAAATAGAAACGTTCAGCCTAGTAAAATTTTATCTCCGTCACAAACTATTAAAGTAAAAATTGTCTCGATCGAAGCAGAAAACAAAAGAATATCTCTTTCTTACAAGGAGACTATTAAAAATCCTTGGAAAAAAATTAATGAGCAAATTGGCAAAACTATAGAAGTGAAAGTAAAAAATATCACAGACAAAGCAATTTTTGCTGAACTAAATAATGGATTAACAGGTATGTTGCATTACAAAGAAATTTCTTTTGATGAAAATCAAGATAATCTCAAAAACTACAAAAAAAACGATTTAATCAAAGTTAAACTAGTAGAGATTAAAGATGAAAAAATAAGATTGTCGGCAAGAGCGCTTCAAAGAGATCCGATGTCATGGTTTGAGGAAAATGGTAAAAAGGTTGGCGATGTAATTACAACTAGAGTAGTTGAGGTTATGAAGGGTGGGGTTAAAGTTTCTATTGATAAAGATAAAAAACTTGTGACTACTATTAAAAAATCTCAATTAGCAAAAGAAGCTAGTGATGCAAGACCAGAGGTATTTTCACCTGGAAATGCTCTGGACGCTAAAATAACTGAATTGGACTCATCAACAAGAAAAATCGTTTTAAGTGTAAAAGCTGCACAAATTGCAGAAGAGGAAAGTTTGGTTGCTAAATTTGGAAAAGGTGCAACAAAATCTGGTGCAACTCTTAAAGGGATTTTTGAGAAAGCATTAAGCGGAAGAAAAAAGAAAAAAGATAAATAATTGGCTAATTTAAAAATAATATCCAGCCTAAAAAAAAATAACCCAAAAATTAAAATCAGCGATTTAAATAATATTATTTCTTCAATATTCAGACATATCGAAGATAATCTAATAGAAGGCAATACAGTTGAAATAAGAAATTTCGGAAGATGGTCTTTAAAAACTCTTAAAGCAAGATATAATTCTAGAAACCCAAAAACAGGAGAAATAGTTTTTGTGCCAAAAAGAAAGAAAGTTTCTTTCAAAATGTCAAATAAATTAAAAAAAGAAATAAATGATGAAAAATAAAAAAAAAATATTTATAGCTGTAGATACTACTGACATTAAGAAAGTAAATAAAATAATTTCTCAGTCTCAAACCAATAAAATAAAGATCGGCTATAAATTTGGACTAGAATTTATGAACTCTAAAAAAGGGAGGCAGTTTGTTTCAAAATTAAAAAATAAAATTATTTTTGTTGATTTAAAATTAAACGATACAGTAAACACAATGTTGTCAGCAGTGAAGGCGTTAAAAGATTTAAAAATAAATTATCTTACAGTCCATATTTCTTCAGGTTTAGCCGCTTTAAAGGCTGTGAAAAAAGTTTCACGATGTAAGATTGTTGGTGTGTCTACTTTAACATCTCTAAATAACAAAGATTTAAAAACAATAGGGTATAATAGATCTGTAAAAAATCTGGTAGCTCATCAGGCGAAATTGGCTAATAAAGCAAAGTTAGATGCTTTAGTTTGTAGCCCTTATGAAGTTAATATAGTGAGAAAGATCTTTAAAAAAGAGATCATTACTCCTGGTATCCAAATCGGAAAAAGAAATTATGATCAAAAACGTTCTATGGAAGCTAAAAATGTAAAATCAGATTGGATGGTTATTGGCCGCTCAGTAACGAGTGGAAATATCAAGAAAAATATTCAAAAGCTGATAAAATCGTTATAAAAGAGTTAATAATGAAAATTAAAAAAGGCATACCGCTAATCGATCAGCATGATAAAAACTATTTGTATGGTGGTAAGTTTGGTGGCAATTTTATTCCCGAGACACTAAAAAAACCGATAGACGATCTAACAATATTATTTAAAAAGTTAAGAAAAGATAAAAAATTTTTAAAAGAAAGAGATTATCATTTTAAAAACTATGTCGGAGCTCCTACTCCTTTTATCAAACTTGAAAATTTAACGAAGCATCTAGGAGGAGCAAAAATCTATGCGAAGGTAGTATCTGAAGCTAATGGTGGCGCTCATAAAATTTATAATGCAACAGTTCATTGTTTAATAGCTCGAAGAGCTGGACTTCGTGAGATTGTGGGGGATACCAGGCGCAGGTTATGCAGGGAAAATGCTTTCTATGGCAGCTAAGAAATTTGGTTTAAAATGCAAAATATTCATGGGTGCCAAGGATATTAAAAGACAAAGACCAAATGTGGAAGCCATGAAAAAAAATGGTGCTAAAATTGTACCAGTTACAACTGGAAGTCAAACTTTAGTTGATGCTGTAAGTGAATGTATGAGATATTGGGTATCAAATTGCGACACTACACACATGTGTGTTGGTTCTACAGTAGGGCCTAACATCTTTATTAAGATTTGTGCTTGGAGTACAGCTCAGATTTCAAGGGAATTGATTAAACAAATTAAAGAGGAATTCGGTAAGTTTCCAAAAAAAGTTAAATTAATTAACTGTGTGGGTGGAGGAAGTTCAGCTATGGGTTTTTGGAATGAATTTATGGATTTTGATAGAAATCAAGTAGAATTTATTGGCGTTGAAGCTGGTGGACCAAAAAAAAGTAAATATCATGCAGCACCACTTACAAATAATTCAAAAATTGGTATTTTACATGGTGCAGCACAGTATGTGATTCAAAACAGTCATGGACAAATAGGAAAAACAGAGTCAATAAGCGCTGGATTAGACTATCCTGGAATTTCTCCATTACATTGTTTTTTGAAAGACACTAAAAGGGCAAGATATACATCTGCAACTGACGAAGAGGCTTTAGCTGCGCATAAAATTGTATCAAAGTTTGAAAATATTTCGCCATCATTAGAACCATCCCATGCATTTGCTGAGGCTATAAAAATTGCACGAAAATTAAAAAAATCTGATGTAATTGTTGTAAATAGTTGTGGTGACTCAATTAAAGATAAAGATATTATCAAAAGAAAGTTAGGTAAATACATAAGATGAGAAATGCTATCCAAACTGTATTCAACAATATTAAAAAAGAAAATAGACCTGCTTTACTAACATTTACAGTAGCGGGAGACAATTCATTAAAAAAATCTCAAGAGATTATTGAAAAAATTTCTAATAATGCAGATATCATTGAATTAGGATTTCCTCATAATACCCCAATTGCTGACGGAGGACAAATTCAACAAAGTTCTTACAGAGCTCTTCAGAACAATATAAATCTTAACGATATTTTCAAAATGGTAAAAAAATTCAAAAAAAAAATTAAAAATAGGCCATTAATATTAATGGGTTACTATAACCTGATTTACCGATACGGTGAAAATCGCTTTTTGTCAAATTGTAAAAAATTCAAGGTCGATGGAATAATTGTAGTAGATCTTCCTTGGCCTGAAAATAAAAAATTAGCTAAAAAGGCAAAAAGTAAAAATATTTGTTTTGTCCAGCTTGTTTCTCCAACGACTTCAAGATCACGAGTAAAGAAAATTTTAAAGGATTCCCATGAAATGGTTTATTACATAAGTATGCTGTCAACTACTGGTGGAAAGTTAAAAATTTCACCGAAGAAAATAATAGATAATTATAATATTATAAAAAGATGTGGTCCAAAAAAAAACATTGTAATCGGCTTTGGGATAACAACGAAGAATATTAAAAGTCTAAAAAAGGCTGATGGACTAGTAATTGGCTCAGAATTGTGTAAAACAATATCAAAAAGTTTGAAAAAAAGACAAAATCCTGTCACAAATGTTAGTAGGATAGTAAAAGAATTAAAAAGGAAAATATCTTGAATTGGATATCAAAATTTATAAAACCAAAAATTAAGTCACTTTTTAAAAAAAGGTCTTTAAAAAATGAGGAAACACTATGGACCACATGTGGGTGTAAAAACTTAATTTATAAGGAAGATTTAAAATCTAACTTAAATTGTTGCCCAAAGTGTGGTGCACATCATAAGCTTTCATGCAAAGAAAGATTTAAAATTTTCTTTGATAACGGGGAGTATGAAACAATTGATACTCCAGTCCCTTATGATGATCCACTTAATTTTGTTGATAATAAAAAATACACAGACAGACTTAAGACTGCCAGAAAATTGACGCAGCAAGATGATGCTGTATCGATTGCAACAGGAAAAGTACAAAATATTAAAGTAGTAGTAGGTGCTCAGGATTTTAGATTTATAGGAGGATCTTTTGGTGCCGCTTCTGGTGAAGCTTTTATTGCGGGAGTACAACACTCAATAGAAAATAAAATGCCTTTTATTTTTTTTAGTTGTAGCGGTGGACAAAGAATGATGGAGTCTTCAATTGCTTTAATGCAAATGTCGAGAACTTCTTTAGCAGTAAATGAGTTAAAAAAAAACAAAATACCATATATCGTTGTTTTTACTGACCCCACTACTGGCGGAGTAACCGCTTCATGGGCAATGTTAGGTGATATTTTAATTTCAGAACCTAAAGCTACGATAGGTTTTGCTGGCAGAAGAGTTATACAAAATACTGTTAGGGAAACTTTGCCTGAAGAGTTTCAAACAGCTGAATATGTAAAGGATCACGGAGGAATCGACCTTGTTGTTGAAAGAAAATATTTAAATTCAACTATTGGTACCTTGTTAAGTGTCTTATTGAAAAAAACCGAGATTGAGTCTAAAACTGAGACTACTAATGTCGTTTCAATCGATAAAAATTTACAATCAGCTAGCTAACGACGATCTCTTTAGAAAAACAATAAATTTTGATCTTAAAAGAATAAAAAAGGTCTTAAAAAAATTTGGAAATCCAGAAAGAAAACTTCAAAATGTTATTAATATAATTGGTTCTGACGGCAAATATTCACTTCTTACCTCCCTTAAACATTTTTTAGAGTCTAATAAAAAGACTGTATCAACATATACATCTCCGAGTTTAAAAGATATAAGAGAGAGGTTTTGGATGGGAAAAAGAAATCTTTCCTACAAAGAAATAAAAAAAACAATTAAATTTATAAAAAATCAAAAAATAAAACTTACAATCTTTGAGGTCCTAACGGTAATATTTATTATACACGCAGCTAAGATTAATCGTGATTATAATTTGCTTGAAGCTGGTGCTCTTTTTGCAAAGGACAGCACCAATCTTTTTGAAAATCCTTTATTACAAGCAGTTGTTAATATAAATAAACAACATTTAAATTTTTTAAAAAAGAAAACTTTAGATGAAGTAATATATCAAAAAGTTGGTTTTTTAAGTAATAAAACTAAAATCTATATTGGTAAACAAAATAAAAATGTAAAAACTAAAATAAAAAAATATCTAAAAAATAACAAAAGTTCCAAAATATTTTCAAATAGTTGGAAATTAATAAAGAAAAATAAAAACTATTTTTATCAAGAGGGAAATTTTAAAATCAAGATACAGAATAAATTTATACACTCAAAAGGTCTTCTCGAAAACGTGGCTATGGCAATAAAGATAGCTAAAGACTTAGGTATAAAAAAAAAGATAATTAAAAGGGCTTTACCCAAAATAAAGTTTACTGGAAGAATTGATTACTTGCGAAAAGGAAAATTAGTAAAAAAACTTCAAAAGAGAGAAAAACTACTTATAGATGGTTGTCACTCTGAAGTAAGTGCAAAAAATTTAGCGAATCATTTAAGAACATTAAATTATCCAATTTATGGAATTTTAGGAATGTCTAAAAACAAAAATCCAAACTTATTTATTAAACAGTTTAAAAAGGTCTTTAAAAAATTATTTGTAGTTCGAATAACTAATGAAAACTCTATTAGCAATCAATATTTATACAAAATAGCGAAAGACAATAATATCAAAGTTTTTAAAGAGAAAAATTTCCTAAAAGCGATAAAAAAAATTACATCTAAAGAAAAAAAGTTAATTTGTATATTTGGATCATTATACTTATGCGGAGAAGTGCTAAATAATAATTAAATATTCTCTTTTATCCAAGCAACGATATTTGACTTAGTAGTTGCTCCAACTTTAGTTGCTTTTAATTGTCCGTCTTTAAATAAAAGCATTGTTGGGATCCCTCTTATTCCGTATTTAGTAGGTGTATTTGGTTCTTGATCAATGTTGTGTTTTGCTATTACAAGTTGGTCTTTCATTTCATCCGAAATTTCTTCAAGTATAGGTCCGATCTGCTTACATGGTCCACACCACTCTGCCCAGAAATCACAAACTAAAACTTTATTCTTTTTAATTTCATTATCAAAATTTTCATCTGTTATTTGAATTGTAGCCATATTTTGTAATTAAGTATTTTTTAGTTAAAGTCAACTATACACTTGAGTAAAATTTTTCAAGATCTTCAACGTATGCGTTAATTTCATCAAGGATTGTTAAATTTTCATTTTTACCCTCTTTTTCGTACTTAATCCGCAAAGTATCAATTTCAGAATAAGTTCGAGGTATTGTGTTCCATTTTTCATTATTCTTACTTAAAAGCCTTTTAGCAGTATCTTTATGAATTTTAGTATATAAATCTTTTGAAAGAGATTCTGGTTTTTCTTGATAAAGAATCTTCTGACCAAAATACTTTAACCTTTCATCTTTAAAATTTTGAATTATTTTTGATCTATCAGACCATTCTGCCTCATGAAATTTCGCCATAAGAATATTATCTTCATTGGGTGAAAATTTTTTATATATACTTTCCTCTGTATATATATCCTCTTGAGATTTTGAATTTTCTTTTTCATCTGCCTCATCTAAAAGAATTGAAGATATTTTTTCTGCAAATTTTTTATCATTTCGAATTTTTTTTGCCCTTTCAGAAAGTTTTTCAATCCCCAATTCTTTATATCCCTCAAAGTTTACAGCGTATGATTGGTTCATTATAACAGGATGTTTGTTATGTCTGATGGTTCTAAGAAACTTTGGTTGCTTTTTCATTGACTCTTTTAAAGAATTTCTATCCATTTTAAGATACGGTTCAGGATCATGTTTTAAATCAAAACATTTTGCCCATTTATAAACTGGGTGTTCGCAAACAAAAGTCTCAACAAAAGGTCTTGTTTTCCCGTAAAAAAATTCGTCCACACAAAAAAATGACTCTTTTTTAATAATATCCATAGTTTTTATCTTATCTGTCGTCAGTTGGCTGGCTTTCCAAACGTTTGGGGCTTTTTTAAATATTATTTTTGCGATTTCCATCGTTGCTATACAATCTCCAATCGCAGAATGTGCATCATCATGTTGTATTCCATTTAATGGCGCCATTTGATCTAGTTTGTAAACTGCATTTCCCTTTTCGTTTAGAGAATTTTTAAGAGTTTTAGGATAATAAAAATTTGCTGATCTAGATAAACTAAGCATATCACCTCTTGCGTTACCATTGGTGCTTGTAATATATGGGTATTCGAGATTTTGAAATAATGTATTTCTCAAAAATTCCTCGTCAAAATCAATACTGTTAAAACCTATATATGTAGCTTTTCCCCAACCTCTTAAAACTTTAATAAACTGTCTTATCATTTCATAATGTGACAGGTTAGCTCCCTTGAGAAGTTTAGGTGAGGTTTTGTTGACAATTAGTGCCATAGCCTCAGGAATAACTCCAGTTTTTAATCTACAACGAGCTTCATAACGATCTAATTCTTGAAGTTCATCATTAGTGAGTACTGCACCAATTTGAATAATTTGCCCCCAATATTTATTTGATGAACTGGTTTCAAAATCGTAGAAAATAAAATTAGCCATTTAATTTTTGTTTTTCTTCATTAAAGCTATTTTAAAATTTTAATTTTTTCAGGAGTTTGATTGATTGATTTATTTACAACTTCAGGATCTTTTATATTACCTAAAGTATTCATGATAGATCTAGCGTCTCTTCCGAAGCCATCAACAGTGGTAATTGTTTGCTCTAATTTTTTCCTCAAATCTTTTATTCCCTCAAAATGTTTTTCAAATCTATTAGAGATATTTCTTAAATCACCGTAGATTTGTGTTGCATGTTGTTGAACCCTTAAAGTTTGAAATCCAAGATGATAAGATTGTAATAAAGCCGAAAGAGTATTTGGTCCTGCAATAGTTACCTTATATTTTGTTCTCAACTCATTTAAAAGTAATTCTTTTGTCTTAGGGTCTCTATAACTTGATAACTCAGCATACAATCCTTCTGTTGGTGCATATACTATAGCAAAATCTGTCGTCTTAGGTGGGGCTATGTATTTACTGCTCACTGATTTTGATTTATTTTTAAATGCTAACGCTAAATCTTTTCTAGCTTCAGCCAACGCTTGTTTATCCTTTTTTAAATAAGCCTCGTCTATTGCTTTAAATTTTTCTATTGGCCAATGACTGTCTATTGGAACAAGGACATCCTGAAGTTTTACCGCAAACTCAACTGTATCAGAGGTCTCATCTGGTTTCATTTTTACGTTTTCTAAATACTGTGATGCTGGTAAAAGATCATTTAGCATTGAGCCCAATGTAAACTCAGCAAGAACACCGTATTGCTTAACACCAGATAAAATTCTACTAAAATTCTCTTGACTTCGATTTAGTTCATTTACCTGTTTATTAAAAAAACCTACTTTTTCATCAACTCTGGTCAAGGCTCCGGTCATATCTTTTGCAATATCCTTTGTCATTGAGCTAAAAGAATTATTGAAACTATTTTTTAGAACATTTATTTCATCTTTTAAATTGGTGGCATTATTAATTTCAAAACCTTCCTCTTTTTTCCTGCGAAATAAAAGAAATAAAATTCCTACGTTTAAAAAAGTGAGTAAAAATAAAGCGATTAAAATAAACGATTCCATTATAACAAATTATATGTTTATGAATAAAAAAACAACTTGAGTAAATTTAAAAAGGGGGTAAGTTTAAGCTCACCCCCACAAGAGTTAAATATTTTCTGGCGTTTTTTTTAAATGTTTTAGTATTTTTCCAGCATTCGTGCCCTCTTTAATTTTATAGCCCGAAGTTCCATTGGCGTTGATTTCAACTGCTTTTCTAGATTTCTGGATTTTATTTATAAAGTCAGCCTTGTTTTTCTCTAGGCTGAATTCTTTTAACATTTTTGTATGTCTAGTCATAGACAACCTCCGTGTTATTTATTCAACCTACTTTTAACTCATGTAGATGAGCCACTTTATCACCATGTGGATGGCGCTTTTATAATATTATACTATAATCACTGGTGTCAATACAGGATATTTGTATGAAAAATAAAAACATTGGACTAATACTGGTTTTGCTTGGGGTACTAACGATTTTTGTTGAGCATAAAAGCGCTTGGATAGTATCTGCATTACTTATCGGTGGAGGAACTGGTCTATTTTTCTGGAAAGATTAAATTTGAAAAATTTGAAATTTTTTTTTCTTAATGGTGCGGTAGGGGCTTTAATATTTTATTATTTTGTTAGAAAAATACAGACTAATTACAATGTTGATCCCAGTATAGACCCATACGGATTGATGGGTGCAGCCTATTATGGGCTAATATTAGGATTTATCTTTGGAGTAAAATTTGTTGATATTGAAAAAATTATTTCCTTTTTTAAAAAAAAGAAATAAAATTTCAATCATTTATTAAGAAATACTTGATTTCCTTCTTTTTGACCTAATTAAGCCATTTTATCTTCAAAATTTTTAATTTTAATGAAATAATGAAAATAATAACAACATTAATGCTATTTATTTTTTTAACTCATTGCTCAACACAAAGCGTAAAGTTAGGAAAACGTTGCACAGTTGCTGGGCAGGACGGAAGTTTTGAGAAGTCTTTTATATGGTTAGTTGATAAAAGCGCAATACAGAACTTTGATAAAAAAATAAATAAAGAAAATTGTAAAAAAAATAGTTAACAAAATAATTTGTTATCTCAAATACGTGCTATTAAGCGAAAATTGCCTTAAAATCTGAAAATTGCGTCTTAATAGCACTTAGATTAAAATTGATCTAAGTCCTCTAAAGTTTTATTACTCTTAATATTTTTTA
>MDSW01113005.1_pt1 | contig 16411 bp, 15 predicted proteins | sample 811171 | NCBI WGS metagenome assembly MDSW01 (sample SAMN05326641, study PRJNA326480) | marine metagenome | isolation source: seawater | place: Atlantic Ocean: North West | collected 2012
TAAATTACCTGAAATTCCAGAAGAAATCGAAGTTGTTACTTATGTTGCTGGTGTTGGTGATATTTCAACTGACCTACTCTCACCTGGAGCTGATGCACACTCTAGGGCAGACAGAGAACTTCATGGACAGTCAATATTTGATCATAATAAAAAAATGCAAAAGGATTTACTTGAATTACAAAGTAACAACCCAAATAAAAAAATATTATTAGTTGCCGAAAAAGGTACTATGGGTGTTGGTTCATCTCGAATGTCTGGAGTAAATAATGTTGCTCTATGGATAGGTAAAAAAGCAAGTAAGTATATTCCATTTATTAATATTGCTCCTATTGTTGGAGGTACAAATGGCATATCTCCAATTTTTATGACTACAGTTGATGTGACTGGAGGTATCGGATTAAATCTTAAAAACTGGGAAAAATCATATGATAAAAATGGTAATTTGATATTAAACAAAAACGGAGAACCAATTCTTAAACAGAAATTTTCAGTTGAGACAGGTACTCTATTTACCATTAATACTAAAAGCAAAAAGCTTTATAATGGTAATAATGAGATCATGGATATATCTTTATCATTTACTCCTCAAAAAATGGAATTCATGAGAGCAGGTGGCTCTTACTCAATTGTATTTGGTAAAAAACTTCAAACATTTGCAGCAAATACTCTTGAAATAAATACTCCAAAAGTATTCGCTACATTTAAAGAAATATCAAATAAAAAACAGGGCCTAACTGCAGTTGAAAAAATTTTTAATAAAAATGCTCTAGGAACAACTGGAAAAATATTACATGCTGGGTCTTATACAAGAGTTAAAGTAAATATTGTTGGATCTCAAGATACAACTGGGCTTATGACCACTCAAGAATTAGAAATGATGGCAGCAAAAGTAATATCTCCGAATATTGATGGAGCATATCAGTCTGGTTGCCACACAGCTTCAGTATGGGATATTGCTTCACAAGAAAATATTCCTAAACTTATGAAGTTTATGAATGATTTTGGTTTAATTACAGGTAGAGATCCAAATAATAAATATCATCCCTTGACCGATGTAATTCATAAGGTTTTAAATGATTTAACAGTTGATGATTGGTCAATAATTATTGGTGGTGATTCACATACAAGAATGTCAAAAGGAGTTGCTTTTGGTGCAGATTCTGGAACTGTTGCCTTAGCACTCGCTACTGGCGAAACTTCCATGCCTATTCCTGAATCAGTTAAAGTTACTTTTAAGGGAAATATGCAAGATCACATGGACTTTAGAGATGTAGTTCACGCAACACAATCTCAAATGTTAAAAGAATTTGGAGGAGAAAATGTATTTCAAGGTAGAGTTATTGAAGTTCATATCGGAACCCTACCATCTGACCAAGCATTTACTTTTACGGACTGGACTGCAGAAATGAAAGCTAAAGCTTCAATTTGTATTTCTGAGGATGATACTTTAATTGAATCTTTAGAGATTGCTATTAAGCGAATACAGACCATGATTGACAAAGGAATGGATAATAGCAAAAAAGTACTTCAGAGTTTAGTTAAAAAAGCAAATAATAGGATCAAAGAAATAAAATCAGGAAAAAAACCTCCGATCAAACCTGATAACAACGCAAAATACTATGCCGAATTCACTGTTAATTTAGATATAATAGATGAACCAATGATTGCGGATCCAGATGTAAATAATGAAGATGCATCTAAAAGATACACACATGATACAATACGTGAATTATCGTATTATAAGGGTGAAAAAATAGTTGATCTTGGTTTTGTAGGTTCATGTATGGTTCATAAAGGTGATATAAAAATTGTTGCTAAGATGTTAAAAAATCTTGAAGAGATACATGGTCAGGTTGAGTTTAAATCACCATTAGTTTTAACTGCACCAACTTACAATATTATTGAGGAACTAAAAGATGAAGGTGATTGGGAAATTCTTCAGAAATATTCTGGATTCGAGTTTAATGACTCTAATCCTAAAAGTAATGCAAGGACAGAATATAAAAATATGTTATATTTAGAACGTCCTGGTTGTAATTTATGTATGGGTAATCAAGAGAAAGCAGAAAAAGGAGATACGGTAATGTCAACATCTACTCGATTGTTTAAAGGAAGAGTTGTAAAAGATTCTAATCATAAAAAAGGTGAGTCATTACTTAGTTCTACTCCAATAGTTGTATTATCTTCAATTTTAGGTAGAATACCAAAATTAGATGAATATAAAATGGCAATTAAAGGGATAAAATTAACAAAATTCAAACCTCCACTTAAAGAAATGAATACAACAACTAATCATATATTATCTTATTAAACATTATTCAGAATAAATTAATATATTGATAAAACGTATTCATTAAATTAAAAATAGTTATATAAAAAAATTTAATATTTTTTATAATGAAAAAGGATTTAAATAAAAATTTAAAATTACAAAACGATATAATATATTATTTTGTTGAAGTATTAAAAGGTAAAAAATTTATAATTAAAACAACTTTTTTATTTTTTATTTTAGGAATTTTATTTTTAGTAATAGAAAAAAAAACTTATGAAGCTTCAAGTACTTTTTATCCACATTATAAAGAGATTGATGAAAATTCATTAAAAGATCTTGCTGGCCTTGCTGGTATAAATATTGGAACAGATATGACTAGTGAGGTTCCAACTACATTATACCCAAATTTAATATCATCATCTCCCTTCAAAAAAAATGTTCTTGATCAATTTATTTATATAAATGAAAAAAAAATTACATATAGAGAATATTTAATTAATAAAAAATCATCATTAATTATTAGAGTTTTCAATCAATTAATATTTTATCTTAAAGAATTATTTACAAGTAATATTCATGAAATAAAATCAAATAATAGAAAAACTTCTGATTATATAATAATAACAAATAACGAATTTGAAATCCAAAAAAAATTAGATCAAATTATTAATATTGAAGTTAATGAGAAAGATGGATTTATTAGACTTTCAGTAATAGAACACGATCCTTATGTTGCAGCTCAAGTTGCTCATATAACTCAAGAATTATTACAAAAAAGTATTATTGATTTCAAAATAAAAAATATTAATTCCGTATATGAATTCACAATATCTCAATTAGAAGAAAGTAAAAAAATGTTTTATAAACTTCAAGATAGTTTAGCTTATTTTAAGGATAGTAATATTAATATTAAATCTGACATTTTTAAAAATCAATTAAATCGAATTCAATCAGAAATGAATATTGCTAATTCTCTTTACAATGAATTAGCTATCAACAAAGAAAGAACTGCAATTGACGTTAAAAAAAATACACCTATTTTCACAATAGTTGATCCTGTTACATTACCAATAAAAGAATCATATCCAAAGAAAATTAGTACATTGATAATTTTTATTTTATCTGGTCTAATTTTCTCAATTTTGATTGTCATATATAAAAAAGAAATAGATAATTTTAAAAAAGCAATTATTAATTATTAATTATTTTGATAGCATTTTCTAAATCTTTTTTATTGTCTATATCTATTGAAAATTTCTTATCCATTTCATATTTAATTATATTATTTGTTTCATCAAGATTTTGATTAAAGTAAAATGGTTTATTATAAATATATATAGCACCATTTAATTTAAAAATATTAGGTATATCCTGCCTTCTATAATAATTAGATTTTACAAGTTTCATTAAATTATTTTTATTTTTCTCTGTAAATAAAATATATGGATTAGTTTTCGATTTTGTTACAGAAACTAATACATCTGGGTTATATTTAAAAAATAAGTTTAAAGATTCTTTCAAATGAATTTCATTTCTTAAAGGAGATGTAGGTTGAAGAAGACAAACATAATCAGGTAAATAAAAGTTTTTTGAATAAAAGTTAATAGCATCAAGTACAACATCTTTAGTTGGAGTATCATCTTTTGCTATTTTTTTAGATCTTAAAAAAGGCACATTTAAGCCATTTTTTTCGACTATTTTTTTTAATTCTTTATCATCAGTAGAAAAACATATTTCAGAATCTGAAAAACATTTTCTTGCAGCCTCAATTGTATATAAAACTAATTCTTTCCCTAATATTTTTATCTTATTTTTATTAGGCAATCCTTTTGATCCTAATCGAGCCGGAATAACAACTAAACCTTTTTTCATTTATTTAAAAAAAGTAAATTAATAAATTCAATCTTTAATAAACTATTTTAAATTATTTAAAAATAATTTTTTTAGATATAATAATATAATTTTTAAGTTTAATCCTATAGAATTATTGGTTACATAAAATGAATCTAATTTATATCTCCATCTTATCAAATATTTTTGTTCATCATCATCATTAGAGTCACCTCTAAAACCATATATTTGAGATAACCCTATTAATCCAGGTAATACTTTTCTCCTATTCCTAATATGAAAATTAGAATTTGGAGAATTTTTCAAAAGTTTTAGATAGTTATTTTCATAAATAATTGCATGACACCTTGGTCCAACTAAACTCATTTCTCCTTTTAATATATTAATTACCTGTGGAATCTCATCAAGCCCAAACTTTTTAAATAAAACACCAAAAGTATTTAATTGATCATTAGATATATCAGAATTAAAATTATTATTATTTACTTTAAATGTCTTGAATTTTATTACAGTAAGTTTATTACCATTAATTCCTATTCTTATTTGATAGAAAAAAATGTTAGATAATTTTCCATCAATTATCATACATAGAAAAGATAATGGAATTAATAATATTAATAATAGAGTTAAGACAATGGTAAAAAAAAAATTTATAAAATACATTTTATTTTTTTTGCTAAGTCAACATAATTTTTATTATTAATTCCAGGATGACAAGGTATATAAATACCATTTATTTCATCAATATCCCATGATGAGTAATTATATTTTTCCTTATAAAAAATTGTATCTGAAAAATCAATTTTAGAATAAGTTAATTTAGGAAATATATTTCTAAACTCTATTTTATTTTTTTTAAGAAGTTTCCTGACTTTGTTTGAATCATCTAAAGAATGAAAACCAAAAGCATTTACCCAAAAAGAGCATTTATAATTAAATGTATCTTGAAAAATTAATTTATCATCTAAAACTTCTCTAAAGGATTTAACATTTTTATCTCTTAAAGAAAGATTTGTATTAAAATTTTCAATAAAACCTAATGCAATTGCACAAAGAACATTACTCATTCTAAAATTATATCCAAGACCATTATGAATATAATTTCTATCTTTCATAGAATGAAAGTAAAGATTAATAATATCTAAAATTTTAGAAGATATTTTACTTGATGAAGTACAAATTATACCACCTTCGCCAGATGAAATAATTTTATTAGCATAAAAGGAATAAATACATATATCAGACTCTGAACCTACTAATTTATCTTCTATCTTACATCCATGAGCTTCACTTAAATCCTCAATTATATATATCTCTTTAGATTTAAGAAAATTAATTAACTTATTATATTCTATTTGAGGAACACCATATAAATGAGTTAATATTATTGCTTTAATATTTCTTTTATTACAACAATCAATAATAGAATTTATATCAATTGACCATGATTTTTTTTCAAGTGGGCAGACTACAGTTTTTAAATTAAGATGTGAAGTTGCAGAAATAGAATAAACTCCTGAATTATCTCCAATTAATACTTCATCAGAACTTTTTAAATTTAAAGCTTTTAATGCTGCAATTAAAGCAACGCTTCCATTAGCTAAAGGTATATTATATTTATGTCCAGATATTAAACTATAATTTTCAGATAATTCATCAACAAATTTACCATTACCACTAATAAACTCACTTTTCAATGCAATTTTTGCATTTTTTAATGATTTCTCAGGTAGTTTATTCACTAATTTCATAACCAAATTTTATCTTTTTCTCCATAATATGGTCCATTTTTAACTTCTAATAATTGAGCATCACCTCCAGTATCTATTAAATTATGTGATCCAGAAAAAAATCTAATTATTGTATAAGGCTTTAAAGTTAAAATTTTAATTTCTTCACCTTCATCATCACCAATAAAAATATCACAATAACCTTTATATAAAAATAAAACCTCTTGGGTTCTATGATATATAGATGGTCTTTTTATTTCTAAATGTTTATGTTTTTTTCCACTTTCATCAAGTTTTATAATTCCATATTGAAGCATATCTGAATTTTCACTAAAAAAAGTATGTTGTTTTACTTCATTATTTTTTATATGGTAAATATGGGCAAGTAATTCACCTTTTTTGTCAAATACTTTCATAAAATTTAATAAGTTTAGATGTTAATGAACTTGGAGAGTAATAATTTAAATGTGTTTCAGAAGATGTTTTTGAAAGATTATTTATTTTTTTATTTTTCATTAGCTCATTAACTAATTTATAAGATTTAAAATCATTTAGGTCTTCAGATATCATAAAATTATTAAATCTACACAATCTATAATCAATATGATCATCTTCATTTGAACAAACCACAACCAACCCTAAAGATAAAGCTTCACAGGTAGTGATACTTCCGCCACCTTCCTTTTCACTTAAAAATATAAATACTTTAGAATTAGCAATATAATTCCATAAAGCTTTATTTGATATAGATTTATCTATAAATTTTATATTATTTTTTGAATTAGAATTTATTATTTGATTATGGATATTCTTTTTCTCAGGCCCATCACCTATTATTAATAATTTCTTACTAGGATATAATTTATTAAATGATTCAAACCATTTTATAGATAGGTTTGGATTTTTGTGATTTTTTAGTCTACCAAAAAATATAAAATCATACTTTCTATCATTAAACTTTATATAGTTACTTTTTAAATTAACCGGTGAATCAATTAGTACTGTATTTTTATTTTTTAAAAAATTATAACCTTTATTTGATATAACAATAAAGTTATTATTAAAAAACTTTATATATAATTCAATAAAGTATCCAATTATTGCAATTATATAATTTTTAGAATATTCATATTGTAATTTAAATCCCCAATATTCATAGTAACTTATAACATATTTTATTCCATATATTTTTAAAACAGGCAAAAAAATTAAATGAAGAACTGGAAATTGGGATAAATCTAAAATATCATATTTTTTTCGAAACTTAATGAAATAATAAATAGAAAATAAATAATATAAAATATTTAAAATTGACCTATTTCCAGATTTGTTATATACTGTTTTTTGAGATTTCATTACTGAAAAGTATTGAAATCTTCTATCTAATTTCATCTTTTCTTTTTTACTAAATGTTGTAAAAAAAATGACTTTATGATTTTGCTTATGAAGTTCTTCAGCAAATGTAAACATTCTATTCTCACACCCACCTTTACTTAGTTCAAACGGTCTTTCAATAAAAAAAGCAACATTCATGAATCAATTTATTAAAAAATAATACTTTAAATAATATAAAATAAAAGAAAATAGGTTTCCATCAAAATTAATAAAAACTACTTTTTTAATTTGAAATAGATTTCGTTAACAGGCAAAAATTTACTTAATATTATATCAAAAAATCTATTATTTAAATTCGCTAGAAAAGTTAAAAGATTATCAACCAAAAATTTTTTATTTGAATTTAACATATAAAGTTTGATATGTTTTTTTGAGAATTTGAAATTATAATAAAAATTATGATTTTTTCCTAAATGTGTATCTTTTATAAAATGATCTAATGTTCTACAAGTAAAAAAATGATGTCTAGTTAAATCAGAAAAGGCGTTGTCAGACTTAAAGTAAGATTCAATAACAATTAAATGACCATTTGGTTTTAAAACTCTGTATATTTCTGACATACATGAATCAACATTTTTTATATGACCAAGTGTATGTTCAATATATATAAAATCAAACTTATTTGAAGAAAAAGGGAATATATCTTTTTCTAAATCAAAATAATAATCTGCTTTAACATTTTTACTATAATCACAATTGATACAATCATCTCGATATTTATTTCCACATCCTAAATTTAACTTCTTAATTTTCATTTATTAATGACTTAGTAAAAGAAAACAAAACTAAACAACAGTTTACCAAAAAGAATGATAAAAGAGGTATATTAAATACTGAAATAAATAAAAAAGACATCGATAGTAAAATTAACATTATTATTACAAGAACAGTATTATTTAACTTATAGAATTTAAAAATATTAGCAATTAAAATATTTAATCCAAAAGTAAGAAAAGTTATAATTTGAAATAAAATTCCATTTATATAATTCATTTCAATTTTGTTTAATGAAATTAAAAGAAGAGAATTATAAAATATTAGAATTATTAAATCTGATGAAATTGAAAATAAAAAACTAAAATTTAATTTAAAAGATTTATTATAAATTGAATAAATGGGAAAAATTGAAAATAGTAATAGAGTAAAATTATTATAAATAATTAAATTCAGATTAATTAGTAAATAAAGTAAAGTTGAAAATACAACTAATAAAAAATATTTAATTTTTGATGATCTATAAAAATAATAATATGAAAAATAAGCATTTATAAATAAGGGAATGTATGATAAATTATTATTGTAAAAACTATATAGTATTATCCATATTATTAAATAACGTAAAAATATATCAATTTTTTTGTAATCATATTTTAGGATTACTGCAAAAACTCCAAGATTAATTAGATTGAATTGAACAATATTGGAACTATGATTAGAAATATAAATTACATATAAATCATTAGAAAACAACGCAATTATTATACCTGAAATAAAAGGAATTACCTTTATAAAAAAAATAATATTAACTAAATATTTATTTAAATTTTTTAACAAAATATGATAAATAAAATGAATTAATGGCTAAAACTTGTAATCCAAGATAATCTTCTGTTAATGAATATAATAAAAATACTATTTTAAAAACATCAATTTTATATTTAAAAAGGTTAAAAATCAAATTAACAAAAAAAATAAATCCAAATAATCCAAAATCTAAAATTAATTGAAAGAACAAATTATGAGCACTAACTATAGATGTTTTGGTTAACGGATTATAAATATCTAAAGAGCCAAAAGGTGCTCCAAATAAAAAATTAATTTCAGAAGAAGAAACTAGATTAAATACTTCAAAAAAAATCAAGATTCTTCCACTATCAAAATTTTCAGTATCAAATCTAAATAGATCATTTAAATCGGTAATAAAGTAATATAATATTAAAGGAAAAAAAACTATTAAAAACTTATAACTAAAATTTAATTTATTTTTAAAATAAAAGAAAATAATAGATAGATATATTATATAACCACTTCTTGATTGACAAAACTCAATCAAAACAAAGCCAATAATAAATATAAAAATTATATCTATAATTGAGGATTTTAAAAAATTTCTCTTGAAAAGAAAAAACAATAAAAAAGTATTAAATATATAAGCTAATGTATTTGGACTTAATCCATTTCCAGTTGCGCCCAAATAATTAAGAACTAATCTACTATCAGGTCCATAAGAGTCAATAGTAAACTTCCCAAGTATTAAATGAATCAAAAAATATAAAAAAACTAATAAAAAATCCTTTGTTTTGAACTGATTTCCTATAGACATTAATTTATATGAAAAAACACCAAGAATTAGAATTATATATTTTAATGAATAAAAAAGATTAAATGATTGTAAATACTTAAATGCTATAATTATTAATAAAAAAAAGACTAAAGGGTGTTTTTTAAGTTTTAATTTAAAAAAGGAAAATGATACATTTAAATATGGTACAAAAAGAAAGAAACTATACAATTCTTAAGGATTTAATACTTTACATGATACTTTTAAATATTTCATATCGGATTTAACAGAGGAATTATAAAAAGAAATTGCTTGAGAAGGTAACCCATATTGACTTAAACAAGTATTTAATGATGAAAAATCTAATATATATTTTTTATTTATTTTTTTAAAATTAAAAATATTGCTGTTTTCATCACCAGGATGAAATTTAAATAATATAAAATCAAACTTTTCTATTTTAAAATTATTAATAATGGAGTTTATAATTATCTCATTTTTAATTTTTTTTAATTTTAAATAAGATGAAGATGGCAAAAAAACAATAAGATAATTAACTACAATATTATTTGATAAATGATTTAAATAGCCTTTACATTTATCTATATCAATCATAATTTTTTTATTATTATGATTATTTTTATCATAATTATCTGGAAATTCATATAGAAAATAATTGCCTTTATAATTAAATAAAGGTTTACCAAAAGTCCAGAAAAAATATTTTGATAAGACCTTAATTAAAAAATTTTTTTTAGGAAAAAATCTATGACCATGTTGATAAAAATTAAATTTATTTTTTCTTAATATTCTTTGAATAATATTAGCAAAAATACCATCTTCAAAAGTATGAATTTCATAAACGGAAGAATTATATTTATTTAACCTGATGAATAAATAAATAAAAATTATAGGATAAAGTATAAATCTTAAAGGTAGTCTAAAATAAAAATTAAAGAATTCAATCTTAAAAATTTGATAAACTAAAGGATGAAAATCTATAATTTCTAAATTTATAGAACTGAAATATTTGTTTACTAGATAAATCTTTTGTTTTTCAATAATATAAAAACCAATGTGTTTTTTAATTTTCATAAAAATCAAAAGTACACATTTCTTCTATTAATTGATCTAATCCTATTTCTGGTTTCCACCCAATTTTTCTAATTTTACTAGAATCACCCTTTAAATACGGAACATCCATTGGCCTAAAAAACTTTTCCGATACTTTACATACGATTTTTCCATCTAAATTCTTTTTATCTTTTGGAGAACTAACAATTCTCAATTCTTCGTTAAGTCCTGAATTCTCAAAATTTACAGAATAACCAAAAAACTCCCATACCTTTTTTAAAAATTCTCTAACGCTACAAATAACACCAGTTGAAACTATATAATCTGATGGTTTATCTTGTTGAAGTATTAAATGCATTGCTTTTACATAATCTAAACTATGACCCCAATCTCTAATAGAAGAAAGGTTACCAAGATGAAGCATATTATCATTCCCTTTAATTATTTGAGATACACCATATGTTATTTTTCTAGTAACAAAATTCTTTGGTCTAAATTTACTTTCATGATTAAACAAAATACCATTGGTCGCATATAAACTATAAGCATTTCTATAAAGTTCAGTGATTTTATATGCATAATCTTTTGCAATTGAATATGGACTAACTGGTTCAAAAAGTGTTTCTTCATTCATTATTTTACTTTTTGATTTTCCAAACAACTCTGATGTACTAGCCTGATAAAATTTTGTATTATATTTTTTACATATCTCAAGACAATTTAAAGAACCCAAGCCATCTACTAACAAAGTACTAACCGGTTGAGAAAAACTTATACCCACATGAGACATTGCAGCTAAATTATATAATTCATCTATCTCATATTTTTCAAAAATATTATTTAAAGAAAAAACATCAGTAACATCAATATATTCAATTTTGAAATCTAATCCATTATTAAAATTTAATAAATTAGATAGGTTGTCAGCGGAACTTCTTCTAACTCCACATATGACTTTATAACCTAATTTACATAGGAAATTAGTTAAATAAACACCATCCTGTCCACTTGCCCCTGTAATAAATGCAGTCTTTTTCATCTTTTTTAATTTAAATTAAATAATAGTTTAAAAAAAAGTCTAATTATAATCATTAATTGAACTTAATTTTTGAAATATCTCTTTGGGCTTTTTGAAAATCAGATTTTTTACCAATATCCAACCAATAGTCTATAATTGGATATGAAATTACTTTTTTATTTTTTTTCATTAATAACTCAATGAGATCAGTAGCATTAAAAAACTTATTTTTAGGTATATATTTTAAAATACTCTTTTTCATCAAATAAATTCCACCATTTGAAAAATATGTATAAGTGGGTTTTTCGTCTAAACTTATAATTTGGTTATTTTCTGTTTTAATTACGGCATAAGGAATTTTTACATCATAAGGAACTGTTGCAATAGATAAATCAGCATCATTTGACAAAAAATCTAAATAAAAATTCTCATAATTTAGATTAGTTAAGATATCTGAATTAGATAATAATACTATTGAGTTTTTAAAATTCTTAATGTTTGATAAAGAACCTATGGTTCCTAATGGTTTATCTTCCTTAACATATTCAATATTAATATTTTTACTATTACCATCCTTAAAATAGTTTTCAATTTTATCTCCTAAATATCTAATTGAAAACCAAAAGTTTTTAATACCAAACTTCATAATTCTGTTTACATTATGTTCCATTATTGGTATATCTCCAATTTTTAAAAGAGGTTTGGGAATTTTATTAGTTAAAGGCTTTAACCTCTCACCTCTTCCCCCAGCCATTATAACTGCATCTATTGGAAGAAATGACTTCATCAGTCTAAAATTCAATATATCTATAACTTTATTATCTGAATCAAGTATGGGTATAATAGAATAATCACTATTTCTAAGTTCTATTATTTCATTTAAATCAGTTCTTTGATTAATAAATTTTGGACTCTTATTATAAAATTTATCTAATTTATTATTTAAATCTGTTTCTTTAATTAACGCTCTTCTAATATCACCATCTGTTAATGAACCTTTTAGTCTTCTTTTATTATCAACAATAAAAAGTATTGAATCTTTTGATAATTTATTCAACATATTCAAAGCATCTTTCAACAATTGAGTTTCATATATTAAATGATTTTTAAAATTGTTCATATTATTAATTTTGTTTAAAAGTTTTCAAATAATCTAAAGTAACTTTTAATATATTTTTAGAGGTATTTTTTTTATGGTAAATATTTAAACCATTATATTTTTTTTTCATAATTAATTGTTTTGAAAATTTTAAAATTTTAATCTCATCAAAAGGAACATCTATAGTATTCTTACTTCTTTTTCTACCTAGCTGCCTATCTCCAACATTTAAAAAAAATTTACCAAAAGATGCAGCCTCGATAATACCACTTGATGTATTTCCTAATAAAAAAACAGAATTATAAATTGCTGAAAAATAATTCCACTTTCCAAAGTTTTCGATAACAGAAATCTGGCTTGGATAATTTAACTTTAGATTATTATTCATTTCTCTATAATAAGACCCAGATGTATCTGCATTAGATTGTGTAATAACTAGATGAATTTCATTTGATAATTTAGATAATACTTTATATAAAATCTTAACGAAATGTTTGTTTTTATTTAATCCAACTGTTTCTGGATGGAATGTAATTAAAACAAAAGGTTTAATTGGAATATCATAATTATCACAAACACTTTTCCAACTTGGTATTTTTTTTAAATTCAAATTATCAAGACTTAAAGAGCCAAAGTTGTAAATGTTTTTTTTATTTAATAATAAATTTCTAAGTCTTCTAGAAGCGTATTTATTTGATGTAAAATGGATTATAGAAGATAAGCTTATTTGATCTCTATAGATATTATCAACTGATCCTAATGAAATTTCTCCACCATGAATATGAGCAATTTTTATCTCAAAAGGAATTGTTGATTGTACAGCTGCACTCATTTCAAATCTATCTCCTAAAGAAAAAACTAAATCAAAACTATACTTCTTCCAAAAATGAGAAAAGTTTTTAATTAAGTTTCCGTAACCATTTGAAATATCATGTTTAGAATCTTTTAATGGCATACCTTTTATCTTATAAAGAGTATCAAAATAGTTATCTGAAATTATTTCATTTATTGTATAACTATGTTTTTTTTGTAAATGCATTCCAAATACAATAATTGAAATACTAATATTTTTATTATCATAAAATTGCTTTAATAAGCATTTATAAATACCATAATCAGCTCTAGAGCTAGTTAAAATTCCAATATTAGATTTTTTAGCCAAAATGTTCTTTTTTAAGTTTGGTATTAATAGTTAAATCGTATTTAAATGTTTTTCCAATAATATTTGGTATTTCCATTGGTGAAATTCCGTCTCCAGGCCTTAGAGAAATAAAATGATCTTGTATTATCAAATCTCCCTTTTTAACGTTTTGATTGAGATAAATACTTTTTCTAACAACATTCATATTTTCTAACTCACTATCAGAAACTTTTTTAATACCATCTCCACTTAATGCTATCTCTATATTCCTAATTGATTTAACCATATTTTTTAACTCATCAGGTTCTAATGAAGCTTTATGATCAGGACCAGTCATGCTTCTATCAAGAGTAAAATGTTTTTCAATAACATTTGCTCCTAATGAAACAGCAGCAATAGGAACTTCAATTCCAAGAGTATGATCACTATATCCAATATTAGAAATATTTAATTTTTTTTTGATTGATAGCATAGCTAAAAGATTTACATCAATAAATTTAGTTGGATAATCAGTATTACAATGTAAAACACAAATTTGAGTTTTTTTTATTCCATTATTATATAAAACGCTAAGAGCATTTTTTATATCCTTTAAATCTGACATACCTGTTGAAAGTATGATTGGTTTACCAAAAGATGAGATTTTTTTTAAATATGGATAATTTGTTATTTCACCACTAGGTATTTTAAATAATCCTAATCCTAAATCATACAAATATTCTAAACTTTCATTATCAAAAGCTGTTGATAAAAAACTGATTTTTTTTTTATTACAGTGTTCAATTAACTTAATATGATCATTATGACTTAATTCTAAAGATTTTAACATATTAAATTGATATTCATCGTTATTATTTAAATTTTGAATTTGATATTTTGCTTTTTTAGCATTCTGTGATACTAAATTTTCAGCTTTGAATGTTTGAAATTTAACATAATTAGCTCCAGAATCAACCGCACAATCTATAAGCTTTTTAGCAATTTTTAAATTACCATTATGGTTTACACCTGCTTCAGCTATGATAATAGATTTATTATTGAATTTTCCCTGGATTTCCATATACTAAAGAATTATCTTCAACTTCATCTAAAATTACTGAGCCAGCACCAATTATCACATTATTTCCAATATTTATTCCTTCTTTAATTACTGAATTAGCTCCAATGAACGAATTAGTTCCGATATTAACATTTCCTAATAAAACTGCACCTGGAGCAATATGAGAATTATCAGATATTTTACACTCATGATCAATTGTTGCAGATGTGTTAATAATTACATCATTTCCAATATCACATAATGGATTTATTACTGCATTTCTAGCAACAAAAACACCTGAACCAAAATTAGTATTATTTGATATTTTTGAATTGGGATGAAATATATTTATTAAATGAAAACCATCTTTTCTTAAATTATTTGAAATTTTTGATCTTAAGTTATTATCTCCAATTCCAATACATAAAGAATAATCTTTATATGAAATTAAATTTAATTTATCATCTTCAGAACCAAGATATTTAATATTAAATGGATTTAGATTTTTTTTTCTTTTTTCAAAATATCCTTTGATTTTTAAATTCATTCCTAAAGCAGCGTCTATCATAACATAAGCATGTCCTGAATAACCAACGACAACAATATATTTATTATTAGGTAGCACTACTTGGTATATTTACAATTCTATCTTCTAAATAATTTGAATTAATTTGGGAATCCTTATAATAATTTTTAAACATCGGTAATTTTGTCATTAATTTCCAAATTGGTCTAGTCATGACATTCATTTTATTAGACTCTTTCAAAAATAAATCTCTATCTTTTTTACTTTCTAACTCAATACACATTAACCAATAATTTGCTTTAGTATTTGGTAATTCATTTCTAAATTTTATACCACATGATAGAAAAAAATTATTATAATCATTTGCTAGTTCTCTTTTATTTTTTATAATTCGACTTAAATCTTCAAGTTGAGCACAACCTAATGCAGCATTTAGATTAGGCATTCTAAAGTTATAACCAATTTCATCATGAATATAATGATAAGGATGAGATACTTTAGCAGTTGTAGTTAAATATTTAGCATTTTTTGCTAATACATCATTGTTTGTTATAATTGATCCACCTCCTCCTGTTGTAATTATTTTATTACCATTAAAAGAAATAGCACTTAATAATCCAAAATTACCAGTATATATATTATTATATTTACTACCAATTGATTCAGCTGCATCTTCTACTAAAGGTATTTTCCATTTTTTACAAATTTTTAATAATTCATTAATATGAACTGGAAAACCAAATGTATGCATTGGCATACAAGCAGATATTTTTTTTCCATTTGATTTATTATAACAACCATCTTCTCTTAATTCACCATTTTTATTTAAAAAATTTTCTACATGTTCTGGAGATAAACCCATTGTGTCTAAATCAACATCGATAAAAATTGGATTTGCATTATTATATTTTATTGCATTTATAGTTGCTACAAATGTTAATGACTGTGTAATAACCTCATCGCCTTCATTGACACCAGCTAA
>MDSW01210447.1_pt1 | contig 16409 bp, 8 predicted proteins | sample 811171 | NCBI WGS metagenome assembly MDSW01 (sample SAMN05326641, study PRJNA326480) | marine metagenome | isolation source: seawater | place: Atlantic Ocean: North West | collected 2012
AACTGACTTGATTTCCATATATCTCGTGCATCGGTGTTCCCACACAGGGCGACTAACAGAAGAAAGCAAACAAAGGTTCTAAGACACATAGCATACGAGTCCTGCAAAAAAAGGTACGGCTACGTGTATTATATCATCTTAAGCCGAAGTCGATATTAACTGACTTCTTCATTCATTATTCGTAGTGATTCATCTTCATAATCATCACCACTTTCAGATTGAATCGCTTCTTCCCGGAGCAAATCAAGTTCACCAATGAGAGAATCCACTGGTCTAGGTATTTCAATCAACTCGCTATCGTCCCGACTTAATAAGCACCACCCTTCTTCAGGATCTTCTCCAGAGTCCAGTTTTAGGTTTTGGCTAAAAGCATGATCAACGGCCCTGATCCAGAGCGAATCTTCCCCCTCTCCCTCTCCTTCCAATGCATTATTAAGCTCATTAATTACGACCAAAGCATCAATGGGAGAGAATTTGTTATCACGACTGGCATCCCAAAACGGAGCCTGCATGCCTCCTTCTCGATCAAGCGAAAGACTACCACCTTCACCTGCATTAAGACGGTTAATCACCGTAAGTGCATCCATCGGAACTAAATGACCATCATCATTGATATCGCCGGGACTGGCGCCGTTAAACCAAAGATAATCTGTCAGCATTTCAATCGTTACAACACGAGACTCGGTGGTCACTGTACCATCCGTTACGTTGTACTCAAAAGAATCAACCCGGTTGAAGTTTTCATTAGGAACATATTCAAATGTCCCTCCATCACGTAAAACCAACTGGCCATATTTAGGTGGCGTTACTTCGGAGAAGACTAATCGATCGACATCCGGATCGTCGACTAAGCTGTATAAATCACTATCATAATCGGGCGCGAGCGTATGATTGTCCTCGACTTGATAGAGCCCGTCTGAAGCAACTGGCTCGTCATTAACCTGATTCACGATGACGGCAAATTCTTCAATGTAGAACTGATTATCTTCCAGCGTCGCAAGATCTTTATCGTAACCAGCATCCATGAGTTGTAGAACAATCGAACTTGTCCCAAATGCATGCTCGGGGAACGAGAAATCCAGAGAACCAGTCGTAGCGTTGGTCGTGTGATTCAATGCATGACTAAGAAGTTCATCATTCGATACAAACACTTCAGCAACAAATGGTTGAGATTCACCAATACCCGAACTTAGTCCGGTCAGATCGATTTGAAGATCGCCACTGTCCTCGTCAATGGTCACATCATTAATCTGTTCCACCGTCGGAGGCATATCCGTGTGAGAAATACTAATGTGATAATGTCCCATAGAACCGGCTTCGACACCTTCCCCTGTGACTGGATTGTAGTCAACAAGACCTTCATGGTAGCCACTGACACCTAGATAATACGACGTATCCGCTGCGAATTCATAATGAAGAAAACTACCCAGGCCACCATACGGGTCGTCGTCATTTTGAGCCAACTCATTTCCGTCGGCATCAAACAGACGTAGAACAGTATCGGCGCTCCATGCCTGAGAACTATCAGTCCAAATCATGTAGTCACCCGCTTCTTCCGGTGTGAAGCGGTATAAATCAACATCTTCTGCTGTCAAAACAAAGGTATCATCATAGCCAATCTCGGCGGAACGAGAATCGCCGACAACCAAGTCAAGAATTCCAAGATGGGATAATTTATCATCCGTCAAAAGAGTGTATGCTTCGGGGCCGAACTCATCCCACTTCATTTGGTAGTAACCCGTAGCACCCGGAACAGCATCACCAATTACAAACGGATCAAATGCCTGATTTCCCAAACCGCTTACCGCAAAGTAATAAGTTTCACCAGCCGTCCCCGCCAAATGAATCTTAGCATCCCAACTGCCATTTTCGACGAAGTCCCAATCCCGCTGTGCAATGTAATTCCCATAAGAATCAAACACGGTAATAACGCTATCCAAATCATCGTCATTATCCTCGAGGACATAGGAATCAACATCAAACTCGAGGACACCCGTTATCGTCGGGGTAACCTGAAAGAAGTCAATATCTTTATCGCTAACCTCTGCCCAATCTCCGGCAACACTATCCCAGTCATAGTAGATCAGTTCTTCGTACCAAGTATTCGCGTCGGGCAGGACCATCGACTGATTAATATTGCCTGTAAGATCCTTCGAAACAAATTGGAACTCAACTTCGTAAAATCCACCATACGTCGGCGGACGAGCATCTACACTCATCGGGTTGTAGCTATGATTGCGTTGACCGGAAACACCGAAATAAAGGACCTGACCTTGTTCCAGATCAGAGCCCATAAGAAAACTGTCTGTTGTATGCCCGTCAAAGTACTGGCGATCTGTCGGATGATCAAACACATAACCAGGATAGGCTCCATCAACGTATTCCACAGAATATCCAAACGGATCGACTTGTAACTGATCATCACTGTAAACCAACTCATTTCCATCAGCATCAAATGCTCTTAAAAACGAATTGACATAACCTTCGGTGAAGGGAGTATCGATATCCACCAATACTTTCCCATCATCCGGGACAACCAAACGAAACAAATCGACATCCTGCGTTCCCACATGATTGCCATAATCTTCGCCGATCAAGCCAGTGAACGCGGTTTCGCCCTGGTTAAAACTAACCTGAACTGCGGTATCTAGAAAACCATTGAGATCATCATTGGCCCAACTAAACGCTAGTTTGTAATAACCTCGATCTGCGGCCGTCCCGGAACCCGGATGGATCGGGGAGTAATTATCATTACCGGAACCACTGACACCCACGTAGTACACCCCTACCGGCAAGGCCGCTTCCAGATGGGAATACGTCGTATTGTCATAGTCATCATTGGAGACAAGTGGTGTTCCATCTTCATCAAACAGGCGTAGCAGGGTATCCGCCGGTTCTCGATTACCCCAGGCTTCGGTTTGCAATATCACCACTCCAGGGGCGGTAACTTCGAAGCGAAACATATCAACATCGGCGTCACCCGTTTCAAAACGACGCCCATCTTTTCCGAGAATTCCCTTGAGCTTCACTGCTTCGTTGGGATCATTATCAAAAATACTCCAACGCAACGGTAGGGCCGGTCCCTGATAAGCTCCGCTTAATGTGCTATTCGCATCCCCGCTGTTTATTTCATACCGATCTTCCCGCTCAGCGTTACTCTCCACCAATTCTCGTACTGCTTTCACAGCCTGGTGAACGTTAATACGAGGATAGTCTGTGTTGGTGTAGTTGAAAGCTACTCCATCAACGGTGGTGATTGAGTTTTCATCATCTCCATCATGGATCACATCGGAAGAAGTCCGGATGATCTCCTGGATTTCTGCGGTTTCCAGGTATCGTCCGCCAAATGTCATGGCAGCATCCTGCATTAAAGCAACCGTCCCTGCAACCATGGGCGACGCCATACTCGTGCCGGCCAGCTCTGAAAATTCATTTCCCGGTACACTACTAAGTATGAATGCCCCCGGAGCAAACACAACGTTGTCCTGGGCTGGGGGACGTTGACTGAAATGCACAATTCGATCCGAAGCCGTCGTCACATCACAAACCTGTTCTCCCATGCAAATTCCTCCACCCTCGTAGGATTCCCACACGGCACCAACCACAAGCGTGCTGTAAATTCCGGGAGCATTCGCATTACGGACCATTTGAGTTTGGCCGTTCCGATCAATTCCATACTCATTTCCGGCAGCACTCACCACCGTGATACCCAAACGCTCCAGGTTGAGAATCTCACGATAAACGTCCTGAGTGACCGCTGCAGCATCACTGGAAGTAGCAAAAAGCCCTCCACCAAGCGACATATTCACCACTTTGATATTGTGGTCATGATGATTCTCACGCACCCACTGCAGTGCTTCAAGAATCTGAACCCAGGATGAATAGCCGTCGGTCTCTGAGAACACCTGGAGAGAGATGATATCGGCTTTGTTAGCAATACCGATATCTGGATCCGATGCGGCCGCAATACCAGCAACATGAGTCCCGTGACCGGAAGTAAAATAATTCCCTTCGGTCTGGTAAACCAGGTCAACATTGGCCACGACACGATCTGTAAACATTCGATGAGAAGTATCTACGCCAGTATCGATGATAGCAATTCCTATCCCATCTCCATCCACTTCCTGAAATTCCTGAGCACGACGCATATCGTAGAGATCGATCAGGTCAAAGGCAAAAGAGTGCGGAGTCAACCCCGTCAAAACAAGCCTTGGTTCTAATTGCTCTAGAAACAAGCGTTTACGAAAACGATTACGACTGCCCCGATTCGCATGATTACTCACAACAATCACTCCTCCCATACAATATGTCATCATTTCGATAACACATGTCTCATTCGCTGAACAACAAAACGACTACACATTATCGTGCATTTGCTTCTCTGGAAGTATTATATGCAATCGGTGTGCCGATTAGTATATTCATGATGATCCTATGCAGAGGTTGCCTCTCAAGTACAAAAGCATGAATTGATGGGGCTTGTCTGTATTGTTCAGTCGTGGACTTTGTTAAAGCGAAGTTGGAGCAAGTGGAACACTCCGAACTAAGAGGATTCACCGTAACAAGCTGCAGAATACCAAACAAACGCCAAACTTGATTTGGGTTATAATCACTAGCTCGAATACTCATTCAATATTGAAAGCTACCAATGCCAAGATTATTACCAACCCTTCTCATATTACTGTCCAGTTCAACTTTTCTGGCAGCAGCCACCAAAACCAAACGACAACCTAACGTGATTGTCGTTTTGGTAGATGATCTGGGCTGGATGGACCTAAGTATTCAGGGCTCTGACTTTTACAAAACCCCTAATATCGATCGTCTTGCGGAAACAGGGACACGGTTTACAGATGGCTATGCGGCATGTGCTGTATGCTCACCAACTCGGGCAGCTTTAATGACAGGCCGACACCCTCATCGCCTTGGAATCACTGACTGGATTCGCGCTGAATTCCAATTAGGTGGCCGTCAAGGGCCAAATTCTAACCGTTCCGGGTATCACGATGCAGGGCTCAATTATTTGACTCCTGTAAACAAATCTTTCTTATCACATAACGAAATAACTTTGGCTGAGCTAGTAAAACCTGCTGGATATGCCACCTGCTTTATTGGCAAATGGCACCTCGGTGGAAAAGGGTATTTGCCGACGGACCAGGGATTTGATGAAAACTTTGGTGGATGGGACTATGGCCAGCCTCCCAGCTACTTCGACCCTTATACAAACAAGCGTCTACAGGAAGGTATTCCCACATTAAAGCCCCGTAAAGAGGGGGAATACCTAACGGATCGAGAGGCCGACGAAGCCGTAGGATTTATTCGTCGCCATAAAGACAAGCCATTCTTACTCTACCTATCTCACTACACCGTTCACACCCCCATTCAGGCAAAGCAGTCGGTCACCGAAAAGTATATTCCTTTGAAAGACGGAAAAGGGCAAGACAACGCGATTTATGCGTCCATGCTTGAAAGCCTGGATGATTCGATGGGGCGATTATTAGAAACTCTCGAAGCACACGAACTCACGGATAATACCGTCATCATCTTTACGGGTGACAATGGAGGTCTTGATCGCAATGACAATCCGACCGATAACGCTCCTCTGAAGATCGGCAAAGGCTTTGCAACCGAAGGGGGAATTCGCGTGCCGTGGATCGTGCGTTGGCCAGGAGTCACCCAACCTGGGACCGTCAACAAAACCCCCATCACCAGCGTCGACCTTTTCCCAACCATTGCCTCAATAACGGACACTTCCGTCGCTAAGAACCACCTTCTAGACGGGTTGGACTTGACCGAAATACTTAAAGGGGAGCAGGGTCCCGAACGTTCCTTATTCTGGCATTTCCCGCATTATCGCCATCGTGGCGGCGATGATCCATACTCGATTGTTCGCAATGGAAACTGGAAGCTGATCTATTATTATGATCCGATGAAGATCGAACTTTACCATCTGGTAAAAGACATTGGTGAGTTGCACAATCTGGTCGACGATGAACCCGAAGTGACCGGCCAGTTACTTAGAGAACTAAAAGAACACCTCGAAGAAACGGGTGCCAAGAAACCTATCGCAAAGAAATAGGTGACTTATTCTGACGACTAAGATTTCCGCGAGGAGAGCTTCAACGAAGCTCCTTTTTTTAGATCTGATACACCCGCAATGAACCATCACTACAGGCGACAATAAAGCGGCGGCCATCTTTCGTGAAATCGATTCCACGGACCGGTTTGTCTACCTCCACCACATGGAACGGCTTGATTTCACGAGGTTTCTTTTCTTCTTCCACTTTAACGTCCTCTGAGCCCTCACATCCTGTAGATTCGCCTTTAACCTCCACCGAATCGTCGGCGGCGGCTTCAGCTAAGGACCAGAATTCAACGGTTCCTTTGCCGTTTTGATTCCCCATAGCGCCCACGACATAACCTTCCGGATGGAAGCGAACTCCCCAGGCCACGCCCGGAGAATTACTCTTTGTCCGCAGATGACAGGCAATTTCCTGAGATTCCCAATCGACAATACAAATAATCGGATCCTGCTGACCGGCGAATGAATTCACCACGTTGGTAATTCCAGCGCAGCCTACCAATGAGCCATTCTGATTAAAGGCCATATCTCTGGCCCCACCCATATCAGCCTGAAATTTATTATCAAAGCCCGTCATTCCAGACTTGAGTTCTTTCGTCCGATGCCCCGTTTTGGCATTCCAGACAAATATCTCACCCATCAAGTCTTCGGACACTAGGCTTTCACCGTCAGGATGAATCATCACCGCATAGGGATGTCTCCCATGCCCGGAAAATTCTTTCCTGAGCTTCCATCGCTTGGCATCCCAGAGACGAATCACTTTATCATTACCACAGGTGGCGACATACTTTCCATTGGGACCTGCGTGCACCCAGCGTGCGAATCCACGATGTGCATCGATAATTCGCACGGGATTCTCGACCACGAGTTCAACCTCAGGTACCACCTGTTGCCCCGCTTCACCGTCAGTTTGTTCCGCTTGCCCTGCGCTCGTCTTCTCGACCGGCAACGCAATTTCCTCAACCGACTTAGGCTCTACTTCCCAGACAACGACCCGACCATCCCAACCGGAAGTAAAAACATGTGTTCCATCGTTTGAAAAGTCAATTCTCCGTACCCAGCTATCGTGAACCCCGCGATAAACCACTTTTTCACCAGTCTCAAGATTCCAGCGATAAACTCCGAAGTCTTCCGCACCTGCAAAGGCGTATCGCCCACTCGGATCTAACCGACAGTTCGTAAGCGCTTCTGCGTGAGTGAATTTCTGCACTTCTTTCGCATTGGCCGGAACAGCAGTCGGCGGAAGCGTGGTGTCCTGTGTTTCATTGGTTTCTATCGTATCTTGTTCTTCGTTTGTCACGCCAGCAACTCCTTAATAGGGGCCGCGACCGGGTCACCAATAGGGACTGCCCGTCCATCCAACTCGTGGTTAGATTGAGAGTCGATGCCCACAGCCTGCATATAAGTATGAAACAGGTGTGCCCCGTCAACTTCTCCTTCCGATACTTCAGTTCCGTCAGCATTTGTGGCGCCAATGACACCGCCAGGCTGAATTCCACAGCCCCCCAAAGCGATCGAGAACGATTTCCCCCAATGATCACGTCCATATTTGTGATTCACTTTGGGCGTTCGGCCGAATTCTGAATAGATAACCACGAGAACATTATCCAACATCCCGCGCTTTTCAATATCTCCTAATAATGTGGCAAATGTCTTATCGAACTCGTCTAACTGTTCGACATGGAAATTGAAGTTCTCCGCATGAGTGTCATATCCATGGTGAGTAACTTTCACGCAGGTTACACCTTCTTCAAGCAAGGTTCTGGCTAATAAGCAACGACGACCAAACCAGTGTCGACCGTAACGATCTAATTCTTTTTCATCCTGTTTTTCGAACAGATCAGCACGAGCCATGAGTTGCTGTGCCTGCTCGAACGAAGTGTCATAAGAATCAATTAGTGTCCGACTTCGTTTCCCTCCAAACTGGTTATTCAACTGTTTTCGCAACCCCTCGGCGCGAACAGCTAACTCTTTTGGCACTCCTTGAGGCCGTTCCAGGTTTGTCGGTGGCTTGACTCCTTCCAAACGCATCATCGCATGCTTGGACTCAAGAAATCCGGCGGTTTGATCTACGATCCCTCGCGTTGTGATATGGACATATCCTGGGAGCGGATTATCGGGCGTTGTAAGATACTTTGAAGCAACAGCCCCTACAAACGGGTAATCACCGTTCTTCCGACCCTTCTCCATAAACAGTCTCCCCACGGTGTGGTCGTCTGTCTCCAAATTAATACTGCGTACAACAGAAAGTAAATGCATCTTCTGAGCAGTGTACGGCAATAGTTCACAAATCTGCACTCCAGGTACACTCGTGGAAATGGGCCGAAACGGACCGCCGTATTTCGTCCCTGGCTTAGGGTCCCAAGACTCGAACTGACTGACGCCGCCTTGTAAATACACCTGAAGAATTTGCTTTTGCTTCGACTTCATTTCTCCCGCCATTGCCGGAGTTAGAAGACTGCCAAACCCGGCCATCGCTCCCGCCATCGCTCCGGTACCCATGAATTGACGACGCGTTACATGATGATCCACCGTGTTACACCCTGCGTTTCTTCGCATAGTCATTGTTCAATTCCTTCAAGTTTTCTGGGAGGTCTCTGGTTTCTATTTATTAAATCGGAATTCTGCACTACAGAGTAGAGTACGAACAAGCTCGCGAACAGCTTCTTCACGTCCTTGTTCTGCAACACTGATGAATTCCACTGCGAGTTTTGATTCTGAATCATGCGGCAAACGAGAGTAGATTGCCAAAAATGCGTTGTCTACAAGAGCCTTTTTATCGTCCGTCTTAAGCAACTGGTCTAACAGCATATCCTGACCACTCGCCAGCCACTTAGCCACTTCGGGACCATTAAGTAGATACAACGCATGATTAGCTGAGGCGTCAAACCTGGATGCTGCATTGCTGCCGGCAAACACTTTCACAATGGAATCGACCTGGGAATTCAGTGCTTCACTCACCTTTTCCTCAATGAGCACCGCACTTTCAGCTGTCACTTCCCTGAAGCCGGCATTTTCTTTTTTCAAACCGGCAATGACACTTCGCTCTGTCTTTCCCACCATCCCGACCGCCTGAAGGAACGACCAGGCGAACTGCTCGGGGCTCAAGGGCTTCAAAGTTCCACTTAGATATCGTGGTTTTTCATCGGCAAGCTCTTGTGACTTCAGTTCGGATTGCCGCTGATAGGTCTGGGTCATTACGATCTCTTTGATCAGATACTTGATATCATAGCCATGTGCCATAAACTCATCAGCCATTGCAGTCAGCAATTCCGGATGCGAAGCGACATTACCTGCATGAAACATATCGAGAGGTTCAACAAACCCTTGCCCAAGTAGCATGGCCCAAATGCGATTCGTAATGTTCTGTCGAAATGCCAGATTATCGGCACTCGTCATCGCCGGCGCAAGCTGGAGTCGCCGCGAGTACTTTGGCACTCCGCGATTCTTAGCATCGGGTTTTACTTCATAGGGTTGTTCTTCTTGTTGGGGATCTTTAATTTCCGGTAGTTCTAAGATGCGTGGCTGCGTTTTCCCGTCTTCGCCAGTAAATACCGACGTGAAAGTTACGTCTCCCTCTATCTTGTCCCCGATCGACACTACTTTGGAGGATGGGTCAGTAAACAGATAGCTCCGCTGCAGAAATGCTGCGACACCATAGTAATGCTGCTGTAAATAGTCATCCACATTGGGATGATTATGACATTGCGCACATTGTAAATCTCGTCCCAAAAAGACCCGGCCAATCGCACGCACCGTCTCCTCACGTTTAATTTCCCGATCCAACAAGAACCGACTCGCAGCTCGCAATTCGGGCACAGAGCCATCAGCCGTTAATATTTCGGCAGCAAGCTGATTGTACGGTTTATTCTCGGCAAACGATTTTCTAAGATATGCCTGAAACTCTTCGGGAGGGACATGCTTTTTCGGCAAACGCTCCATGAACATGACATCAAATGCATATTGCATGTTTCGGGCGTATGCGGGCGAGGCAAGCAACCGTTCAACCAGAGCCTCGCGTTTCTGCTGATCACGATCCCCTACAAATTCAAGTATTTCCGAAACGGTGGGGATCCGACCTGTTAAATCGAGATGTACTCTTCGTGCAAACCCATAATCATCTAGCAAATCCGATTGACTGGAACTGGATTCACCTTGTGCCGCCACAACGAAAGTATCAATAATATCACGTAATGGCTGAGCCTGTACCTGGTTCACACCAACCAACAACAGCGATATTAATCCGGCAGTTTTTAACAAGAATTGCATGCATTTATTATATATAGAGCGAGGATTACTCGCATTACCAATTCAGGATCGGAGCTCACCGCCTCATGGCAGATACGTTTGAATATAAGTGCAGTCAGTGTGGTGAATCGCTGACTCTTCCCACTTCACTTCTCGGACAACATGGGGAGTGCCCGTCCTGCCATCACGTTGAAATTTTAAAAGATACGAAAGCTCTTCCACTTCCTAAACCAGTGGCCGCACCTGCTCTCAACACCCCTTTTGGGGGCGGACCCGTTACAGCAGATTCTGTAAAATCCACCACAAATCCTTATGCAGTTCCGCAGCAAAGGGCATTTGAATTCGGCTCGGTGAACCCCGATCATCGAGGCCGACTCGGGAAGAACTTATGGGGAGTCATTATCAGCTTTACCATAGCGACGATTTGGTTGATCTACATCATCGCAGTGCCATTCTTTACGGTTTTGTCGAACAATCCGGAACGCTTTGAGAACTTAAGCGAAGAAGAAATCGAACTAGAAATGCTTTTCTCCCTTGCGGAGGAAGTTTCAGATTTCGACCGCAGCGAGGTTGAGAATCTTGATCTGGACGACGCACAGGAAACGGCAGGGATTGCCTTCCTTCAGGGGATGGGAGTGAAAGCCATTCCTTGTCTCATTCCGTGGCTTATCGGTACCATCTGCTACCTGGGATTCTTTCACACGCTATGGGCGCAGATTCAGGATGACCCCAGCGTGAAGTTTAGTCCGGGATCGATCGTTGGATTTCACTTCATTCCCGTCGGGATCGGCCTGGCTGGGGTAATGCTAACAGACGTCAATCCACTCTTTTCCGGCCTTATCAGCTTCATCGCACTAATTGCCTGGTGGATTATCATGTTTATTACCTACTGGAAATTAGCCGATCACATGAGCAAGTACTATCAACGCCAAGGGATCTCAAGCCCGCAGCCACCGGTTGGCCTGGCATTGGCTTTCTGTATTATGCAGACAGCATCCATCATCCCATTCATTGGCGGGCTACTCTCCCTCGTAGGATTTGTTCTTTGGTTTATCGTCGTGTTCCAACTGAAAGCCAGCGCCATCGGGATCATCAACCATAAGATGCAGGCGGAGCAAGTCGACCAGACATCACACAATTTTTAGAACTGAGTGACCTGCAAGTCATCTTCCAGTGATCTGTAAGGCTCCACTCCGAGATTTGATAGTTCGCCATGATAATCACGAACTGCCTGCTCCGGTTCCAGATCGCCGTCGGCCAGATGGCGCAGGAACTTGACAAATGTCAGTGGATGCTCAGAATTGTTAATCTTACGTCCAAATAGAGCCGCGTGACCACCGTATTTCTTAGACTCCCATAACATCCGAAATGCATCATGAGTTGTCCCGGATGAGCCACCAAGGATTCCGACGATGATGGAACTGTCGTAGTGTGCCAACTGCTCCATTGCCTCGGGACCGAAGTAGGGAATTTTAAGGAATACGGGACGACCGGCCTTCGGCACTCCTCCGAGTGTTCGCGTAATACAATCATTCACATATCGCGGTATATCGGCAATTGGCTGGACAGGACTGTTGGGTGCGAACACCTCTAGAAAATGTCGGAATCCCTTAAGCTCGGCTTCGATACGAAACTCTTTATAAGCCTGCAATGCCTCGCGGTCTAACTGAGCATCATTATTGAATGTCATCGAATACAAACCAAGATTAGCCCCCAGACTACGTTCTTCATCGGAGCAAATCGCTTTACCGCATTGAGCGTGCTCAATCGTAGTCGAACGAAATGGCAATGACGGCTGGTCGCCGTAATTCGCACTCAGGCCGCACCAGATGTCAGACGTATCATTGGCACGAATAGCAGGAGTGACTGTGGAACCATCAAAAATACGTTCCTCAAGTGTTAATTGCTCGCTTGCACTCACACTCATCAGCATAATATCGACCAACCCCTGCTCAACAATCGCTCGCATATTATCGCGATGATCCTTAACACTTCCGTATTCCAGGTGAGATGGTTCTTTATTTAATCCCGGGGCGGCAACTCCAAACCCCATATCACCATCTTTAGCATCAGCAATAATAAAATCGTTACTACTGGGGTCTGCCAAAATATTTCGAATCTTAATGTCTAATGACTTTTCCATTTTACTTCTTTTGTGTTTACTGTTTGTTATTCTGAATTACCACCACGACCTGTTTCCTTGGCACAATAAGATCCATTCTAACGCAAGCGTAATCACCTCGTTAACCTCCTAGCCACAATTAACCAATCGTGTATGACTACTGAATTTGACTGTATTGTTGCCGGCATCTCCTGTGTAGATCTATTGATCGGTCCGCTCAACTTCGATCAACCCTTAAACCAGGAAGGCACCTGGGCACTCGACACTATCACTCCTACTGTAGGCGGAAACGTTTCTAACAGCAGTATCGCGTTAGCCAGACTTGGAAGCCGCACCGCCGCGTTATCTCTGGCCGGCACGGATGAATGGGGGGAATTCCTCATTTCCAAACTGCAAAATGAAGGCGTGAACACATCCCGTTTTGAGCAACGCGCCGAGTTAGAAACAAGTGCAACCGCCGTGCTAATGAATGCCAAACGTGAACACATCTTTGCCTACAAACCTGGTGCCAGCGAAGCCATCGACCGCTCCTTAATCGACAACAACCTAGACTTCATTGCCCAGTCTAAATATTTATTACTTGGGTACTATGCACTGTTGCCTAATTTAGAACCCATGCTTCACGAAGTCCTGCAGGCCGTTCAGACAACTGGTTGCAAAACAGCACTTGATTGTGCCGGTGGAGGAGGAGACATCGCACCTCTAGATAAATGCCTTCCTTATTTAGATATTTACATACCAACTGAACACGAGGCCGAATCTCAAACTGGACTTCATCTCCCGCACGACATGATCGGAAAATTCCGGGACTGTGGAGCCAGCGGTGTGGTTGGAGTCAAGCGAGGAGAGCAGGGCATCCTATTAAGTCCCACAGAAGGACAATTCCTGGCAATCCCATCTGTGAAGCCTCCAAAACCTGTGGTCAATACCACGGGGGCAGGAGACAGTTTCTATGCCGGGTTTATCAGTGGTCTAAGCCGGGGAATGGATATCGAATCGGCGGCCCGGCTAGGAACGGCGGCAGCGAGTTGGTGTGTCACAGGATTGGGTGCCACGGAACAACTACAGGATTTCGAAACGACAATCGGGCTACTAGGTTAGAACCGCTGCGACAATGATCTTAACTCTGCCGTAACGCCTTCAAATATTGGGTGGCAATCATCTGCTCGCTTTCGTGAACTTCTCCATCGACTTCAGACAACTGGGTAATAAATTGCGTCAATTGGGCAACCACATCTTTGCTAAATGTGTTTGGCAGACGTTCAGCAACATCCTTAACGATCACTTCAAGATCGGCTGCTTTAATCCGGTCTAGTGCCGAATCAGCTAACTGACGAACCTGCTTTCGATCTGCCAAAGGTGTGTTGGCAATGGTGAATTCAACAATGGCCTCGAATTCCTCGGATTTAATCTCACCATCGGCTGAGACCAGACTGATCAGGGCAAGCATCAATATTTCCTGCTGCGTCTCCAAAGACACCTCTTGCTGAACAGGAGGAAGAGGTATCTCCTGGTTAGAGTCGTTCGTTCCATCCCCAACTACTCCGCCTAACGCGTCCCGGAATTTTGCAATCATTGCCTCTTCCGCACTGGTAATTTTCCCATCCGATTCAGCCATGCGATTCATAACCGTTATCAATGCAAGAGCTTCTTCATTACCACTAAGACTCTGAAGGCGTTTAGCAATTTCAGTCACGGCCTGTTTCAATCCTACCGTAGAAACCCAGGCACCTATCTTTTCGCTGAGTGCTTTGAGCTGATTCGGATCACTGAGACCAGTAAGTGACGATGCATTTTTATAAAATCTGACAAATTCCGCCTTATCAACTTTGCTATCTTCACAAAGCACGCAGAACACGGCCGCCGCAAACAACTCGGTAGAACTCATCGTCGCCAGAACGCCATTGTCATCCTGACTTGGTGGCTGCTCAGTGTCGGCTTTCCGGTCCAGTAAGGCATTGACATCAACTACCTGACCTTCCTGCTGCTGATCCAACTGAAAGAAACGGGCAGGTTGCATTCCCATCAGTCGTGCCAACAAAACATCCGGAAAGGTACGAATCCTAATATTGTGGGTTCCTGTGACCGCGTTAAATCCTGAACGTGCAAACTGCAATTGATTTTCCACTTCAACAATCCTGTTTCCCAGATTCATTACAAGCTTATCCGTCTTAATCGTAGGATACGCCTCAACCAGCACCTTAAACCGATCAAGCAAACCTCCCACTCGATCGGTCGTCGCGATATCACTTGTTATCCCATGACGCAACTGCGCTATTTTTGTCTGAACATCCTTCTCAAATGACAACGCTGTTTTCATAATTTCTACCAAGTTGGGAATCAGATCAGCTCGTCGTTTTAAGGACACATTGAGATTTGCCTGGGCTCTGGAGAGCCAGGCCTTCATGAATATCAGATCATTGAAGATGAATGCAACATTGAGTACCAACAGGAACAGAACCGCAACTAAAGCACCGGCAAAATATCCAAACGGATCAAACGATGCCCCTCCGTAAAGAATAAACACAGCGCTGGCGCAAGAGGCTATCCCAATCCCGAGGTAGGTAAGGCCGGTTCTGGCATACTTCAGTAATACAGAACTTTCGTCTTGATCACTAATAACGAAATGTCTTTCCTTAGAACTATGCTCAATCGTAAGCTCTGTATCATGAAAAGAATCCAATACTGCCGGCCCCAGAATATAAAGTTCCTGTCCTGGTTTCAACGTCCATTCGGAATACCGCAAATTACCCGTACGCTTGTAATACGTTCGGGAAGCATCGACTTCGGCTTTCTCGGGATCGACTACGATTTGGCCGGTCTCATCTTTGAGCAAGAAGTCTGTCAATGAAACTCCGGACTCAACCGTCCGCCACTCGTATTTATCTTTATCCGTTTTGACTCGCCGCTCTTTAAGATAACGACAATAAACCACCGAGGTTCCACTGTATCTCGCGGAAATAAACTTGTCTTTTTTGAGAATCGTTCCCACTACTTCCGTAAGTCCCGGAACCACTCCTTTAACAGGTGACGTGGGAATATTCTCAATCATTCTCTTCGTTCCGAGCTTTCTGTATCCCATAAAGCCGCACAACAAAGTTCCTAAAATCCCACCAACTGCCAACAAGAGAACATAACTCATCTGAAGTACGGAACCTGTACGTACTCGCTGCGGGAAGCCGGTAAGTACCGATTGTTCCTCCGAAGACAGTAGCAATTTATCGATCGGGCCGTATCCCCCCAAAAACCTGTGCAATATATTTGTCGTCCGCGTTCTGTAGGTTTCGTAAAGTTCCACTGCGACATTCGTATCCCGTTTTAAAAGTGCCAGCCGCAGGCTTTGACTTTGCTCTTTCTTGGGCAAACTATCTACTACTTGCTTGTAGTGTTGCACTCGCTCAAGGCCAGCATCCAATTGCGAATTCGTAACAAACATCCACTGCAAAAACAACGCCGGAGGTAGAGTCACAAACAGTGTCAGAGAAGCCATCATGATGTGGTGTTGACCTAGCAGATCAAACAACAATCCGACAAAGAACACAAACAGAAAAATGGCCCCCACCATCCAGAACATACTGCTCCAACCAAGCGTGCGGAGGATAGCATCTTCCCCGCGGGTAGAAATTGTGAATTTTGTGGCTAAAGGACGTTCCGTCCTCGAAATCCGATTTATCTCGCGACGATAGGCTCCCACCACCGTTACCGTATCCACACCTAAGATGGCATACTCTGTCTCACGATATTTCCCATATCTACGATAGCCAGTCTTTTTGACTAAGCGTTCCGGTTGTCCATGGTTATTGGCTACGAAGACTTCGCCGGAAGAATCGACAAGCCGAAAATCAACTGACATCGTTTGGGAAGCGACGGTTTTCCACGATGTATCACCTTCTGAATCCTTTACCTCCTTCTCTTTTTTCCAGTCAAAATAAACGCATGCCCGACCATTAATCTTGGTCC
>MDSW01197823.1_pt1 | contig 16408 bp, 12 predicted proteins | sample 811171 | NCBI WGS metagenome assembly MDSW01 (sample SAMN05326641, study PRJNA326480) | marine metagenome | isolation source: seawater | place: Atlantic Ocean: North West | collected 2012
CGTGATGCATCAGGACCATGGCAACAGTGTTGAAACCTGTGCCAGTGCTATCGAAAACGGATTCACTTCAGTGATGATGGACGGTTCGCTCGAAGCAGATGGTAAAACTCCCGCTAGCTATGACTACAACGTGGATATTACTCGTCAGGTTGTCGAACTCGCTCACGCTAAGGGAGTCAGTGTTGAGGGTGAACTGGGCTGCCTCGGTTCTCTTGAAACTGGTATGGGTGAAGCAGAGGATGGTCACGGTGCTGAAGGTGTTCTTTCTCATGATCAGCTGCTGACTGATCCTGATGAAGCTGCTCAGTTCGTTGAAGCCACCGGTGTTGATGCCTTGGCTGTTGCGATCGGTACAAGCCACGGCGCTTACAAATTTACAAAGGCTCCAACCGGTGATGTGCTCGCTATGGATCGCATCGAAGCAATTCATGCCAAGCTTCCAAATACTCACTTAGTAATGCATGGTAGTTCTTCTGTTCCACAGGAATTACAAGACATTATCAATGAGTTTGGTGGAAACATCAAACAAACCTATGGGGTCCCTGTCGAAGAAATTCAACGAGGCATCCGTTCTGGAGTCCGCAAGATCAATGTAGATACAGATAATCGTCTGGCAATTACTGGCGCAATCCGTAAGGTTCTGACCGAAAAACCTGCTGAGTTTGACCCTCGTGCCTACCTAAAGCCTGCTCGTGCCGCTATGAAACAGGTTTGTGTTGACCGTATGGTTGCATTTGGTCAAGCTGGCAACGCTGCTGACTTGCGAAGTAAGCTCTAAACAACCTGAATAGCTGGATACCACGGGCTGAATCACGATTGCCCTGCGAGGCTAAACTGCGTTAGAATCTGCTTTCAGTTTAGAAGAGATGCTGCGCACCTCAATAATGGGTTGTTCAGCCCATTAAAGCTCGCCAAAACACCAGTCATGGAAGACTGATTGTGAGTTCAGAATTAACAAAACCCGAACCATTTCCTAGTTCTCTAGGGGCGTTTGAACAACTGCGCCTAGCACGAGAAATTATCTCGACAGAAGCCAATGCTCTTACAAATTTAGCCGGCAATCTCCCCAAAACATTTGTGGAGGCTGTAACGGCTGTCAGCCAGTGTCAGGGCAACCTAATCGTCATTGGTATGGGTAAAGCGGGACTGATTGGCCAAAAGCTAGTAGCCACTTTTGCTTCGACGGGTACGCCAGCCCACTTTCTCCACCCAGCAGAAGCCGTTCACGGAGACTTGGGACGAGTACAATCGCGTGATGTTGTTTTGCTAATGTCGTACAGTGGTGAAACCGAAGAAGTTACCAGACTTCTTTCATCTCTGGCTGAACTGAATGTCACAACTATTGCAATGACGTCTACATCAACAAGTACCCTAGCATCCCAATCTCATATCGTTTTGGAACTTGGAGAAATGACGGAAGCTGGAACACTTCAACTTGCCCCAAGTACAAGTACCACTGTCATGTTAGCTCTTGGTGATGCCCTGGCACTGGTTGTCAGTAAGCTAAGATGTTTCACATCGCTCGACTTCGCACGCTTTCATCCGGCTGGATCACTTGGCAGAAAACTAGCTCGCGTTTCCGAATGCATGCGTCCGCTAAGGCAATGCCGGGTCGCTCATCAGGATCGCACCATTCGAGAAGTGTTTATTGAAAGCCAGCTTCCAGGTCGACGGACCGGAGCAGTGATGCTGATCGATGACAATCAATGTCTAACAGGCCTCTTTACCGATAGCGATCTCGCTCGGTTGCTCGAACAAAACAAAGAGTCTTGTTTTGACACCGCGATTTGTCTTTCCATGACGAGTGATCCGATTTGCGTTCAGAGTCATCAAATGCTGACCGATGCCGTAGAGATTCTTGCTCAACGCCGAATCAGTGAATTACCTGTCGTTAACAAATCACATCAGCCTGTCGGTATGATTGATATTACAGATACCGTCGCTCTACTCCCTGCCAGTGAATCCGAGACAGACTCCACTATTCCATTTCCAAACATTCAGGCCTGATAAACACGAATGTCCGAATCTACCAGTTTTGAAAAGATAAAACTCATTCTTTCAGACGTCGATGGCGTACTAACTGATGGTGGTATCTCGTTTGATAATAACGGAATTGAATCAAAGAAATTCCATATCAAAGATGGGCTGGGAATCAAAATGTGGCAGCGAGCAGGTTTCCAATTTGGAATTTTAACGGCCAGAACTTCCCACATTGTTAAAGTTCGTAGCGCAGAATTAGGTATCGATATTGTGCGTCAAGGGTTTGAAGCTAAGCTTCCTACAGCAGAAAACCTAGCTAAAGCTATGAACCTCGGATTAGATGAAATCTGTTATATCGGCGACGATCTGACTGACTTACCTGTTATCCGCTCAGTCGGACTGGGGGTCGCTGTATCTGATGCCGCACCCGAATTATTAGGAACTGCCGATCTGGTCACCGAAAAAGCCGGTGGGCATGGCGCAGTTCGGGAATTAATCGAGCAAATCCTCCGATCCACAGGACGATGGGACGACTTGGTTCAACAATACTATTCGAATTAAAAAAACCGTAGGACGATAATGCTTAAACGCCTTCTAAGTACGACTGGCTGCTTCGCAATTGTTTTGATTGCCTACACCGTCTATGCATTGGCAGCTGCGCCGAGAATTGAACCGGTCTACAATGTCAGAGATCATGCGAATCAAAAAAGTTCTGCTCTCTACTGGGAATCGGCGCCTTCCCAAAATCGTCAACAATTGAGCAACCTATTTAAAGCAGGTTCCTGGCAACTGGCGTCGCCCAAGATAATTGAGTGGCCTCAAGGAGTGCTTTTGTTCCAGGACTATGAGCAGGCCGACAATGAACTGGTTATTAAACCTTGCACTTGTGTCCTCTTCCAGTCTGGAGAAAAAGACCAGCGTTTAATCACTATGCACGCTCCAAGCGGGGCGGTACTCTCGCAAGATGCTCTTTCGAGCAACAAACAAGATGCCGATTTCTCCGGCCGGCTAATTGGCGATGTCGTAATCCATAGCGCCGAGACGTTTCCCGGAGCAAACGATGCCATTCACTTCGTCACCAGAAACGTCCAGTTTGAAAAAAATAGAATCTGGACAACCCACGATGTTGAATTTGAATATTCCGGGCATCATGGTAAAGGTCGCGACTTAATCATTACTCTGGGGGAACAAGAAAAATCCCGCACCAGAGTCGAGAATCCAACGTTGTTCTCACGACTTGATTCGGTTGAACTAATCCATGTAGATCAGTTGGTATTACAAATGGAAAAGAAATTACTTCCAAATATCATGCCTGCTGATACAAGAGCTCTCTCGGATCTTTCAAAGAATAAATCATCCGAGATGATCATTGAATGTGATGGAACATTTCGAATCGATATCGCTAATTACCGGATGTCTATCGAAGATAATGTTCAGGTTGCTTTTCAAGAAGGTGGGCTGGTGGATGATACTATGGTCTGTGACAAGCTACACGTCACATTTAGCCCACCTTATTCCTCAGAACCCAACTCTGACAACCCACTGCTCGACACTTCGACTCAAATTAATCCGCAAAGTATCATCGCAGACGGTAACCCTGTCCTGATTCAATCGAAAACAAAGGCTCTACTGATCAAAGGGCAGGGAGTTGCGATCGATTTGGAAAAACTTAGTTTCTCCATTCAGGATTCCGTAGAAAGTACGATTCAATTCGAAGACTTCCATATTAAGGTACCCAAGCTCTTATACACATTTGCAGACGACCCCGGACGATTGGGGACTTATCAAGCGGAAGGTGCTGGTGAGTTACGAATGAAACCGAGTACCAACAACCCAACTAATAAAGAGTTCTTAGTGCAATGGAAAGCCCAAAGTGCTTTGACGTTAAACGAAAAACAAGAAAAGATACTCGAGCTCGATAAAGACGCTCGAATCCAACTATCGGAAACCGAGTCTATCGCTAGTGATCGACTGCACATTTGGCTCGAAGAAATCGAATCTCCTGCACGGCAAAATACAAACGCACCCCAGTATGAGATTTCACCCTACAAACTTGCTGCTCAAGGCCATGTGGAAATTGAATTGCCCGAATTGCAGGCAAAATCTCAGCAGGCTCATATGTGGATCACCCGCGACACAAAAGACAATGGGGAGCTCACCTCTAATCCCGTAAATTTATCTACACCTATCGATCTGCTTGAAGACTCCAACAAATCGCCGAACCCGTCTCAGCTCAAAAGGTACATCGTGCAGGGAGAACTCCTGCAACTCGACTTGCGACAAACAACAGATGGCATTCAAGTCAACGGGGCTATGATGGAGGGCGACCTTTCCTTTCATCAGGAACCGATGAAAGGACAATCTCGTTCACCACTGGTACTACATGGTGAACGTATTAAGTTATCACGGGGACTGACCGGTCTGGCTGAATTAAGGATCGATGGAAAAGAGCGACAGGGGCAACCCGCCTGGATTTCTTACGAAGGGTTCCAGTTATCGGGAAATACCATCCAGCTCAATCAACAAATGAATCTGGTTTGGATTCAGGGTGAGGGAGAACTGGTCTATCTTGCTACGGATGATCCGAACCCTGAGAATGCCAAACGGATCACGTGGGATGAGCAAATGGCGTTTACTGGATCCAAGATTCAGTTGTTCGGAAATGTACAATCCCGCTTTCGCATGCAAACAGAATCTGCCGATCTTGAAGAGGTTGATTTATCATGTAAAGCGCTTGAATTATATCTTAACCAGCGTCTAAACTTCCAAGATCCACAACTCAACTCTCCCGTACACATCCGCGAGTTTAAAGCGGTCAATGGTGTCAAGCTAAACCGACGAACCATTGACAGGAATAAACAACACAAAAATCTACAGAATCTCGCTGTCGAAAGTCTTAGTTACTATCCAATGGAAAATCGAATTGCAGCATTTGGGCAGGGAATCATTCGTCACACATCCTTGACAGACGGGAGTCTACCCACCATCAGCAAACCTATCGACAATGGTTCCAAGATCCAAAGCCTTGCCGTTGAATTTAATGAAGGGCTAACAGGGAACTTAGCTAAACTCAATTTAACCTTTAAGGGAAAGGTTCAGGCACTAATGAGTCCCGTGCCACGCTGGGATAGCGTTATAACTTCTGAAGCGGTTCAAGAAGCAAAAGGTGTCGAACTCAATTGCAATGCCCTTTCAATTGCTGACGTCAGTCAGACAGAAATAGCATCCTATGTCCTTTCAGCGACCGGAAATACCTATGTTTTTTGGGCTGACTATACGGCGTTGGCGCATCGGGTTTCCTTTTCACAACTGAAAAATCACATTGTGATGGAAGGTGGACGTGGGGAAGCCAGACTTTGGCTCAACACAAATAAAACACCGACACCCAATGCCGCCGCTAGAAAGATTATCTATGATCTGAAGACCGGTAAAGTCGACGTACACTCACCAAGTCTCCTAGACTCCGGGCAATAATCAAGCCAACGGCAAACGAAGGCGTTCTTGCTCAAGCCGCTCCATTAAGAATTCGACTGTTCTTCGAGCCTGCACTCGATAATATCTAAAACCATGGCCCCCAGCAGTTGTCTCAAAGTCAAACTCGTGAGGTACACCAAGTGAATAAAGCTTCATTTGCAACCGGTCGACACCTTCAAACCAATCGTGGTCAACCGGATCACAACAAAAAAACTGATGGCGAGGCCAGTTGAGGGGATGAATATGAAGCAGTGCTGAATCCTGTCGAGCCACTTCCGGATCGTCGTACATCAACGGTAACGTTTCATCAATTCCCTGCTTCATCCGTAGATGATAATCAATCGCTGGAGATATCGCCGCTACGATGGGGAATACACCTGGATACTTGTAGCTGAATCTTAAAGCCCCCTGGCCCCCCATGCTGGTGCCAAGTAGGCCGATTCGAGGCGTCGATACTCCCCATCGATTTCCGACGTACGTGAGAATATTATCCCGTACGTACGTTTCTGCGGATCGTTCCAAGTCAAATTCCCGACAAATTTTATTGGACCACCAACTTCGCTTTGTACGAGGACCAATTACTCTTAAGCCATGTTTCTCGAACTGCTCGGTAAATTCGGCTTTGTCATTGAGCCATTCACCACTCACTCCATGCAGATAGATCAATGCATATCCATGCTCAGAAGGCTGAGAAGGTTCATAGATTTCGCATGGATGGCCGTCCACTTCAATCGTTGACCACATCGACAAATACTCTTAATGGGAGGTTAATCTTGTTTATCTCAATGAACTTATTGATCACTAGAGGTGGAAACACTGAAGTTTAATTGATTAGGCACAATGAGTACAATGGCCTGAACACTTTCGTGACCCAAGAGGGCTTCCGCCCAACAAATGACAGGATTGACCGTGAAAATACTTTTTTCCGAAGAGCAGCTTCAACAGGGCATTGCGAGGATGGCAACGGAAGTCAACCAGCGTTTTGGGCGTGAACCATTGACCGTAATTTGTGTAATGACTGGAAGTATTATTCTGGTCGCGGACTTGATCCGGCAATTAGTGATGCCGGTCAAACTCGGTTCTGTACATGCTTGTAGCTATCGCGGTAGAACTAGTCGGGGTGAACTCAAACTCGACGCATCGATGCTACCGGACCTCCAGGGTGCCAACGTACTAATCGTCGATGACATTTTTGATACGGGTCACACATTAAACGCGGTTCATCAACATATCGATTCCCTAGGAGCTGCCTGTGTTGAAACAGCAGTACTCTTATATAAACACGGGCGAGAAGAGCTGGATTTTCAGGTTAATTTTGTTGGCTTTGAAATCCCTGACGAATTCGTTGTCGGTTATGGACTCGACTATCAAGGGCTCTATCGAAACTTACCCTATGTTGGCGTGATGGAATCACATGATCTGGCTCAGGACGAGCCATAAAATATCTCACGAGCAGGAATAGTCATGTCGGAAATGAGAATTGCAATGATCACGCGGCGCTTTTGGCCTCTTGTAGGTGGTGCAGAAGTGGTCATGGCTAATCTTGCAACAGAATTCCAACGACTCGGAGTCAAACCAATTCTGTTGACCGCCCAGTGGGACACAACCTGGCCCAAGCATTTTATGCACCGTGATGTCGAGGTACAGCGACTACCCAATCCTGACCGGCGGGGATGGGGCACGCTTATCTATATGGATGCTCTGTCGCAATGGTTACGAAAGAACCGTGATACTTACGATATCGCATTTGTTTCCATGTTAAAACACTCAGCTTATTCCGCGGTTACGGTGTGTCGAAAACAACGTCAAAGTGTCGTACTACGAGTCGAGGGGGGAGGAGATACCGGGGACTGCAATTGGCATCATATAGCACGCTTTGGAAGCCGGATTCGTCGCCGATGCAAAGTAGCAGATGCTGTAATTGCTCCGAGTCAAGCAACTCATGATGAATTGATCGATGCTCAATTTCCATTAAACCGAATTCACCACATCCCGAACGGCGTAGCCTTGGGAAAGCAGCTGCGAACGACCGAAGCAATCGTGTTCGCGCGTCAAACATTAGCCCAGAACAATCGCGACTTTACATCTCATCCTGATCATAAAGTAAGTGTCTATACCGGCCGGCTTACTAGGAACAAAGGACTTTTTGAACTGCTCGATGCCTGGAAATTCGTGGTCAACCAAAACCCTCACAGCCAACTCTGGCTTATTGGGGAAGGCCCTGATCGCGAAGCACTTTATGAACGGATCCGTGAACTGGAATTAATCGGGCATGTACTAATGCCCGGAGCATTCGATGATGTTGCTGATCTGCTACAGGCCGCTAATTCGTTTATTCTGCCTTCACATATGGAAGGTCTTTCCCTATCGCTACTCGAAGCTATGGCAAGCAATGTCCATGTGATTGCTAGCGACATTACCGCAAACCGCCAATTGATCGATAACGGCGTACATGGCCGACTAGTCCCTGTCAAGCAAGTGGCTCCTCTTGCCGAAGCAATCCTGACAGCGCATGCTTCAGATAATTCTGAGATGGTTGCAGCCGCTTACCAACGAGTCCGTCGGACGTTCTCACTTGAATCGATGGCACGTAAGCATTTACAAGTTTTTGAGGACACACTACGCCGCGGTAAATAATGTCTGACACCCTACATATACTGCCGTCCACCAATGACTTTGAAGCGTTAGCGCAGATCCGCATCCTCGCTCGCCGCTCTTTGACAAAACATACTTGTGTGTGTCTCCACGATCCAACAGCTAACCATGTACAATTACAGCAGTGGATGGGGGCTAATGTCATCCTCCATACACCGACCTCTCGCTCTTTCTGGATGCAGGCTTCTCAACTATATCGTATCGGAAAGACACTTCGTATTTCACCTCCTCAGAATCTTTGTTGGAATCCAGGACGATTCTCAATCTCTGCCCTCCCGCTCCTCACACAATTAGAATCCTGGGGCAGCATCATCACAACGCCATCGAAACGTGAACTAACCTTTCCTTGTTTCGCTGGCAACTACGCACTTAAAAAGAGCAAGCATCTTTATGTATCTTCCGAATATTTAAAATCGGAGCATTTTCCGAACAGTGAAGTGCTCCCTCCTCTTGTTGAAGATGTTTTCTTGGGACAACCCCATCTCGACCTAAAGAAAGAATATGGTCTCCCTGAGTCCGCCACCCTCGTGGTAGGTGCCGGAAGATTTGATTCTTTCTCCCGATTTAAAGAAGCCATTTGGATCATGGGTATTCTTGAACACTTACACCCGGAAATCCACCTCGTACTTTTAGGCACTGGCGAACAGGCTAAAATCTTGAAGAACTATCGAGATCAAATGGTATTGCGACCGCGAATTCATTTTCTTGATCCTTGGTGCGAACCTACTTCTCTAATACATCAGGCTGACTGCCTGCTTGTCACGGCCGACCACTCCGGACAGGACTGGGGTTGCCAACAAGCCGTTCACTTAAACATACCTGTGGTAGCCAGTCGTAGTGATGGAAATCTGGAATGTATCACCCATAATGAGAATGGGTTTATAGGAGGACCAGCAGCTGGTGGTCTCGCCAAGTACATTCATCAATTGATTACCGAAACCAATCTATTTCCGGTTAGGAATTCGGGGGTAAGTCACACCAACAAACAAAATTGGGATGCTTGGAATAGGTTACTTACTTCGTCTATCTGATTCAACCAATAAAAATACCGCCTTAGCATGAACCAACCAGTAGATAGCGGCGATATAGATAGTAGTAACTTCCTACGATTTAATTATTAAAAAAACATGTGTGGCATAACCGGCTCTATTTGGACAAACAATTCGCGTCGAATCTCCCGCGAACAGCTCGGGAACATGACCGCTAGTCTGTCTCACCGCGGCCCGGATGATGTAGGCCATTACTACCTTGAACATGATGCCGCACTCGACAACCCGGGTATCGCTTTTGGCTTTCGTCGTCTCTCCATTATTGATCTTCAAACCGGCCAGCAACCAATCACCAATGAAGACGAATCTGTCTGGCTGATCTTCAATGGTGAAATCTACAACTATCAGCAATTAAAATCTGAATTACTGGCCGAGGGTCATCAATTTCGTACAAATAGTGATTCGGAGGTGATTGTACATCTCTATGAGAAGTACGGTACGCAGATGTTCCGGTATCTCAACGGCATGTTCGCTTTAGCTATTTGGGATAACCGAAAAAAGCAACTGCTACTGGGACGCGACCGACTCGGACAAAAACCGTTATATTACTGTCAGCAATCAGACCGCTTGTTATTTGCCAGTGAACTAAAGAGCCTAATTGCAAGTAACGAAGTTGAACAGACTATCAACCCGCGGGCACTCGACCATTATTTCATCTACCAATATGTGCCCCATCCACTTTGTATCTATCAGGGCGTAAAGAAACTCCCTCCAGGCCACTATGGTATTTTCGAGCAGGGTGAGCTTAAAGTCGAGAAATATTGGCAGCCAGATTTCAATAAAACAACATCATTAAGTCCCATTGAAATTCAAAGCAAGATTGACGAATTGCTTAATGATAGCGTGAAGCTACGATTGCAAAGTGATGTACCATTAGGGGCATTTCTTTCCGGAGGTGTGGACTCATCTATTTTGGTGGCTTTAATGCAAAAACACGCCAGTCGGCAGGTAAAAACATTTTCAATCGGTTTTCCTGTCAAACAATACGACGAGTCCTCCTATGCCCGACAGGTGGCAAAACATCTGAAAACAGAACACCACGAATTGATTGTTGAGCCCAGTGCAGTTGAAGTACTACCATCTTTGGTGCAACACTATGATGAACCGTTTTCGGACAGCAGCTGCATTCCGACCTGGTACGTCGCTCAATTCACACGAGAGCATGTAACGGTGGCAGTTTCAGGAGACGGAGGAGACGAATTATTTGCTGGTTATCCTCGATACAAAGCTATCGACCTTGGCCATAAAATAGATCGTATTACTCCACTTAAATTCTTACTCACTCTCCCCCAGATCCAGAAAATTCTACCGTATGGATCGAAATACAAAGGCTTCTTTCGACGTCTCAAGCGATTCCTTAGATCACTCCACTATTCGCCAGCATACCGTTATCTCGACTGGATCAATATATTCCCCTACGCCAATCGTTTGCAGTTTTACACTGACGAATTCCAATCCTGTCTGGAAGATCACGACCCGGCTGAATTCATCACTCAGGCATGGCAACTTGCTGCGAATCGATCGCCAATTTCAAAAGCATCACTTGGAGACCTCGTTACTTACTTACCCTGTGATTTAAATACGAAAGTGGATATTGCCAGCATGGCTCACAGTCTGGAATGTAGACAACCATTTTTAGATCATCGTCTAGTCGAGTTTGCAGCTCAAATTCCAGCCGCTCTGAAATTCCACCGCGGGGTGGGAAAACAAATACTTAAGAAGACATTTCACGAATTGTTGCCGGAAAATATCTGGAATCGACCTAAAATGGGATTCGGAGTCCCTCTCGACAGCTGGTTCCGTCAGGAGTTACGCGAGCAAACTTATGATAGCCTGCTCTCTGCCAGTGCCAAATGTCATCAGTGGATTAATGCATGGCAGATTGAAATTCTATTAAAAGAGCATATGACAAGAAAAAGAGACCACAGTTCCCGCCTATGGTCTCTGGTAACGCTCGAAAACTGGCTGCAGCACTGGTGTTAGTCCTGACTTTGACGAGCCCTCCAAACAGGACCGTTGGGAAACTCAAATTCATCGAGTGAAGCTGGTTTCATAGTAATACTGTAGCCCGGAGCAGATGGTGGCATATAGGCACCATTTTGCATTTCAACCGGATGCTCAAAGTGTTCGTGTAGATGATCGACGTATTCAATCAGTCGATTTTCAGTGGTACCACTTACGCAAACATAGTCGAACATAGCCAGATGCTGTACATATTCACACAAACCAACACCGCCGGCATGTGGACAAACCGGAACACCAAATTTTTTGGCCATCAGAATAATGGAAATAATCTCATTGACGCCACCGACTCGAGTACTGTCGATCTGACAAACATCAATCGCATTTGCCTGCAAAAATTGCTTAAAAATAATTCGGTTTTGGCACATTTCACCTGTCGCTACACCAACTCCCAAAGGCCGTAAAGCTTCTGCAATCGCAGCATGGCCTAATACATCGTCAGGACTTGTTGGCTCTTCAATAAACCAAGGCTTAAACTCGGCCAGACGAGTCATATTCTCGATCGCTTCATCAACGCCCCAGACCTGATTTGCGTCCATCATCATTTTGCGGTCATAGCCAATCTCTTCACGAATGATCTTAGCGCGGCGAATGTCATCATTAATATCGCGTCCGACTTTGATTTTATAATGCGACCATCCAGCAGCTACGCCTTCCTGACACAACCGACGCAGCTTTTCTTCGCTGTAACCTAGCCAGCCTGCTGATGTTGTATAGGACGGAAAGCCATTTGTCAGAAGATCATCGATACGCTCCTGACGTGAATCGTTCATTTCTTCCAAAATCTGCAATGCTTCTTGAGGGGATAAAGCATCATCGATATAGCGGAAATCAATACAACGTACGATCTCTTCCGGAGTCATGTCTGCCAGTAAACGCCAAACGGGTTTATCCTCCACCTTGGCCCACAAATCCCAAAGAGCGTTTGTTACAGCTCCGACTGCGAAATGCATCACCCCCTTGTCAGGTCCCATCCACCTCAATTGACTATCACCGGTTAGGTGGCGCCAAAACTTACCCATATCTGCCGTGATTTCATCCAATGTACGCCCAACTACGAGTCGCTCCATAGCATCCACCGCGCCGGAGATCAACTCTGTCCCTCGTCCTAAGGTGAAAGACAAGCCATGTCCGACCAAATCGCTATCCGTGCGCAAAGTGATATACCCACAGGAATAATCCGGATCGGGATTCATTGCATCAGAGCCATCAAGATGGTCTGACGTTGGAAAACGAATATCCCGTACTTCAATATCGGTAATCGTGATTGTCATTACTTCTCTTTCGTTAGTCCCCAGGCTGCTTCTACCGCGCGAGCACCGCCGGCGTCAAACAATTCAAGCTCAGGTCTGATAAACGGATAATAGTCATTAGTGCCGAAGTAAGCCTCTGTCGCCTCAGCGAAATATTCCATTTGATTGGTAGTGCTGTAATGCTTTACTTCCTGACCATTCAATCGGAGTACTTTCTGATACTGCCCTGCTTTCATTGCTGTTTGAAAGGCTTTTAAAACAGCAGGGTTTTCAAAGCCCTTCGGGAGGAATTGGTCATGATACGCATGCGCCATTTCATGTAAGACCATGTAAGGTTGCGCGATAGTCCAATCTACAAAATTCTTAGCATTCGAAATTTCAACACACTTCGCTTTGTCTGGATTCATCTCGTTATCAACCAGCCACTGACGACCAGGATGATAGGCTGCACAGGGATGATGAGGCTCTTCATACTCTAACCAAATCACCACCTTCTGGAGTTTTCTGATCGCTTCGGCAGTCAACACTCGCTCTATTTTAAATAGCTGATGATCCATCACATCTACCGCCTGTTTGTACAGATCGGAATGCCCCCGCATCAGCAACTTATTCACACGAATTGTATAACCACGCAACTTCACATCGCGATAATTCGCATTTGGTTCGTAATTAACAATCTTCCCGGCACTTGCACTGCTTCGCCTGGACTGCCCATTCTGACTATAGACGTCAGAAACTCCGGCGAGCATCAGCAACAGTACCACAATATCGGTTCTCATAATTGCGCCTAGAGTATTCTGTGTTTCGATTCTCCCTCAGCATACCAAATATGAAACCGCTTCAAGAGTCCCCACAGATTGTCATTTGCATGACACGCCGCGTGTTCCAAGAATTGCTGGTAGGTCGATAAAATACCGTTGCGATTGCTCTAAGTAACGCTGAGTATATTCAGCCTATCCACGTTAAAGGCTTGTCCATGCCCCCCATTATCTCCGCTACTCCACCACTTTGGATGGATGCTACTGTTACTAAGTGGCTCGGTCCACGAAGATATTTCTACCACCCCAACTGCATTGAGCCGATTAGGTCCCTTGCCATTGTCTCGTCACGACTGGCACGGCCATTCTATAAGCAAACCAATTGGTTCGCCAAACTCAAACGAGCACTGGCTTTTTGTCAAGAAAACAATAAGGTCCTGCTCACCTCTGCCAAAACTACCACGAACCAATTCCTCAGAGCATACACAGAGAAACATCACATACGTCTTGCCACCACCACCATTTGCCATACTCTTAAACAATGGCGAACCAGAATTAACAACCGGAAAGTTCTTCAGCCACTCGAATGTTGGATAAGTCCTCCTACTGATGGCACGAGCGAAACCTATCACACTTTAAAGCAACTACCACAACGTGATCGGTTACTCATTGGAGGAGCTCATGAAGTCTTTGTCATTGATTGCCGGCACAAAAGTAAAACTCAGCAACTACTGAATCTACGCAAACAGGAGATCGGTTTGCTTGAATGGTCCGTGGTTTCAAAGACCAGAGACATCCTCAACGACTCCACTAGTCGTCAACACAAAACTAATATCCCCTTCTGGGTGGGACAAGCCGGTACACTCGCCCATTGGACGCGGGCGATCGACGGGCCATGGCCACAGCAGTCAGAAACAAGTTGGTACAACCAGTTGATTCAAGGGCAAAGGGAGGCAGATCACTCAGCTTTCGCGACGCTCTGCAATATCATCACCCAACAAAAGATTCTTTCTTCCCATCGATCGATTCGTGGCGGCTATGAAGTCGTCTGTCTAACTGCAACGCCTCTGGAAAAATGGAACGATCTAAATATCTACCGCCCACACTTACGTCGTTGGGATTTCTGTCCCTATGGAATTCTATTAAGCCCCTCAGTATCACGTCGTCTTCCTATCAAAAGAGTTCGCTATGGGAACAAACGCCTATGGAATTCCCTCAGCTCAAAGGAAAAACCGTTCTTCCAGACAATTGACGGTAAAGCAGATTGGAAAGTAGAACAGGAGTACCGTATCGTCGGTGATTTATCGCTCAGGACCTTAAAGCAACGTGACCTAGTGGTTTTCACTGAAACAGAAGCTGAAGCAAAAGCCTTACAGACATATTCTTCCTGGCCGGTGGTGCCGTTCGAAAAATTAACGCGGCTTGCTAGAATACAAACATAAGCAAAGCACGTAGTCTGAGAACTGAAAACGAATGCCCGTTTCGAAAAAACTTTTTATCGTCAATCTGGAAAATGCTGGAATCATGACCGAGCAACAGGTCAAACAGCGTTTAGCAGACCTACGTAAAGAACAGCAACCCATTGACGGGGAAACGCTGGCAGCGGTGCTTGTGGAAGATGGAATTATCACTTCTTATCAGGCAGAGCGACTGAATCGTGAACAACCCAAGAACTTGCGCTATGGCAACTACCAAATTCAGAGCATCCTTGGGAAAGGGGGAATGGGTACAGTCTACAAAGCACGTCATCTCACGATGAAGCACGATGTGGCGATCAAGGTCATTTCCCAAAAGAAAGATGACGAGACGAATAGTCGTTTCAAGCGATTTCAACGTGAAGTGTTGGCAGCAGGCAAACTATCACACAACAACATTGTCTCTGCATTAGATGCGGGTGAAGAAAACGGCAAATTCTTCCTCGTAATGGAACTGGTTCAGGGCGATGATTTAGGAAAGATCTCGAAGTGTGAAGGGGAGTTGCCTGTCGATGAAGTTATTAACTACATGTCGCAAACGGCCGTCGGTCTGAAGTATGCGCATGACGAAGGAATCGTACATCGGGACATTAAGCCACACAACCTATTACTGTCTTCTGACGGTACGATCAAGATACTCGACCTCGGCCTAGTCTCTCTGCAAAGATCCGAAGACTCCCTTGAAGACAGCCTGACAGGGCAGAATCAAATTATTGGGACGGTCGACTACATGTCACCGGAACAAGCCAAAGATGTTCATAGCGTGGATGCACGTGCTGATATTTATAGTCTGGGCTGTACGATGTTCCGCCTACTCACAGGCACTGTCCCCTATCCGGGCACGACAACAATCTCGCGGCTTTTAGCGCATCGGGACAATCCAATCCCCTCGCTCCATGATCATCTCTCAGACATCCCAGAATTACTAGCTCGCATCTTCCGACGCATGGTGGCCAAGGAACCCGAAGATCGCTATCAAACAATGAATGAAGTCATCGAAGCGTTTGAGACCTGTCGCCTGGCAAATGTAACAACGATACCTGTCATTCAGACGGATGACCCATCGATTACAACGGTCGAAGAATTCTCATTAGATCTGGAGAAGGATGAAATCTCTACCGTCGAAGTAGAGCGTGAAGAGCTGGATTCGATCAATGCCACTGCTCCACCTCTTCCAACTAAAGTAAAAGCCACTCCAAAAATCGCTTCAATGAATGTCTCTGATCAGCTACCAGGTTCGCGGCGCACAGGCAAAAGCAACTACTTCCTGACCTTCCTTGCCCTGATCATTCTTACAGGTGCTGCAGGAGCTGGTTGGTACATGAGCCGACCCGGCTATATAGAAGTTAATTTCCCTGTCGAATATCGTGATGGTCCCTGGATTATCGAGATCAAGGATCATAACAACAAGAACGTCGTGCTGCTGACTGAACGCGATGCCGATGGACACGAAGATACCAACCCAATTAGGCTTTCTCTGGTACCCGGAAACTATACTTACGCGCTCATGCGTTCCATCATGTTTTTCCCAAATACCGGGCGCTTCGAAATGGAACGGGGGAAAACAATTCTGATCGATGGAGTTGATTGGGAAACCAGTGATCTCCAAGAACTCGGTTTAACCAATGAGGTGCTACCCGGAGAATCCGATCATTCCACCAACGCCGATGATGAAGTGAAGGGTAATTAAGCCTAGAGCAGCGGAGTCGATAAACTAATTTCACTTCCGATTGGCGGAACGA
>MDSW01190327.1_pt1 | contig 16404 bp, 15 predicted proteins | sample 811171 | NCBI WGS metagenome assembly MDSW01 (sample SAMN05326641, study PRJNA326480) | marine metagenome | isolation source: seawater | place: Atlantic Ocean: North West | collected 2012
TATTATTAAAATTTCTAACCAGCCAATTTGTGGCATTGGAATTAATTATTATCTTTTGAGTCTTTGTTTTCTTCGGAAACATCTTTGGGCTGGCTATCTTCAATAGCATCGGACGCCATCCCTTTTTTAAAACTTTTAATACCTTTGGCAACATCTCCCATTAAACTAGAAATTTTTCCTCTTCCGAATAAGAGTACAACCAAAATTACTACAACGGCTATTTGCCAAAAACCTATGCTCATATCAAGGTTATATACTTAATATTTATTTTTTTAAAGGATCTTTTTCAAAATTTTCATCACTAGCTAATGTGTCTTGCAGCATTTCATCTATATTGGAGTATATATCTTCCTTTTTTTCGTCCTGTTTTTCTTTATAAAATTTTCCAGTTCCAAATATTGATCTTTCTACTGATGTTGTATCAATTAGTCCAGCAGCACCTAATTCATCAACTGTTGGTAAATCAGATAGTTTTTGAAGATTAAAATGACTCAAAAAATCATCTGTTGTAACATATTGAATCGGTTTACCGGGAATGTCTTTACGACCACCTGGTTTTACCCAATTAAGCTCCATTAAAATTTCTAAAGTATTAGTTCCAAAAGCAACACCTCTAATATCCTCGATTTCTGCTCTAGTTACAGGTTGGTGGTAAACAATAATCGACAAAGTTTCAATTGCAGCCTTTGATAATTTTTTTTCAATGGTTTTTTGTTTTGATAATAAATAGGACAACTTATCGGATGTTCTAAAAGACCACTTATTAGATATACAAACTAAATTTATACCTCTATTGGAATAAAAATTTTTTAATTTTTGGAGTATTTTTTCTACATTAATTTTTTTTGAAATTTTGTTTTCAATAGATTCAATATCTAATGGTATACTAGATGCAAATATGATTGCCTCTACTTCTCTTTCTTGATCTGTGATTTTTGTTTCAGGAAATTTAACAATATTATTTTTTTTTATTTTATTCATTATTACGAATGTATATATCTCCAAAAGATTTTTCTTGTTTTAATTTAACGTCACCTTCTTTAACAAGTTCTAATGATCCAGCAAAAATACCTGCATTTCCTGTCTTTTTTATTTTTGTATTAATTTTAAAGTTATCAGGAATTAAATCTTTAAGATTTTTCCAATCTGATAGTTCGTTTTGAAATTCTTTAATTCTTTTTATTCCCTCTTCCATTGTAAAAACAGATAATTTAGGGATGCTCATTTTATGAAAATCTTTTGTAGAAATTATAATTGAATAAGTTTTTAATATATCAAAAAGTTTTAAAGAATATTGAGACAAGTTATTAGTTTTTATTTTGGTATTCATTCCTCTTAAAAAAATATCTTTACCTAACCTTTTTCTTTTGAGCATTTGATCTGATAACAGTCTTATTAATTCTAATTTTTTTAATTGAATCTTAAGTTTTTCTGCAATTTCAAGCGCTTTAAATTCTTCTTCCTCATCTAAAGGAAGAAGGAGTTTTGATTTTAAATATGTTAACCATGTAGCCATCAAAAGATATTCAGATGCTATTTCTAAATTTAAATTTTCTGTTTTAACAATATAATCATTAAATTGGTCTGCCAATTTAGTTATAGATATATCTTCAAGATTTACCTTTTGAGACTTTGCTAAATCCAAAAGTAAATCTATTGAACCTGAAAAATTATTAAGATCAATTTGGAATTCCTGTGAATCAAAATTTACCATAATTAAATTTAACTTAAAAATTTATAAAATTCAGATGTTTTTTTAATTATAAATTGATCAAGCTTTGGAGAGATTTTGGCCAAACTATTCATTTCTTTCATATTGCCACTGCAATGCAATACCAGGTTGCATCCAGCCGCAAATGCTCTTCTTACATTTTCACTAAATTCGTACTTTAATGCTTTCATAGATATATCATCTGAGATAATCAAATTTTTAAAACCAATTTTATTTCTAATATAGGATATGGATTTTTTTGAATGTGTAACGCAATCGTTTTTATCTAAAGCTTTAAAAACTATATGAGCTGTCATTGCAAACATTGATTTTTTATTTTTAAAAACTGAGAAATCATTTTTTTCTAAATACTTTAAATTGTCTGATATGTAGGGCAGATTTAGATGAGTGTCTTTTCGAGATAATCCGTGACCTGGAATATGTTTAATTACAGTTCCAATTCTATTTTTTTTGAAAAGATTAATTGTGACATCTCCTATTTTATTAACAATTTTTTTATTATTTGAGTAAGCCCTATCTCCTATAATTTTATGAGAGAAATTTCTTTTTATATCTAAAATTGGAACAGTATTAATATTTACTCCAATTGAATTTAACACATATGATATTTGGTCAACGTAAACTTTATAAAAAAGATTAAATTTTTTAATATTTTCTTTATATAAATCACCAAAAAATTTTCCAGAAAAGATTGAATTATCAACAATATTATTTATTCTAGTCACACTACCACCTTCTTCGTCAATTAAAATAGGATAAAACGGATCATTAAATATTTTTTTTATAGATTTAGTAAGTTTATTAACTTGATTAATGTTTTTTATATTTCTTTTAAAAAGAATAATACCCCATGGTTTATTTTTTCTGATAAATAAATATTCCTTTTTTGTTAATAGTGTACTTTTTATTCCACATATAAAAGATTTTCTTAAATTAATTTTCATTTTTTAACAAATTCCAAAATGAATATTTTTTTTTATTTGAACTATCATCATTGTTTAAATAATTAACTATATTGTCAGTGTCACTAGGGATAATTTTAAGATTGGATTTATAAACACTTATTTTTTTATCGATAGAATTAAGATTTCTATAAGTTTTTTTTTTATTTTTATCTGAAATATAAAAATTTATTAAAAAAAAAATAAATAAAGCAATAACTAAGAAATAAAAAAAATATTTAATCTCTTTTAACATTTCTACATCTTTTCTGGAGTAGATACTCCTAAAATATTCATTCCAGATGATATTACACTCGATATTGCTTTAAGAAAAACTAGCTTTTCATCAGAAATTTTTTTATTCTCATTAATAAATCTTTTACTTTGATTTTCTTTGCCAAGATTCCAGTATGAATGAAATAATGATGACAGTTCGTATAGATAAGTAGGAATCCGATGTGGCTCTAAGTTATTAGTAGTTAATTCTATACATTTTGGCCACTCTGATATTTTTTTAAGAATTTCTATTTCGTCTTGTGAATATTCAAAATTAAATTTTTTGATATTAACCTCTGCCGCAATATTTTTTTCAATATGTCTAAATACAGAACATATTCTTGCATAACAGTATTGAACATAATAAAGTGGATTATCTTTTGACTTTTCTACAACATTATCAAAATCAAAATCAAGCTCTACATCACTACTTCTGTTCAACATAATAAATCTTGTAGCATCTTGTCCAACCTCATTAATTAAATCATTAAGTGTTATATAATCTCCTTTTCTTTTTGACATTTTAAATGGTTTTTTATCTTTAATAAGTTTAACTAATTGACTAACTTTGCAAATTAACTTTACTTTTGAACTGGATAAAGCCTCTACGGAAGATGAAATTCTTTTAATATAACCAGCGTGATCTGCTCCTAATATATTAATTAAACAATCAAACTTTCTATCTATCTTGTTTTTATGATAAGCAACATCGCTAGCAAAATATGTCCATGAACCATCTGATTTTTGTAGAGCTCTATCTTTATCATCACCGAAGTCAGTTGATCGAAAAAGCAACTGTTCTCTTTCAACCCAGTTTTCATTATCTTCACCTTTGGGCGCTTTTATTTTACCTTTATAAACAAATTTATTTTTTTGTAGAAAATCAATAACTTTTTGTACTGCATTATCAGTAACAAGTTTCTTTTCACTCACAAAATTATCATGATTAATTCCAATATTAATCAAATTATTTTTTATCAACTTTAAAGACTCATCGATTGACAAAGCAGCTAATTTATCTGAAATTTTTTCAAAGTTTTGGAAGTCAATATCTTTATTAAATTTTATTATATTTTGAGCAAAATCAATTATATAATCGCCCGGGTATAAATCTTGATTATTAATAGGAAATTTTTCTTTATATAAGATTTCCCTAATCCGAAAATATACCGATTTTGTAAAATTGATTATTTGATTTCCGTAATCGTTTACATAATATTCTTTAGTAACTTTATGTTTATTAAAGATTAAAACATTAGAAATTACATCTCCTAAAATTGCACCTCTACAATGACCTACATGAAGAGGACCAGTTGGATTTGCAGATACAAACTCTACTAAATAACTTTTTTTTTTTTCTTTTTTGCTTATTCCAAATGATTTATAATTTACCATTATATCTTCAATAAACTTTGTCCAAAAAATTTTTTTAAATTTAATATTTATAAAACCAGGTTTCTCAACTGTCAGAACATCAATTAATGGATCATTATTTATTATATGATTAGATAAAAAATTTGCTAGATCAATTGGAGATTTTTTATTATGTTTGCACAAAACCATTGCTGCATTTGTAGATATGTCACAATTAAATTTTGGAGGAGGTATTTCAGCTTTTATTCTATCTAATTTTTCTGGTAAAAGTAATTTTTCGTTTTTTGATAAATCTATCAATATCTTTTTTATTTTATCTAAGTAATTTTCAAAAATATTCATTTTAAATTGTTATATAATTTAATTGCATATCTATCTGTCATTCCGGAAATAAAATCAGAAATTGCTCTATAATTATTTATTTTAAGTTGCTCTCTCGAAATAAATTTTTGTGGATTTTTTTTAATTTTATTAAATAATTTTTTTATAATTAATTTACCTTTATTATTTTTTTTTAAAACATTTTTGTTATTATACATTTTGGTTTTCAAAAAATATCGAATTTCATTAACAGAAATTTTAATTCTATAAGAAAAATCTACTGTCAACAATTTCGTTTTACTGACATCATTTAATGTTTTTATATTATTTGAATTTATATTTGTTTTTGTATTTTTAATTAAATCTTTAATCATTAAATCAATTGAGTCCCTTATTATTTGATACGTTGCAATTTTATAATTTAATTTATTAATTTTCTTTCTATATTTTTTGTAAATATCTCTAAAAAAATTTATTTCAACTAACTCTTCTAATTTAAATAAGTTTGCATTTATCCCATCTTGTATATCATGATTATTATATGCTATATCATCAGATATTGATGAAATTTGAGCTTCCAAATGAGGATAACAGTTAAAATTAATCATATTTTTAAAATTTTTAATTCCAATTAAAGTGTCAACTAAATCTAAATTTTTCAGAGGTCCATTATGTTTAACAAGACCTTCTAAAGTCTCAATTGAAAGGTTTAAACCGTTAAATTTCAGATATTTATTTTCTAGAAACATGACTATTCTTAAAGTTTGTAAATTGTGATCAAATCCTCCATAATTGCTCATTTCTTCATTTAGAGACTCTTCGCCAGCATGACCAAAAGGTGTGTGACCAAGATCATGTGCTAAACTTAGAGTTTCTGATAAATCTTCATTTAAATTTAGATATCTGGCTATAGATCTTGCAATTTGCGCAACTTCCATAGAGTGTGTTATTCGTGTTCTATAATGATCACCTTCAGTATTTACAAAAACTTGTGTTTTATGCTTTAATCTCCTGAAAGAGGCACTGTGAATTATTCGATCTCTATCTCTTTGAAAAGGGGTTCTATACTTCGATGTAGATTCCTTTATAATCCTTCCTTTGCTTTTAAATAAACCAATCTTTGAGTATTTTTTCATGCTTTAAAATAAAATATTAAGTATTATATTACTAATATCAGTGATCATTAATGATAAAAGAAATAAAATTTACCGATAAAGCTCTAAAACAGATAGATACTCTGCTATCACAAAAAGATAAAGGGTCATTTTTTAGAATCGCTATCAAGGGAGGAGGTTGTTCAGGTTTCCAATATGAATTTACCTTTGATAATTCAAAAGCAGATGATGATTTAAATTATGAAAAAATATTAATAGACAAAACTTCTGCAGATCTTTTAAAAGGTTCTGAGGTTGATTATGTAAATGAATTGATAGGTTCACAATTCAAAATTACCAATCCACAATCAAAATCATCCTGTGGATGTGGCGTATCTTTTTCCTTGTAATGCTTATTGCATCGTGGAATGTAAATTCTGTACGTGCACGTATAAAAAATATTAAGAGTTATCTAATAAAGTACAAACCTGAAATATTAATGATGCAAGAAATTAAAACAGAGGATTTAAATTTTCCTTATGAGGATTTTTCTTCTTTGGATTATGAGAGTCATGTATTTGGTCAAAAAAGCTATAATGGGGTTGCAATTATTTCAAAAAAAAAATTAAAAAACATTAAATTTGATTTAATTAAAGATAAGCTTAAACAATCAAGAATAATTTCTGCAGAAACTAATTATAAAAGTAAAAATATTCAGTTGATAAATATTTATACACCAAATGGTAATCCGGTAGATACAGAAAAGTACGAATATAAAAAAAAATGGCTTGATTCTTTAATTAAGCAATTAAAATCCTGTTTAAAAAAAAATCCAAATATTATTATAGGTGGAGATTTTAATATAATCCCTTCCTCAGAAGATGTTTATAATGCAAAAAGTTATGAGGATGATGCTTTATTTAAGCTTGAAATTAGAAAAAAGTTACGTGAAATAATTAATCTTGGATTTAATGATGTGTATAGACATTTTAATAAGACAAAAGAAGGCTATACTTTTTGGGATTATATGAGAGGTGCTTGGCAAAAAAATAATGGTATGAGAATTGACCATTTTTTAGTTTCAAATTCATTAATTGATATAATTAAATCAGTTAATATTAATAGAGATCCAAGGGGTCGAGAAAAACCATCAGATCATACGCCAATCGAAATTAAATTAACTTAAAGATTTAATTTTATTAATTAATTCCTCATTAATATTTCTTGGGCCTTTATCTAGTCTATTTTTATGTCTTCTTTCACCTGGCAACCTAACATTGCCCATTGATTTCATTTTAACAAAAAATTCATCTGCGTGTTTATCCCAATTACCATTGGAAGTTTTTTCTGGGGAAATTGCTATAATAAATTCCCCACCACTTGGTGGTCCTCCATCATTATTATCTTTTGCTGCGGTTTCATAACTAAAATTATCTCCTACTAGAGCTCCTGCCATTAATTCAACCATCATTGATATGGCTGAACCTTTGTAACCACCAAAAGGCAACAAAACGCCTCCTTCTGTAATTTCTCCAGGATCAGTAGTTTCTTTTCCTTCCTTTGTTAATCCTGTTCCAGGCGGAACTTTATGACCTTCCCTTTTTGCAACTTGAACTTCTCCCATAGCCATAGATGCAGTAGCCATGTCATACACTACAGGTGTTTTTCCTGGTCTTGGCCAGGCAAATGAAATTGGATTAGTGCCAAATAATGGTTTAATTGCTCCCGCAGGTGCTACAGCTGGCTTGTAAGATGTGCAAGCAAAAGCAACTAAACCCTCTTCGGCAAGTTTTTCTGTTTCAGGCCACATAGCAGCCATGTGGTGGGATTTAGTAATTGCAAGGATTGCTACACCATTTACTTTTGCAGCATTAATAAGTTCTGGCAAACCTTTGTGAAGAACTACAGGTGCTAAGCAATTATTTCCTAAAACTTTTATAACTGATTGAGAAATTTTTTTTATAACTGGTTTACCCTTTCCATTAATTTTACCGCTTTTTAATCCACTTATATACGCAGGAAGTCTAAATAAACCATGAGATAGCGATCCATCTCTTTCAGCGTTTCTTATCAAATCTGCCAATATAGAAGCTGTTTCATCATCACAGCCATTTGATAATAAAGTTTTTTTTGCCAAATTATAAATTTCTTCTAAAGATAGACTCACAGTTGTCATAAGATTATTTTACCCTACCGTAGATATCTTGAAATCGAATTATATCGGTTTCTTTAAGAATCGAGCCAGTTTGTACTTCAATAATTTTTACTGGTTTATTAAAATTATTTTGTATTCTATGTATAGCACCTCTAGGTACAAATACAGACTCATCTGGTTTTGTATAAAACTTTTTTTTATTGATCGTTATCATTGGCTTTCCATCTGTAATCATCCAATGTTCAGATCTAAAGTTATGTTTTTGAAGACTTATTGAAGATTTTGAATTTACAGTTAATTCTTTAACAAGAAAGTTTTTGCCCTCAAATAAATTAATATATTTTCCCCATGGTCTGTAATAAATATTATTTTTTTTAATATATTTATATTTATTTTTTTTATAGATTTTTGAAATTTCTTTCCAACTGCCTAGATCAGACCAAGGCATATTAAGTTTAATAGCATTTATTTTTTTTGTTTTTTCTAAAACTGCAAAATCAAAAGATTTCTCTATAGATCTAGAAAATTCTGTTTTGTTTAGGTAATAGGTATTATTTTTATATACAGATTTTTTTATGGCCATTTTGCAACTTTTAAAAGTTTTAGGCTGGTACTTTTTAAAATTATTGATAATTGAATCTTTTCTTAAGAAGAACATACCAGAGTTCCAGTAACCTTTTTGCCTAATTATTTTTTTTGCTAATATTTTTTTAGGTTTTTCAATAAATTTAGTAACTTTATTTATATTATTTTTTATTTTTTTTGTTAAAAAATATCCATATTCACTTGATGGATTGATTGGTTTAATACCAAATATGAATATATTTTCTTCATTTAAATAGGATTTATTTTTGTAAAGAGATTTATTTAAGATATTCGGTTTTTCAATTAAATGATCAGCCGCTAAATATATCAAAGGTTGTTTTAATGGTATTTCCTTTACTAATGCTGATGCTAAAATAGCTGGTGCGGTATTCTTTTTCTCTGGTTCTAAAATAATTTTATACTTTTTAATCTTACTTTTTTTTAGATATTTTTTAACATCTTTTAAATATTTTCGATTAGTGCTGATTATAGGATAATCAAAAATTGGATTTTTTATTCTTTGCAACGTTTTGCTTATAAGTGTCCAACCTCCAAAATCTATAAATTGTTTTGCTTGATAGTTTTTTTGGTCCGGCCAAAGTCTGGTTCCAGATCCTCCACAAAGGATAATGGGTCTAATTTTCATCAAATATCTGCATATACTTTAACTTCATTTTTTCCACCTGGATGAGTGGGTGCTCCAAGATAAGCTGGACCTACTGTTTGTGCATATTTCCATAGTGTTCCATTACCAAAATTTATTTTTTTTGGTTTCCATTTTTCTTACGGGCTGCTAATTGTTTTTTTGTAAGTCGAACATTTATTGTGCCTTTTTTAGCGTCGATATCAATAATATCTCCATTACGTAGAAGTGCAATTGGACCACCTACCGATGCTTCTGGACCTACATGTCCAATACAAAAACCTCTTGTTGCACCAGAAAATCTTCCATCTGTGATTAAAGCTACTTTTTCACCTTTGCCTTGCCCATAGATTGCTCCTGTAGTTTGAAGCATTTCTCTCATTCCTGGACCACCTTTGGGACCCTCATATCTAATAATAATTATATCTCCATCTTTGTATTTCTTATTTTTAACAGCTTTGTATGCACTTTCTTCATTATCAAAACATCTTGCTTTTCCAGTAAATTGCAATTTTTTTAATCCTGCAATTTTAACTATTCCACCATCTGGAGCTAGATTACCTCTTAAACCAACAACTCCTCCATCTGCTGAGAGTGGATTGTTATACATTCTCATTACTTTTTGTTTTGGATTAAATTTTATTTTTTTTAAATTTTCTTTCATTGTCTTTCCTGTAACAGTCATACAATCGCCGTGTATATATCCTCCCTCATAAAGAGTTTTTAAAAGCATTGGTACTCCACCAGCCTTCCACATATCTTTTGCAACATATTTGCCTCCAGGTTTAAGGTCTGCTAAATATGGTGTCTTTTTAAAAATTTTAGCAACATCCATTAGATCAAACTTAATACCAATTTCATTTGCTATAGCTGGAAGATGTAATGCTGCGTTTGTTGAACCTCCTGTAGCGGCAACTATTGTAGCTGCATTTTCTAACGCTTTTCTAGATACAATATCTCTAGGTCTAATATTTTTTGATAATAAATTCATTACTGCTTTTCCACTATCTAATGCATATTTATCTCTTTTTACATATGGAGCAGGTGTTCCTGCAGAATAAGGAAGTGCCAAACCTATGGCTTCAGATACACATGCCATTGTATTTGCTGTAAATTGTCCACCACATGCACCTGCGCTAGGACAAGCTTTTAATTCAAGTTTTCTTAAAGCATGTGCGGTCATTTTACCTGAAGAATATTTTCCTACACCTTCAAATACATCAACAACTGTTACATCCTTTCCATTAAATCTACCTGGCAATATAGATCCACCGTAAATAAAAACACTTGGAACATTTAATCTTACCATTGCCATCATTAAACCAGGCAAAGATTTATCACAACCGGCAAGACCAACCAACGCATCATAACAATGTCCTCTAACGGTTAATTCGGTAGAGTCAGCAATAACATCTCTGGAGATTAATGATGATTTCATTCCTTCATGACCCATCGCGATACCATCTGTTACTGTTATAGTACAAAATTCTCTTGGAGTTCCTCCTCTTTGATAAACACCTTTTTTGACAGATTGTGCCTGTCTCATTAATGCAATGTTGCATGGAGCTGCCTCATTCCATGTTGAAACTACACCAACGAAAGGCTTTGCCACATCCTTCTCTGTAAGTTTCATTGCATAATAAAATGATCTTTGTGGTGCCTTATCTGGACCTAAAGTTGTATGTCTACTTGGTAATTTTTTTTTGTTAAATTTTTTCATTATAAAGTTTCTAAGGTTAGTTGTAATTTTTTAACATCTTTTTCTAAATTATTAAAGTTTGTTCTTTCCTGATCAATAAGCTCTTTGGGTGCCTTTTCAACAAAGTTATTGTTAACCAATCTTTGATTTATTTTATCCATTTCTTTATTTAATTTATCTAATTTTTTTTTAAGCGTATCTTTCACACGATTTAAATTAACATCTTCATCAAAATAAATTTTAAATAATTCACCATCTAAGATTAAAGATGCTGATGATTTATTAAGATCTTTATTTAATAGATTTTTAATTCTTCCTAATTTCATTAAAATCGTTTTATTTTTATCAAAAAAATATTTTATTTCATTATTAGTTTTTTCTAAAGAAAGTTCAATAAGTGAACCTGGCGGTACGCCTAGCTCGTTTTTAAATGATCTAATTGTTGTAATGAATTCTATAATCTTGTTTACTTCTAAATGTGATTTATCAGTTTTGCCCTTCTCATCCAACCAATTTGCAAACATTAAATAGTCTTTGCTATTTTTATCAAGTTTATTATTCAACCATACTTCCTCTGTAATAAAAGGAATAAATGGATGTAAAATAATCAATATTTCTCTAAATATAAATGCAGAAACATTTCTAGTTTCTTCCTTGATCATCTGATTATTAGAATAATAAATAGTTTTAGAAAGCTCTAAATACCAATCACAAAATGAGTGCCATACAAATTGATATACTTTTTTTGAAGCTTCATCAAATCTATAATCCTTAATATTTTTTTTTACATTTTCTTTTACTAATAAAAATTCAGTAATAATCCATTTATTAATATTTTCATTTATATGGTTAGGTTTATTTATATTATCGAAGTTACAACTATTTTGAATTAGAAAATTATTAGCATTCCATATTTTATTTAAGAAATTTCTATATCCTTTTACCCTGTCTTCTGAAAGTTTTACATCTCGCCCGGGAGATGCCATCGATAGAAGAGTAAATCTTAATGCATCAGCACTATACTTATCTATTAGTTCAAGTGGATCAATTACATTTCCTTTAGATTTGGACATTTTTTGTCCTTTCTCATCTCTTACTAAGGCATGAACATAAATATCTTTGAATGGTTCTTTATCTAAAAATTCCATCCCAAACATCATCATTCTTGCTACCCAGAAAAAAATTATATCAAAACCAGTAACTAAAACTGTCGTAGGATAAAAATTATGAAGATATTCATTTTTTTGAGGCCAACCTAATGTAGCAAATGGCCATAAACCAGAGGAAAACCAAGTGTCCAAAACATCCTCATCTCTTTTTAATTCAACATTTTTTTTATAAAATTTTTTTGCTTTTAAATTTGCGGTATCCTCATCTAATTCAACAAAAATTTTACCATCAGGTCCATACCATGCAGGAATTTGATGACCCCACCATAGTTGTCTTGAAATACACCAAGGCTCAATATTATCCATCCATTGAAAATATGTTTTTGACCAATTATCTGGAAAAAAATTAGTTTTTTTTACCCTTACTATTTCTTTAGCTTTAATAGATAATTTTTTAGCATCTGCAAACCATTGTTCTGTTAAATATGGCTCAATAATAGAATTTGATCTATCGCCATAAGGTACTTTGTTTTTTATCTTCTCTTCTTTTACAAAAAAATCTTTTTCAATTAGTAATTTAATTATTTTTTTTCTTGCATCAAACCTATCTAACCCTAAAAATTGCTTGGGAGCATTATTATTAATTTTACCATCATCAGTTAAAATATTTAATATTTCCAAATTGTTTCTTTGGCCTACCTCATAATCATTAAAATCATGTGCAGGAGTAATTTTAACTGCACCAGTTCCTTGTTCTGGATCAGCATATTCATCTTCAATAATTTTAATTTTTCTATTTACAATTGGAATTATTGCATTTTTACCAATTATTTTTTTATATCGCTCATCTGACGGATTAACAGCTATAGCTGTATCACCTAACATCGTTTCAGGTCTAGTGGTTGCAATTGTAATAAATTCACTAGAATTTTCTATTTGATATTTAATATAATAAAGTTTTGAATTTACTTCTCTCTGGTCAACCTCTAAGTCTGAAATAGCGGTTTTTAAAACTGTATCCCAATTAACCAGTTTTTTTGATTTAAAAATCAAACCTTTATTGTAAAGATCAACAAATACTTTTCTTACTGAGTCTGAAAGATTATCGTCCATTGTGAATGCGTTTCTAGACCAATCGCATGAACAACCTAATTTTTTTAATTGGTTAATTATAATATCACCATATTGATTTTTCCAATCCCATACTTTTTTGACAAAATTTTCTCTACCAATATCGTCTTTCTTGATACCTTCATTTTCTAATTTTCTCTCTACAAGTGCCTGAGTTGCTATCCCGGCATGATCAGTTCCCGGTTGCCATAAAGTTTCAAAATTATTCATTCTATGAAATCTAACAAGTAAATCCTGGATTGAATTATTTAAAGCATGGCCCATATGTAAACTGCCAGTTACATTTGGTGGTGGAATTACAATTGAAAATTTTTTATTATTTTTTTTGGGTTTAAATAATTTATTTTTTTCCCAATAATTGTAAATTTTATCTTCAATATTTTTATGATTATATTTATCTAAGCTCATTTATATATTTTAACTCATAAATATTTTTTTTATATTTTTTAAATTGATAGGTCTAGGTAGGTTTTTAAGTTTACAATTAGTAACACATACTTCAAGAAAGCTTAATTTTTTCGAATTTAAGAAAGATTTGATTTTTTTATTAATATCCAATTTAGATGTTATTTTATAATAATTTTTAAATCCTAAGCTATTTGTTAATTTTTTTATATTAACATTGTTCATAAAAGTAGATTGCCCACCGACTGAATCATGAGTGTTATTATTTAATAAAATATATTTTAGATTATTTGATCCGAATGACCCTACAGATTTAATGGATCCCAAATGCATAAGAAAAGAACCATCACCATCAATACAAATAATTTTTTTTTTTGTATTTAATGAGTATCCCAATGCAACAGATGAAGTGTGGCCCATTCCACCTACCATATAAAAATCTTTTCCATTTCTAATATTATATTTTTTTCTAACGTACATTATTTCTCTCGAATTATAGCCAGTACTTGAAATTATTTGAGATTTTTTATTTAAATTTTCCAAAAGTATTTTAAGAAAATATTCTTTATCAAGATTGAATTTGTTTATCTTTTTTCTAGAAAATGATTTTTTAATTGTCCCTTTTTTAATTAAACATGCAGCAATTTCATTATTTTTTTTTGCATTTTTAATGATTGAAGCAAATTTTTTTAAATCTTTTGCATTTTCAATAATTGTATATTTGATTTTTAGTAAGTCTAAAAGATTTCTAGTTATTTTACCTTTTTCCACGTGTTGAGGCTCATCATTAATGTTTGGCGATCCTCTCCAACCAATAATTAATATAAGTGGAATCGAATATACATTTTTATTAGCAATAGAAATAAGTGGATTTATAGCATTTGATAAACCTGAATTTTGCATATATATAACCGGAATTTTTTTTGTCGAAAGATAGTAACCTATACCTATCGATATTGCTGAACCTTCATTGGTTGCAACTATATGATTTTTTTTATTTTGTAGGTACATTGATAATTCTTTTAAAATACTATCGGGCACACCAGTATAAAAATCTAAATTATTTTTTTTTAGTATATTTACCAATGACTCAATTTCAATCATTTGAAATAAGATTAATAATTTTTTTAATTGATATGATTTTTTTTTTCTGTCTCAAAAGATCTAGAATTTTTCAATATCTTTTTTGCTGTATCTATCATTGCAGGATATGCTGCTCGCAACATATGATTAGCATAAATTACAATTTTAAAATTATTTTTAATTAATTCTTTTTCATACACTTTGGAATATGTTGATGGGACAGCAACTAGTGGAATAAAATATTTACTTTTTTTAAATTTTTTTGCAAAAGAAAATATTTGATTAGGTGTTTTTTCTTTACTGTGAATTAAAATTCCATCAGCACCCGCCTTTGAATATATTTCAGCCCTATTAAGTGCATCTTTTAAAGATTTTCCAAGTATAAAACTTTCAATTCTTGCTAAAACCAAAAAGTCATTGGAAGTTCTTGAGCTGCATATTTTTTTTATCTTTTTTGCAAAGGAATGTGGGGAGTCTTGTTTGGCACCCGACTGATCTTTAAATAAAGAATTTTTTTTTGAACCTACTTTATCTTCTATTATCATCGCGGATACACCAATTCTTTCAAGTGATCTTGCTAAAAATGATATGTGTTCATACTGGCCACCATTATCTGCATCAAAAATAACTGGCTTATTCGTAACATCAAGTAAATCATTTAAAGATGAAATTCTTGAAGAATAATCAACCGATTGGTTATCAGGTTTACCCTTGGTGGCAGAGTCTGTTAAGCTAGAAGACCACATTGCATCAAATTCTTCAAAATTATTTTTTTTTATTACTTTCAAATTTTCAATAATTAACCCAACTAAAGAATTGTGCGACTCTAAAATTCTTACAATTTTTTTAGAATTAATCAGCCTTTTTAATTTTGCAACACGATGTACCGTTCTACCTGAAAAATTTGAAATTTTGTCCTTTTGAAAGTTTTTATCACTAAGTTTATAATATTTAGGTTCTATTAATTTTGCATTTATTTTTTTTAAGTTTTTGATAACTTTTTTTCTTATAGAAATTCTGTGATCAAATAACCAATCATTAGAATGAACAAGGTAATCTGGTTTTAAAGATTGTAAATTTTTACGATAATCAACATCGTTTTCGGGTACAACCTTAAAAACTGTTTTAACACTCTTTACTAACATTTCTCTATTTTTATAATCGAGATTAGGTATAGTTTTATATTGAGATATAGCGCTATCTGTCATTAGACCTACAATTACATCGCCATAGGAATTTGCAATTTTAAGTAATCTGATGTGCCCTTCATGCAAAAAATCAATTGCCAAAGGTACATAAACTTTTTTTTTTGTCATAAAAAATTTTTATTATTTACCTGAACTTATATGAATATTGAAAATTCAGCTACTTAATCAATTTATTTAATATATTAATAAATTAAAAAATACAACACTGATGTGATTAAATAAATTAATAAAAAAAATAACAATGTTTAAAAAAAAATTAAAAAGATCATAAATTTACTGAATTGTAGATCTGAGAAATAGTGTTATTAAGCAAAAATAAATGGTTTAAAATAAATTTAAGTTAAAAATTAAGGAAATATTTATTCTTATTCTTTTCTGACTTGTACAATCTAAGACTAGGTGTATAAATACTTTGAAGCTGAAACATTAATTTCATTACTATCCATGGCAACGTGGCGGAATGGTTACGCAGAGGATTGCAAATCCTTTTACCCCAGTTCGATTCTGGGCGTTGCCTCCAAAAAAAACTATTGAGTTCTAATTAAAAAAAAGTAAGTTGACTTAAATTATATTCCTCGGTAGCTCAGTTGGTAGAGCAGTTGACTGTTAATCAATTGGTCGCAGGTTCGAGTCCTGCCCGAGGAGCCA
>MDSW01131991.1_pt1 | contig 16400 bp, 15 predicted proteins | sample 811171 | NCBI WGS metagenome assembly MDSW01 (sample SAMN05326641, study PRJNA326480) | marine metagenome | isolation source: seawater | place: Atlantic Ocean: North West | collected 2012
ACAGCAATTGGCCTAATTCCTAATGTTATCACAGGAAGAATCAAATTTTTAATTTGAATATACTCACCCCTTCCCAAATCATCAACCTCATATAAACTCCCAACCACATTTAGATTTGTTAACCAATTTAATTTATAAGCAAATATCCACATGATTAATATTGCAGCAAAAAAAGATGGAAGTGACATACCTAAAGATCCAAAAAATATAAAGAACTTATCAAAAAAACTATCTTTTTTTATAGCGCAAAAAACCCCTATTGGAACAGAGATGAAAATAGCAAATAAAATTGATAAAAAAGCTAATATAATTGTGTTTGGAAAAACAGTGAGTATAATACCCAAAACTTCTTTTCCTTTATAAAAAAAAGACTCTCCCAAATAAGGAGTTTTTATTAAAATAACTTTATTTTCTGTTTTTAAAAGACTAAAGCTTTGATAATATGCTAATTTTTTATTTTCAATAGAGTGAAAAGAAATTGGAGACAGGTCATTTACATAAAGAAAATACCTTTCTATAATAGGTTTGTCTAAATTATATTTTTTTCTAATATTTTCTAACTGAACAGCATCATCTCTATCACCTAACATCATTTTTGCTGGATCTGCAGGAATAATATTAAAAAGTAAAAAAACTATAGTAACAATTCCTAAAATAACTAAAAGACTATAGAATGTTTTTCTAACAAGAAAATTTAACAAAATAAAATTATTTTAAAAGCTTTTGAATCTCTTTAACATTCGGGACATTATTAGAGTGCCATTTTTTTATTAAAATACCATTTTTAAATAATAAAAGACCTGGGTCTGAACGAATAATGATTTTTCCAATGTCATTGTCACCGTAATAATATATTTCATTTTCACCAATTAAACTCTTGACAGAATCCATGTGTTGCCAGGAGGAAATCTGCATCACCCAACCACCTTCTTCCAAATCTCTAACATCATGGAATAATTTTTTTATTTCTTTGAAAGAAGATTTGTTGGTTTTTTCAAAATTATAAGAAGTCGAAACGAGTACTGACGGAAAGTCTATAAATGCTTTAGTTACATTATTATCTGTAAAACCCTCATTTATAGTAAATACCGTACTTTCATTAATTTCTATTTCATCAAAATCTTTATTAAACTTTTCTTTGAAATTAAAGCCTTCTTTATAAGGCCTATAATCTTTCAATGGTAAATTGTTAAATGTATAAGAAACAAAAAAACAAGAGATTAAAGTAGTAGAAAAAATGATTAGAATACTATGACTATAATATCTTTTTATCAAGAAATAAATAAAAAATAAAAGTCCTAAAAACAATAAAGAGAAATACCATGAAAAAATAAAACTCCAAATAAATACAAATATAACTGAGAAAATCACTGATGGAATATCTTGAAATAAAGAATTAATACCCTTTTTTCTATCCAAAACAAAAATAGGTATAGAGAATATTATTAATAAAATGTCTTTTTGAAAAGATTCCCATGGAAACAAACTCCTCCCAAATGAATCTTTCATTGCGTCTCCAAAACAGCCACAATCATCAACACATTGAATCGGTATCCCAGAAACAGTCTCACCAGGGACACATGTTGCAGTATGTAAGGTTAAAAAAGTAAAGAATATCAACATTGAAAAAACAAAAAACAAAGTTGTTTTTATTTCCGCTTTCACAATTAAACAAAAACCTAAAACAATCTCAAAAATAGAGATGAAAATTGCTAAAAATAAAGCATACTCAACTAACCACTCAAGAGAAAAAGAATCCCAACCAAAAATTTCATGAAAACGATAAGCCAATGCACCATCTTGAAAATACTCTTCCAATTTGTAAGAAAACCCCATTGAATCATTTCCTTTTATTATACCAGAAACAATAAAAGTCCCTCCAACTAAACAACGATAAAAAGAAGAAATAATTGGCCTTGATATTATCTTTTTTATAATATTCCCACCAATAAAAGATGTCCAAATTAAATCTAGAGTTAACCAAAAAGATATATGATAAAAAGGAGAAATTAACCTTGGTAAAGACCAAAAATCAGCACCACCTGAATCAGCAACATTTATTGATATATTTCTAAGAGTCTCATCTAAAAAAATAGAAGCTAATAGGATACAGAACTTCAGAACGATTGATTTGATATTACTTTTAAAACTTAACATTAATAAATTATTTTTTTTCTTTTAATTGAATCAATGCAAATATTGAATAATTAACAATATCATGATAATTGGCATCTATTCCCTCTGACATAATTGTCTCTCCATCATTGTCTTCTATTTGTTTTATACGATGTAGTTTTTGAAGAATTAAATCAGTAAAAGAGCTAATCCTCATCTCTTTCCAAGCCTCTCCATAATCATGATTTTTTTGCTCCATAAGATTTTTTATTACAGAAGCATGTTTTTTATATTCAACAACAGAATCTCCCAAACCCATATCTGGTTGTAAAGTAGATTTTTTATTCAGTTGTATTAAAGCTATAATAGAATAATTTAAAATCCCCATAAATTCCGCATCAATACCTTCGTTAATCTTTTGCTCCCCTTTATCATCAATACTTCTTATCCTTTGAGCTTTAATGAAAATTTGATCAGTTAATGATTTTAACCTCAATATTCTCCATGCGCTACCATAATCATGCATTTTTTTGCGAAAAATATCTAAACAGTCATTTATAATAATGTCAAAATAATCCGATGTAGTTATCATTAATATAATAATAATTAAAAGTATTCATAAATTTAAACTTATTAATGAAAAAATTATGCTTAAAAAAGTAAAAAAAGAATCTCTATCAATAAAAAATCCTCTAATTATGGGAATCCTCAATATTACACCTGATTCATTTTATGATGGAGGGAAATTTTCTAATCTTAAAAACGCCATAGATCAAGCGAAAAAAATGATTAATGAAGGTGTTGATATAATAGATTTAGGAGCATTTACATCAAAACCATTTTCTGAAGAAATTTCTATATCAGAAGAAAAAAAAAGATTATTTCCTGTAATAAAAGAGATGAAAAAATTATTTCCAAAGATAATTATGTCAATAGACACATACAGAAGAGAAATTGCTGAGGAGTCTATAAATTTAGGAGCATCAATAATTAATGATATTTACGCAGGTAAACATGATTCATCTATGATAGATTTTATTGCAAGAAATAATATACCATATGTAGCTATGCACATGAACGGAACCCCAATAGATATGCAAAAAAATATAAATTATGAAAATCTTGAAAAACAATTAATAGATTTTTTTTTAAAAATATCATGTAAATTAAAAAAACTAGGACACCAAAAACTAATACTAGACCCTGGATTTGGATTTGGAAAAACAATAGAACAGAATTTTAAAATGATTAATTTAATCCCCAAATTAAAAAAAATAAATACCAACATTTTAGTTGGTATATCTAGAAAATCCATGATTTACAAAACACTAAAAACCTCTCCAGAAAAAAGTTTAAACAGTACTACTATTTTAAATACAATTTGTGTAATCAAAGGCGCTAAAATCTTGAGAGTTCATGATGTAAAAGAAGCAAAAGAAGTTTTAAAAATGATTAATTTAGTAAAAAGTAATAATTAATGTTTTTTCTTGATTTCAACATATTTGACTTTATAGACATCACTCTAGTAAGTATTTTAATTTTTCAATTATATAAATTAATTAAAGGAAGCGCAGGAATCAATATATTTATTGGAATGGCGCTTGTTTACATTATGTGGAAAATTTTTTCCGCATTAGAAATGAGTCTTATTAGTGAAATATTAGGGCAATTTATAAGTGTGGGGGCTCTAGTTTTAATTATTGTTTTTCAACAAGAAATAAGACGTTTTTTAGTTTTAATCGGGAAAAACACATTTAAAAACAAAAATTTATTTATCAAGTCAAAAAACACAGAAAAATTTTTGAGTACAAAAAATATAGAAGACATATGTAAAGCTTGTCATAATATGTCTGAAACAAAAACTGGAGCAATAATCATCATTGAAAGAAATGATAACCTAGACTTAATTTTGAAAACTGGAAGGGTCATTTCAAGTAATTTATCACAAATAATGATAGAAAGTATTTTTTATAAAAACGCACCTTTACATGATGGAGCAATAATAATTATAAATAAAAAAATTATAGGAGCCCGATGTGTTTTGCCAATTAGTGAATCAAGCACAATTCCAACAGAAATGGGAATGAGGCACAAAGCGGCTTTAGGAGTAACAGAACAATATGACTGTATTGCTATTACAGTATCAGAACAAAATGGAAATATAAGTTGTTTCGAAAATGGCAAAATAAAAATGAATCTAGACTCAAAAACACTACAAGAAATCATCAAAATCAACTTGGCAAAAAAATGAAAAGAATAAAAAAAATTTTTTTAGGATTTATTGTTTTTTTTTATTTCCCTAGCTGTGATTTTTTAAAACAAAAAGAAAATGTCCTAGACTTAATTCAAGAACAAAAACTAAACTTTGAACTTTCTAACAAACCCACTAAAATTTTTTTTGCATTAGACACAGAATGCCCACTTTCAAAACAATACACAAAAAAAATCAACTCCCTATCGGAAACATATTCAAAAGACATTGAGTTTTTGATTTTTTTTCCAGGAAATCATTATTCAAATGAAGAAGTGGAAAACTTTATTAAAAGCAACGATATTAATATTAATTTTTTCATTGATAAAGATTTAATAATTACTAAATCCTTACAAGCAACTATTGTTCCTGAGGCATTTATAATAAATTCAAAATCAAAAATAATCTACCAGGGATTAATCGATAATTGGGTTAGTGAATTAGGAAGAACCCGTCAGTACACAAATAAGAATTATTTAGAAGATGCTATTGATTTAATATTGCAAAAAAAACAACCAATTATAAAAAAAACTAATGCCATTGGTTGTTTGATAGAGCAAAACTTAATATCAAAAAAAACATCTAATTCTTCTGAAGAGGCTTTAAAAATTATATATGAAAAATGCGCTAGCTGTCATTATAAAGAAGGACCAGCGCCATTTTCTTTAACATGTTATGAAGACATTGCAAAAAGAAAAAAAATGATATATCATGTTATTAGTAGTAATTACATGCCACCATGGCCAGCAGATCCAAATTTTTCAAAATTTTTAGGAGAAAAAACTATTACAGAGAATGAAAAAAAAATAATTCAAAACTGGATAAAAAGTGAAAAATATGGAAAAAAAAACAACAAATATGAAGTAATTTTTGAATCAAAAAAGAAAACCCCGGATTTAATAGTGCCTATGGAAACCGCATATAAAATAAACGATAACAATAAAGACCAATTTCTAATGATGAAATTCCCTTTTGAACTCGAAAAAGATACTTTTATACAATCAATAGAGTTTGTTCCAGGAAATAATCAAGTCGTACATCATGTAAACGCACATCTTATAAGTTACGATGAAAAAAAAAGTAATATTTTTTCTGGAGAAAGAGTTGTTGACACCGAGCTTTTTCCTGATTCAATATGTTTTAAAAAATTAGATTTATTTAATGATGATGGAACTGTCCCACCTTTAAGCAGGTCAGTTTCAAATTACCTACCAGGTTCTGTACAAGGATCTTACCCAAATGGTATTGGAGTAATAACAGCAACTAAAAAAAATGTAATACTAGTAAATGATTTTCACTACGGACCATCAAATATCGAAACAATAGATAGTTCTTATTTTAAAATATATTTTTCAGAAAAACCTCCCACAAGAAAATTAGAAGAAATAACATTGGGCACACTAGGCTTAAAAGAAAATTACCATTCCGCTGATACTACTTTTTATTGCACACAAGGAATATCTCCAAAATTAATCATAAAGCCTAACGAGATCTTAAAATGTACTACAAGGGCAAAAATAAAAAAAGATATATCTTTACTAACCCTAAATCCCCACATGCACTTACTTGGAAAATCATTTAAATCTTATGCTATTACAGAAGAAAATGACACAATTCCACTAATAAAAATTAATGATTGGAATTTTAGATGGCAATATTTTTACACATTTGAAAAAATGCTAAAAATACCCAAAAACTCTGAAATTATTGTAGAGGCAGTATTTGACAACACAAAAAAAAATTTAGATAATCCTTTCGACCCTCCACAGTTAGTTTCAGAAAAGATTGACTGGAATGGAAAAGGAAGCATGAAAACATCTGACGAAATGTTGCAATTCATAATCACATACTTACCTTACAAAAAAAATGATGAAAAAATTAGTTTAAAACCCTAGTTATATTTTTTGAGAATAGCTTCATTAATATCTTTTACAAGTAATGGGCCTTTATAAACAAATCCAGTATATAGCTGAATTAATGATGCACCAGCTTCAATCTTTTCTATAGCATCCTCAGGCGTCATTATACCACCAACAGCAATAATAGGAATTGATCCTGAAGATTTTTGATATATATATTTTATCATTCTAGTTGACATGTCCTTAATAGGATGACCAGTAAGCCCCCCTGAACCAATATTTTTTAATTTATTAGAATTTGTTTTTAACCCCTCCCTTTTATTTGTGCTATTTGTAGCTACCACTCCTGATATTTTATATTTTTTAATTAAAACTATAACCTCATCAAGGTCTGAAAAATCTAAATCAGGAGAAATTTTAATTAAAATTGGCTTTGGCTTAGATTTTGCATTATTAATAGACTGAATAGACGAAATTAAAACTTCTAATTTATCTTTTCTTTGTAACTCTCTAAGTTGAGGAGTGTTTGGAGAGCTAACATTCAAAACAAAATAATCAACATATTTAAATAAAGCATTAAAACATTTTTTATAATCCTCTACTGATTCTTCTAAAGGAGTTATTTTATTTTTACCAATATTACCACCTATAATTATTTTAGTTTTTTTCTTCTTCAGCCTTGAAATAATTTTATCCACCCCATCATTATTAAAGCCCATTCGATTGATTAGCGCTTTATCATTTTTTAATCTAAATAATCTTGGTTTTTTATTTCCATACTGAGCTTTTGGAGTAACAGTCCCTATCTCAATAAATGAAAAACCAAATGCATCTAGATGATTAATTAATTCTGCATTTTTATCAAATCCTGCTGCTAAACCAACGGGGTTTGAAAAACTTAATCCAAAAAAATTTCTCTCTATTTTCTTGTTAGGAATACAATATCTTGACTTTTGAATTTTTTTAACAAATGGAATACTGAATAGTATTCGAATCATAAAAAAAGTGAAGTTGTGAGAAAACTCAGGAGGAAATAGAAATAAAAAAGACCTTGTAAAAAACCAAGCAAAATTATATAATAATCGAAACATAACTATAGTAAAACAAAAGACAAAAATAATAATAAATTAAATATTTTACTTATGGTAATTTTTTAATAAAATATAATGTTTAAATTTATCTTTTGATATACTAATATTTCTATATGAAAATATTTAATTCTTTTATTTCTTTTTTGATAATATTTTTTTTCATAAGTCAGGGGAATATTTATGGTTGTGATACATCACCTTCAATTATTGTAAATCAAAACACCAGTAATGGTGATGGTACATTTACATTAGATTTAAGCATCTGTATTGGTAGTGGAGGTTCTGCGGATGGATTTGATCTTTATTTTGAAAATGAAATTAATATTCTTTCAACAAATGTTACGGAAGTAACTTCACCTGTAGGGGGGAATACTGCAAATGTAACAGTAACAGGTGGTGTCTGGGAGGCTGTTTGGGATGGTTTTAATGGCGCTATTGGTAGTTGGTTTGAAGCTGAAAATGCCGGATGGGGAGTAGATTGTATGGATTTTGAAATTACTGTAGATGCAGATCCTGAGGGAAGCACCATATGTAGTTTAGGAATTAATGAAAATTGTTTAGGGTTTACTCAACAGAATGAATTCATAACTTGTGAAAATATACCTGGACCTTGTTATCCCAATTATTTCATAGAAGCACCGGGTAGCGCAAGTGGAAACGTTGAAAATGCTGGAGAAAATTGCGGATGGATTGAATATGAAGATGAAATTGTAGAAATAACTATACCCTGTCAGGGGGATTACACATTCACTATAACTCAAGATTTTGATGATGAATTTTTTTTCGGAAATACAATTTACGCGACTCTTGGATCAGATTGTTGTGATGAACAAATAAATCAAATTATTGCTTGGGAAGAATCAACATCATGGGTACAAACACTTGATGCCGGAACATATTATTTAGTGATAGATATGTGGATAGATAGTTGGATTGGCCTTTCTGGAGAATGGGACTTAGATATTACCGCTGATAGTAGTGTTTCTTCATCAACTATTGCAGATGCAGGAGAAGATCAAGAAATTTGTGAAAACACAACTATTTTATCGGCAAATAATCCAGAAGATGATGAGATTGGACAATGGAGCATAATTAGTGGAACAGGAATAGTTACTCAATTAAATAATCCTTTATCAGAAATAACTAATTTGTCTGTTGGAGAAAATATTTTACAATGGAGTATTATTGGTGAATGTGGAGAATCGACAGACCAACTAATTATCAATGTTGTTGATGGCGTTCCTATCATTGATTTAATAGATGTTGTTTATTGCTTAAATCCTATTTCATTAAATGCAAATGTTGAAGGTGGGGGGACATGGACGGTAGAACCATCAACTAATATAATCATTGAAAATCCAAACAGTGAAAATACAATTGCTACCCCAACAGCTTATGGGGTATATACTTTTTCTTTTGAAGGTTGTAACGGATTAGCTTCACAAGAAGTTTTGGTAAGTACAGCAACTCCATCTATCATAGACTTTCCAGATCAAGTTTATTGTCTTTCTTCATTTAATTTAGAAGCTGAAGTAGATGGAGATCCTGGATATTGGGGTTATGAAGGACCCGGAATCATTTCTTTTAGCAATCCTACTTCATTATCGACAACAGCTACTCCAGATGAATATGGTCTATATACTATCACTTATTACGGATGTGGAACTTCGACCAGCGTATATGTTAATATTCAAGGTGTTTCTCCTCAAATAGTTTCTGCTCCAGAAGAACCAATATTTTGTGATTTTAACGCCAATCTAGAAGCATTCGTGGTTGGAGACCCACAAGGATGGACTGCTACTGGCCCTGGAAATGTTAGTTTTTCTTCTCAAGGAACATCCACTACAGCTTCTGTAAGTGAATATGGATTATACGAATTTATATTTAATGGTTGTAATGAATCGGCATCAGTTTTTGTAGATTTTTCTCCTTCTCCACCAACCATAGAACAACAAGACACAATTTTTTGTGATTTAGAAACAAGTTTGATAGCTAATGGAGAAGGAAATCCAGAAGGCTGGAGTGTATTTAGTTCTCCGGTTGGCTCTAGTGCTACTTTTAGTAATGAAAATAGTTATACAACAAATGTAACAGTTAATGAATACGGAACTTACCAATTTCAATTTTCAGGTTGTGGAGATTCCGCATTAACTTCAGTTGTGTTTTCTCCAGAAGCACCTTATTTAATATCACCAGATCATCAAGATTGTGTTTTAGAAGCTCAGCTAATTGCTTATACAGCTGATGAAAATGCTGGACCTTGGACTCAAATATCTGGAGAAAATGGTGTTGAAATTGAAAATAGTTGGTCTCCTTCAACTATGATTTCTGTTCCAAATTATGGTACGTATCAATTTGAATTTGAAGCATGTGACACAACTTCAACAATCAGTGTTGGTTTTTCCTGCGGATTAGTTGTCCCTAATACAATTACTCCAAATGGAGATGGAAATAATGATTTGTTCTTTATTGAGAATATGAATCAACAAATATATTCTTCTAGCTTATTAACAATTATAAATCGTTGGGGAAATGAAGTGTACTCTGTAACCAACTATGGCCTTAATGATAATTGGTGGGATGGAAAAACAAAATATAAAGGAGAAGAATTAACAACAGGTGTTTATTATTATATTCTTGATGTTTTTAATATTATACATAATCAAAAAGAGAGTTACTCTGGAAATGTAACTATTTTTCATGATGATTAAAAAAATTTTATTTTTTCTTTTAAGCTTTATAAATATTGTCCTTGCACAAAATTTATTAATTCAAAATGGTTCATTTGAAGGCACACCTGCACCAAATACATCACCTCCCAGTTGGACACCGTGCATGCCAGGACAGACTCCAGACACACAACCTGGTTCTTGGGGTGTTGACATATTACCCTCAGAAGGAAATAGTTATTTAGGGTTAGTTCATAATGTACCTACAAATTGGGCAGAAGGAGCTTCACAAGAACTCCTAGAACCAATGGAAGAAGGTATTCAATATAATTGCTCAATAGACCTTGCAGGACATTTAGCTGATGAATCTAATGCCCCTGTTGAATTAATTATATGGGGCGGTTTTGATGACTGCTCTCAAAATGAATTACTTTGGAATTCAGGAGATGTTCCTGATTTTGTATGGACAACATACGCTGTTGAATTCACACCAAGTGACAATTTTACTCATATCATGATACAAATTAATGCACTTACTGAAGTCTCTACATATATTCTCGTTGATAATTTTACATGTGAAGATATTTGCCCAGAACCTGTTTCAGAAGCAGGAATGAATCAAAATATTACATGTAATGACTTTATAAATTTATCAGCTAATAATCCAACAAATTCTGAAGAAGGTGGAGAAATGATTGGTGAGTGGAGTATAATAAATGGAAATGGAACTTTTAGTTCATTAAATGATCCAAATACATTAGTTTCAAACTTGGAAGAAGGAGAAAATATTTTTGAATGGACATTAACAAATGATTGTGGAACATCTAGTGACCAAGTTATTATAAATTATAATCAAGAATATAATTTCGAAATACCAAATCAAGTATATTGTCTATCTAGTTTTGAATTACTTTCATCAGTAGAAGGTAATTGGATTGTAGATGATCCATTAAACATGAATATTGAAAATCCAAACACACCAAATACAATAGCAACGCCATTAAGTTATGGCACATTTTTATTTAGCTTTGAATCTTGTGGAAATATTGTTTTTTCTCAAGAAGTAAATGTAATAGGCTCATATCCAATTATAACAGGTGATGTTGAATCAAGTTGTTTAGACCCAATTTCACTAAATGTGAATATACTTGGAGACCCTGGCTACTGGAGTTATGAGGGGCCGGGTGAAGCAACATTTGATAATATATTATCTCTTAATCCAATAATTAATGTTGATACTTATGGAACATATACTTTTACATATTATGGTTGTGGATTAAGTAATAGTATAACAGTTAATTTTCCTCCCGAAAATCCAATTATATCACCGCAGTCAACTATTTTCTGTTCATTTGAAACAACATTAACTGCAAATAGTGAAAATCCAATAGGCTGGACATTTGTAGATGGGCCTATAAATAGCTCTGTTGAAATATTAAATCCAGAATCTCTTTCTACTAACATTGAAGTTAGCGACTATGGCTTGTATCAGTTTATGTTTGAAGGGTGTGGGGGGTATCAAATTGTAGATGTTTTGTTTGAAGCTTTACCACCAACATTAATAAGCCCTGAACACGAAGATTGTTTACTAGAGGCATCCCTTTTTGCATATACAGAAAATGGTGATTTAGGAGGGCCCTGGGAACAAATTAATGGACCAACAGAAGCCACTATAATATCCCCATTTGAATCAAATACATCGATTCTAGTTCCTGAATATGGAATATATGAATTTATATACCCAGCTTGTGACACATATTCTACTATTCAAATTGGGTTCTCATGTTCCCCTGAGTTCCCAAATGTTTTCACTCCAAATGGAGATGGTAATAATGACTTTTTTGAAATTCAAAACCTAACCCCGGGAAACTATTCTGAAAGTTTATTAACAATCTATAATAGATGGGGTGAAATTATTTTCTTAGCAAAGGACTATGGCTTAACAGATGAAGATAATTGGTGGGATGGGAAAACCACATTTAGCATGAAACCTTATTCAAGTATTTCTGCGGATAGAGACATAGAAGCTAATCAATTAAAAAAAGTAAATGAAAGTGTTTATTATTACATTTTTGATGTTTTTAACATTGCTCACAATCAACCTGAAAAATATACAGGTTATATAACTATCATTAAATAAAAAAGCCTCTAGAAAGAGGCTTTTAAAATTTCTAAAAAAATAAAAAATTACTTTTTCATTTCTTTAATTCTCAAAGTGAAAGGATGAATAGCCCTAGATGTTTTACGATATCTTTCTATTTCTTTTTTTGAAAAACCTTTAGTAGCATCTCCATCTCTTTTTTTCAAAAAATCATTCATCATTTTGAATTTTGCTTTTTTATTTGAAACTAAAGCCTCTGAATTTCCCTTTGCAGCTTCATCTTTTTTTGCAATTTTCTCATTTAAACTAGACATGTTAGCAGCATATTTAGTAAAAGCCTTGTCTACAGATGTTAACTTAGATCCTTTTAATTTTAGTTCCTTTTTCAAATATTCAACCGCTTTTTTAGAGTTTGACATTAACTCTTTTTTTGAAACATTTTTCTCTCTTTGAGCAAAAGAAAAAGAGAAAATAAAAATAGCAATTAAACTTAAAATTAATTTTTTCATAATTATGGGTTTTAAATTTATTAATTATTGATTTTATATATAATACAACAAAATTATTGATTTTTTATTGTATAGGAAAATTAAAAATGAAAAACCTCCTTTTTTTCAGGAGGTTTTCAAATTAAACTGAAAAAATGTTACTTTTTTTAGCCTTCTGTACCTTCAGTGCCTTCAGTGCCTTCAGTGCCTTCTGTACCTTCAGTGCCCTCTGTACCTTCAGTGCCTTCTGTACCTTCAGTGCCTTCTGTGCCTTCTGTGCCTTCTGTACCTTCTGTACCTTCTGTACCTTCTGTACCTTCTGTACCTTCAGTACCTTCAGTACCTTCAGTACCTTCATTAGTTAACTCTGGAGTGTTCTCGTTAGTATCAACTGTCTCTGTAGCATCACCTTTCATGAAAGTAATAAGTCCAAAAACTATTGCGACAACAGCAAGTAACATTACTATTTTTTTAGCATTCATTTGAATAAATTTTTTAATTAATACTAGGCGAATTTAACAAATATTTATGATAAAATCAGAAAAAGTGATTTTTTTTAAATATTCATTTTTTCTTGTAAAGAATCTATTATATAATAATTAGGACAAGATTTTATTATTTGCTCCCAGTGATTTAAACCAATATAGAAATCTATTTCATCATTCTTTTGCCACAATTTCATTAGCTTAGAAAAATCTACCATATCGACATTTCTATAATCGGTGGTATAGGTGAGATTATCAGGGTCAGCATATTTATCATAAAACATATTTATATTTTTATATATTTCTAACTTTACATCGATGAATTCACAAGGGCTTGATAAACTTTTTATTTTTTTTTCTTCGACAGGATTATCACAAGAATTAAAAAAAAATAGTGGTATAATAAGTAGTAGGAGGAGTTTCTTCATAATATTATCTAATCTATTTTTTTAAAGTCCATTCTTGTTGTTTTTCGTTCATTGACTCATCTCTAATTTTCTTTTTATATACACTAAGCGCAATAGAGTTTATAAAAACAACTAATTCTCCTATCACACCTATAATTAAAATTGTATTTGCTCCTGAAAAATACATGATTTTCAAAATTGCACCCATAACTATAAAAAAAGCAAAGAAAATATACATTAATTTTTGACGAAGCTTCCAGGCATAAATCATAGTTTTTCCAGCATTTAATAATTTTATATTTTTTAACTCTTGCCCGGAATCTTCTAAATAACTACCTATTCTAATCCAGAAAAAATTAAATAAAATCATAAGTGCTAAAAAAAATATCAATACGGCGATCAAAAATAAAAGTCCAATATCTGGTTGAATTAAATCCATAACAATAGTATTTAGTTATATAAATATAGTGGTTTAAAGTATGTGGAGGAATATCAAAATCTATTTATTGGACGCTAAAATACCTACAGGTATAGCTAGAATAAATTGAACCAATACCAAATATGCATATGTGTCATTTTCACCAAACATGGCAAACATCCAATACAACTCAGAAAGTAATGGGGTCACTAATGTTAAAATGAGTGCAAAAAATCCAGATTCTTGAAAAGCAATAATAGAAGTCCACATATGTGTAATACCACAACTGATGTAAAACAATGTTACAAACAATACTAAAAAATACATAATAAGAAAAAATTTATTACATGAATATAGTGATTTAAGTAAAGAGAGTGAAAATTAATATAGATGGCTTTTTTATTTGAGTCTTGAATCTAAAAACTCGCAATCTGGAATTTCATCACCTTTACTTGTCCAACATTTATAAGTTGTTTTTCTTCCGTCTTCATAACAAATTCTCTTTTTCGGTAAAGTGTTACTTATTATGCTTGCAATATTTTGTGCTTGTTGCACCGTAAAATTTCCTGATATCTCCACTGATCCATTTACTATCACGCCTTGAATTATTGGAAAAGTATAAACTACTTGATCTAACACAATTGCTATCGCATTTCCCAACTCATCTTGTGTTATGTGAGAAAATAACAGCGAACCGTCCTCATTTAACTTCATAAAAATTGAATAGTCTCCATGTAGATTTAAAATATACTCCGCGTCATCAATATGTTTTCCTACTAAAACAGGACCGCCCAACCCATATTCAACACTTTTTACTAAAGCTATTAATTGAACATATTTCTTATATGAACCGACAGGGACTGATTTTGCCACTCCATTTTCATTTTCTTTTTTGTATAGCGAAGATGGATTATTAGTAAAATAAAATAGTAAATCCGAATCAAATGTCCCATCTGCATACTTAGATTCTATATAATCTTGAGCTTTTTTTCTATCTAAATCTGTATTCTTAATATTTGCAATAATTGGAGAAAAATTTTCTGGTGGGGAAAAGGGAATATCTGGAGCATCTTCATTTGTTATTCCGGGAGAATAATATGGTATGTTTGCAAAAGAAAGAAACATAGAATCTTCTAAAAGATAAGCGAATTCTTTATTGTTTTTGGTTTTCCAAAATTCAAGACTATTAGGGTGAAATTCATATGCACAACCTGAATATAGCTTGTTTTCATAATAAAAAAACTCTTCATTTTGAATATCTTTTTGAACTAAATTTTTTATTAAAACTTTATGTTCTTTTTTTTTATTTCGGCAAGAATTAAAAAATAATAGTGATATAATAAGTAGGAGTAGTAGTTTTTTCATAGTGATATTATTATTACCAATAGCCTAACCCTGTTATTATTTCTTCTAATTCCAATGCATTTTTTTTCCCTTGTAATAAAAAGGATCTAGGAGTTACATGCTTTGGATTATTTTCACAGATTCTTTTAATGAGTAATAATAAATCAGCTGGCATTTGCCACTCAGATTGATAAACACCTTGATCTATAGCTATTCTTTTGCCTGTGCTAATTTGAATCCTTTCATTTCCTCCAGAAATGATATTTTTAGAAACCACCCATTCAGAAAGTTCATAACTTGAAGCTGGATTATCTGGATTATTAGTAAAAATAAAGTAATTTAAATCATCGTCACTTAATTTTAACAACTCATTAATTGTAAGTATATATTTATCAAAAACGTATTTTTGGCCTATCCAAAAATCATTTACAGAGTACGATAACTTGCCCTGATCCATTTTCCAATCTTCATTATACTTAATATTATACTTAATTTGTGCATTAATTTGTCTCAAGGCCATTTTAGCGTATTTTTTGAAAGAAACACTAATTAATTCTGAATTTGAAATCATTAATTTTTTCCAATTTTCATGGTTACAACAAGCCCAATATGAGCGGTCTCCTAAAGCTCTTTTATTTGTTCTTAAAAATTTAGAAAGTGTTATTGGCCGTGACCATATATAACCATTATATTCTCCAAAGCTTACATCATCAACTATTCTCGTAACAAGATTTTCAATTTGTTTTTGTGTATACAACTCCGTTATGACAACTGAAAATCCAAATAAAAAAGGAATAATTAATAATAGTAGAAACTTCTTCATAGTGATAGTATTTAGTTATATAAATATAGATTAAAAATTAAATTTCTCATCTTTTTTATTCATTGCTAGAGCTAACGATTTCATTGGCTCTTTTTTATTTTTCTGTATGTAATTAAGAAATTGTGACCCCGAAAGGATTCGAACCTTCAACCGCCTGATCCGTAGTCAGGTACTCTATCCAGTTGAGCTACAGGGCCAATAATTATTTTATTTTTTGGTTTAAAAAACTTATAGCTTTTTTAGTATCTTTTGGCTTATCAATTATTTTCATTGATTTATCTAAAATAAAAACAGTAGGAGTCTTTTTTACTTTATAATCTTTACAGACAGGTGATTTATAAATTTTAAA